>Ga0181526_10003271_pt1 | contig 13357 bp, 15 predicted proteins | sample PEATcosm2014_Bin_35_FD_119750 | JGI IMG/M metagenome (GOLD analysis project Ga0181526, IMG submission 119750) | Peatland microbial communities from MTU Mesocosm Facility, Houghton, MI, USA - PEATcosm2014_Bin06_30_metaG | ecosystem: Environmental > Terrestrial > Soil > Wetlands > Peat | place...
CGTGCGGGCCCCGTACGACAAGGCCGGGGAATGCTTCCGGTGGACCGGCGCGTCCGGCGAGGAGCGCAGGATCTGGCTCGTGAACCGCCTGGACTCGGCCACGTCGGGCCTGATCCTCGCCTCGGCCGACGGCGACGTCGCCCGCGAGGTCCGCTCCCAGTTCCAGCGCCGCCGCGTGCGGAAGGTCTACCAGGCGCTCGTATTCGGGAAGCCGAGACAGCCGGCCGAGGCATGGAGGGACGTCCTCGACGTCAGCAAGCGGGGAGGGCGGATACGGACGGCCGCACGGGCCGGCGGCCTGCCGGCCGAATGCCGCATGACCCTTGTGAGGTCCGGCCCGGGCCGCCTTTCGCTCGTCAGGCTCGAGCCCCAGACGGGCCGCAGCCACCAGCTGCGCGTCCAGTGCGCGAAGCGGGGCCTGCCGATTGTCGGCGACCAGACTTATGGGGACTTCGGGGCCAACAGGGCCTTCGTTAGGTCCGGGGGACCCAAGCGGCTGTTCCTTCATTCGCAGGAGATCGCCCTCGACTACGAGCTTGGCGGCAGGAAGCACGCGTTCTCGGCGCAGGCGCCCCTTCCCGGCGAGTTTGAGCGGCCCGGCTGAGTTCGGAATGGACGATGGCGCGGGGTTTTGGCAGGATCGCCGCCCCACCGCCCCAGTCGGCGATTCCCAATGATACTGCCCAAGTCCAACCGCCTTAACCCCGAGCAGGTCGCCGAGATCACCCAGATCGTCGGCCAGTTCGGTTGCGAGATCCAGCCGATCATCGGGGCCGTCAGGACCATCTACGCGATCGTCGGGGACGAGCGCGACGAGCTCATGATCAACCGGCTGGAGGGGCTCCCGTACGTCGAGCGGATCGACCGGATCCAATCCCCGTTCAAGCTCCTGGACCGCCGCTCCGAGCTGGCCAGCAACCGGATAGCGATCGGCGGGGTGACGCTCGGCGAGGAGCTGCTCGTGATCGCCGGCCAGTGCACGATCGACCCGAAGAACCCCGGTTATTTCCTGGAGACGGCCGCCGCGGTCAAGGAGGCGGGAGCCCACGTGATCCGGGGAGGCGTCTGGAAGCCCCGGACCAACCCCTACTCGTTCCAGGGAGACAGCAAGTCGATCGAGGTCCTGATGGAGGCCTCCCGCGCCACGGGCCTCCCTGTTAACGCCGAGGTGATGGACGAGCACCAGGTGAAGGTGGCCCTGGAGGCGGGGGTCCACATGCTCCAAGTCGGGGCCCGCAACGCCCTCAACTACTCGCTCCTGCGCTCGATCGGGCGGGCCGTCGCGAAGCGCTCCACGGTCGTGCTCCTGAAGCGAAGCATCCACATGGGCACGCTGAACGAGTTCATCTCGGCGGCGGAGTACGTCGCCGCGTTCGGGAACCCCAACATCATCCTCTGCCCGAGGGGCACCGCGCCCGCCCTTGACGGGTACCGGAACCATCCCGACGAGAGCATCACGCCGCTCCTTAAGGAGAAGACGTGGGCCCCCGTCGTCGTGGACCCTTCGCATTCAGTGGGGAAGGCCGCCTATGTGCAGGCCTGCGCCCTCGCGGCCGTGGCCTACGGGGCGGACGGCCTCTGCATCGAGGCGCACGTGAGCCCGAGCCATGGGATCGGCGACGATCCGAAGCAGGCGCTTCTGCCCTCCGTGCTCGCCGAGACGATAGCGCAGGCGAGGCAGGTGTGGTCGCTGCGGCACGCCGTGGCCGGCAGGGCGTGACACCGGGGACCATGGCCGATATACCTCCCGACCTGGCCGCCGCGCTGAAGGGCGCGGGACTCGCTGACTTCTTCCAAGGCTGCACGAACGCCCACAGGAATGAATACCTGAAGTGGATAGGGGAGGCGAAGAGGCCCGAGACGAGGAGGGACCGGATTGGGAAGGCGCTGAAGGCGCTCTCCGACAGGCGCTCCAAGGAGGAGGGAGCGCCGCGGGCGACAAGCCCGGCCGGATACTCCGGCACGCCCCTCTGGAAGAAGCTGGGGTACAGGTCGGGCATCTCGGCCTTTGTCGATAGTGCTCCCGGCGGGTACGCCTCCCTTCTGGCCCTTCCGGCGGACGTGAAGCTTGCCTGGCTCCCCGGCCCGAGGAAGGGGATGGAATTCGTGCACGTGTTCGTGACATCGGCCTCGGAGCTTCGGAGGAAGCTGAAATCCCACCGCAGCGCAATTGCCCCTGGCGGCGCGATCTGGGTCTCCTGGCCCAAGAAAAGCTCGGGCGTCGCAACCAACGTCACCGAGGACGTGGTCCGGGAGCTGGCGCATCCGATCGGCCTCGTCGACGTCAAGGTGTGCGCGGTCGACGGGGTGTGGTCCGGCCTGAAGCTCATGATCCGTCGGGAACTCCGATAGGGGCATCCCCCACCATGAAACCGCATTGTTTTTGCGGAAGATAAAGGAGGCGCCATTTCGATCCATTGCCGTCGTCAGGAGCGTGAATTCCGAAACTCTTTCTTCCTCCCGCATCCCCTGATTGCCTCGGTGGCATGAATTGACCCGCCGGAGGCATGGGAATTCAATCACAGTCCTCTTGAGAACACTGGGATTAGGCTGCTTGTCGGCAACGGCCATCATGTCGGCACCGTTGCTTCTCTCGGCCCCGACATGGGTGAGCGTCCTCCCGAGCATCACGGACTCGAGGATCCACGAGTTCAATACCCCACACTCGTTGTGTGTGGATCGGGATATACTGTTGGGGCCCGATGGATCGGGAGACAGGCACGAAATGCTGCTTTTCCTGCCAGGCACCGGCGGCCACGGCCGGGGGCCCACGGCGCTTCTGGAGACGGCGGCGTCCCTGGGCTACCGGTGCGTGACACTCATGTACCCCGACGATGTCGCGGCGGCGGAGGTCTGCCGTCAGGATTTCGACCCCGAGTCCTTTGAGGACTTCAGGATGGCGATAATCCGGGGCGGGAAATCGACGCACATCAGGGTCGAGGAGTTTGATTCCATTGAAAGCCGGCTGACAAAGCTCCTGCTTCTCCTTCGGCAGGCCAGGCCCCTGGAGGATTGGGGCCAGTTCCTGGATGCGAAGGACGGGATCCGATGGGAGAAGATTGCCGTGGCGGGCCAGTCGCAGGGCGGAGGCCATGCCGGGTTGATCGCGGTCAAGCACCGGGTCGCCCGGGTGCTCATGTTCGGAGCGCCCAAGGACTTCAGTCTGGCCCTCCAAAGGCCCGCAAACTGGTACTCCGAGGCAAAGGCCACCCCGGTCTCCCGGTTTTTCGCGATCAACCACCGCCAGGACAGGCAGGGGTGCAGCTTCGATGAGCTGCTCGAGAATGTGCGCGCGCTCGGAATGGAAGTGAACGCGCCGGTCGTCGATATCGACCGGGAAGAACCTCCTTATCGCAACTCGCGGGTGCTGGTGACCGATTATCCTGGAACCCGGGTCGATTCGAAGACCGCCCATGGGACCGCCATAGCCAATGGGAACCAGGCCGTCTTCAGAAAGACCTGGATTTACATGCTGACAACACCGACCGGGCCGGGTTGAGGAGTTCTCACCCGATGACAGGAATGCCCCGATGCAGCCGGAGCCCGCGTGCCAAGGAAACGGCCCATCGACGGCAATCCATATGAAAACCGATACGCCTCTACGCCCATCCCTGCGCGGTCTGCGCGATGACGAGGTAGGATACGCATATGAGATCTACCTGCAGGCTTGCGCCTGGCTGAAAGGCAAGGGCGTGAGGCAGTGGCTGACCCCTAAGCCCAGGGCGACATTTGACGAGCGGCAGGAAAGGGGTGAAAACTTCGGCCTTTTCCTGGGGAGCGACCTCGCGGCGATCGTGACGCTCAGCCTCGAGGTCCATGAACACTGGCGCGGGGAGCTGGGCGGGGAAGGGCGGTGGTGGCTGCACACCCTCGCGGTTGCTCCCGGGTTTAGGGGAAGGCGCCTGGGCGGGGAGGCGGTCGCGGCCGCGGCCTCGCTTCTCCGCTCCAAGGGAGCCCTCGAATTGCTCCTCGACTGCGGCGCGGACGGCATCCTGCCGGGTTACTACGGGAGGCTTGGCTTTCATGCGCTGGCGAACAAGGCCATCACCTACCCGTCAGGGAACACCTATCCCATTGCTCTCATGCGCCTGGCCCTCGCGCCGGGCTGAGGCGGCATCAATCCAGGCCGCCTTGAAGCCCCGGCCGGATCCTGCGCCTGCGCGGGCTTTCGGATTGGCGCGGGTGATCGCCATGCCGTTGAATGCCGCTCCCTCCCGTGTTCCCGGCCTTCCTCACCGCATTCTTCTTTGCCCTCAACGGCACGTGCGCCACCCACAGCATCCGCCTGCTGGGCACGCTGAGGGCCAACCTGAGCCGCCTCGCCATCGGGGTCATTGTCCTCGGACTCTTCGCCCACACGGTCGGCGGCGGCTTCAGGAGCGCGGGCACGGCCTGGTTTTTCCTGAGCGGAATCATCGGCCTCGGGGTGGGGGATCTGGGCGTGTACGCCGCCCTGCCTCTCCTTGGAACACGTATCACCATCCTCATGGTCCAGTGCCTCTCCGCCCCGATCGCGGCGCTCGCCGAATGGTGGTGGCTCGGAACGCGGCTCTCGGCGGCGCAGATGCTCTTCGGCGGGGTCATCCTCGTTGGTGTGACCGTGGCCATGGCGCCGGGCCGGGCGAATCCGCCGCACGTCCGGGTGAGGGCCCGGGGGTTTCTCTATGGCTTCATTGGCGCCTGCGGCCAGGGCCTGGGCGCCGCGCTCCTCAGCCGCAAGGCGGTCATGGTCGCATCCGCCGCGGGCGAATCGGTGTCAAACGTCACCTTCGGGCTGACGGCGGCGTACGAGAGGCTCCTGGCCGGGCTCGCCTTCACGTTCCTCTGGTTCTGGATCCTGCGGCTCCTGCGCCGGCTGCCGGGTTCGCCGCCTTCCGCCCCCGGAAGGGCCCGCGCGTCCCGGCTGTGGACGCTTGGCAATGGTTTCGCAGGGCCCGTCGCCGGCGTGGGCTGCTTCCAATGGGCGCTTGCGACGACGCCAAGCGGCGTCGTCCTTCCGATAGTGGCAACCACGCCTCTTCTCTCGATACCGATCGCGTTCTGGCTGGAGGGGGATCGCCCCTCGCTCCGTTCAATCGTGGGCGGTGTCATCGCCGTCGCCGGGTGCGTTGTGCTGGCGCTGGTCACCGTTCACTGACCCCACGGACCGAGGCGCCCGCCTCCGGGCATCTGGTGGCCAACCCCGACGGGGTCGTCAGGCTCCGGGCGGAATAATCAAGGGAATCGCCTGGCGCCGGTTTCGGCGATAGACAAGAAAATGCCTGTCCAGCGTGAAAACCCTGGCGTCGGCGCGCAGTTCAGCCATCCGGACGAGACACCCGTCCGCGAGGGACATGGGTTGGTCCGAGTAAATATCCATCAGGGCAAACACCCGTCCCCGCTCGGTCTTCAGGGAAAAATCCATGGCCCAGGCCCCGGAGGAGAGGTTTTCTTCCACCGAGGCAATGCCACCGGGAACTCCGGAGACAAGGAAGCACAGCTCGGCGAGAACCGCTTCGCATGTGAGGAGCGGCGGACGAATCGTTCGGATCTGCTCGACGGCCCAACCGTGAAACCTCTCCCGCCGGTCGAGGAGAGCCACAAGGGCTCCCGTGTCGGCCAAGATCGAGCTCACTTGAGCCCAAATCCCTTAAGGTGCGCGGGGTTGTGGCCCAGGTCCCTGAGTCCGCTATCGATGGAGCCCACCGAGGCCTTCATCAGGTCATACACGGAGGGTTCATTTGCGGACGAGCGAAGTTTTTCGTCCAGGGCCTCACGCATGATTGCGGACTTGGTGGTGCGACGTCGGGCAGCCAGGCGATCCAGCCGAGCGGAGGTGGTCGTGGAGACCTTGAGCGTCAGTGTTTGCACGGTCTTTGTCAGTATTACCGGAAGCTGCTTTTGTCAATACCCAGTGGGTTCGACCCTAATCACTCACCCGATTGCCTTCCGGTTCGGTTAACGAACTCTTGATGCGCGACGGCACCTCTTTTGTTCGTTTGCCTTGAAGAAGAGGAGGGTATCCACGACTCGCCGGGATTTGGACTGGCTAGCGATGGTTTTAAGCTTCATAGAGCGTGCAGCTTATGTCGGATTCACCCTCGACTCGCGCCGGCGTCTTCCTCAGCTATGCCCGCGAGGACACGGACGCGGCCCGCCGAATCGCCGATGCGCTGCGCGGATTCGGCATCGAGGTCTGGTTCGACCAGAGCGAGCTGCGCGGCGGCGACGAGTGGGATGCGAAGATAAAGAGGCAGATCCGGGAATGCGCGCTCTTCGTCCCGATCGTCTCGGCGAACAGCCAGGCCAGGGGCGAGGGCTATTTCCGGCGCGAGTGGAAGCTCGCGATCGAGCGGACCCATGACATGGCCGCCGGTATCCCCTTCCTGGTGCCGGTTGTGGTCGACCAGACCCCGGAGGCCAAGGCCCTCGTGCCCGAGGAGTTCATGCGGGTGCAGTGGACGCGCCTGGCCGGCGGCATCCCGACGCCCAAGTTTGTCGAGCGCGTGAAGGGCTTGATTGATGAGCCGGCCGCCCTGCCGTCTGGGGGAAGGGGCCATTTTCCGCAGGCGGGAGCCACTCCCGCGGGTCATTCCCCCAAGGTGGGGATCCCGGGATGGGTCTGGGGCGTCGCCGCGGGGGCCGCCATAGCGGCCGCGGCGTACTTTGGGATGTCCCGCAGGTCCGAGGCGCCCGCGGCCGAGCCAAAGGCGGACGTTCAGGCCCCGGCGGCGGCGAAGGCGTCCGACAAGTCGATAGCCGTCCTCCCGTTCGAAAACATGAGCGAGGAGAAGGACAACGAGTTCTTCACGGACGGAATCCAGGAGGACATCCTGACCGATCTGTCCCTGGTTCATGAGCTCCGGGTTGTCTCGCGTACCTCGGTCATGCAGTACCGCGACACGAAGAAGCCCATCGGCCAGATCGCCTCGGAGCTCGGGGTCGCCTACATCCTCGAGGGAAGCGTGCGCCGAGAGGGCAACAAGGTTCGCGTGACCGGGCAGCTGATCCATGCCTCCACCGACGAGCATGTGTGGGCCAAGGCCTACGACCGCGACCTGACGGACATCTTCGCGATCCAGTCCGAGCTGGCCCAGGCCATCGCGACCGAGCTCCAGGCGGCGCTCTCGCCCCAGGAGAAGGCGATGCTGGAAAGCCGGCCCACTGGGAACACGGCTGCCTATGACCTTTACCTCAAGGCGCGCAGGATCGGTGACACCGGGGACCGTGAAGGGGAGACTTCGCTCCTTGAAAAGGCTGTCGCCCTGGATCCCTCGTTTGCCAGGGCATGGGGTGACCTTGCGGATGAATATGCGTTCTCGGCGTTCAACTACCGCGAGGGCGTGGACGAGATGCTGGCCAAGGCGAAGGCCGCCATTGACCAGGCCCTGCAGCTGGCGCCCGAGGACCCGGACGTCATCGGCAGCCTCGGAACCTACTATTACTGGGGCTACCGCGATTATGCCCGCGCCAACGAACAGTACCAGCGGTTGGCCCGCCAGCGGCCCAATGACGCTCGTGTCTTCAATTCCCTTGGCCTGATAGAGCGCCGCCAGGGCAAATGGGCCGAGTCGCTGGCCAGCATGCGCCGCGCCACGGAGCTAGATGTCGCCAACCTCGGCTACCTTAACAACCTGATCACGACATTGATCGCGGCCCGGCGCTACGATGAGCTTGCGGCTGCCGACCGGAAGATGGCGGCGCTGAGGCCGGATGAGTTCGTGCTGGGATACAATGCCGCCCTGGTCTCATTCTTCGCGACCGGCTCGACGCGGGAGGCGGATGATTTCTTCGCGCACCTTACCCCCGAGGAGGCCGCATCGCCGGAGGGCATCAATGCCCGCGCCGACTGGGCGGGGAACACAGGCGACCTCCCGGAGCTTGTTCGCCTGCAGCGCCTCCAGCCCTATTACGACAAGAACGACGAATACACGCACTCCGAGCAGGACATCCTGGCCGCCCTGAACCTGTTCCTGAGCGGGGACAAGGCGGGGGCGGTCTCCCGGCTTGGCCACATACCGGAGGAGATGACCAAGCTCCTTGGGCGCGAGCCCAGGAACCCGCGCCACTGGGGGTTTCAGTCAATTGTGGAGCTGATCGAGGGCCACACGGCGGAGGCCGTGCGCGATGGGGAGAAGTCGGCTGAGCTCATTCCGATGTCGCTCGATACCTACGACGCCGCGATCTATGAATCGATTCTGGCCCAAACCTATGACCACGCTGGAGAAAAGGACAAGGCGCTCGCCCTGTATGCCCGCCTTCTTCGCACACCGGGCGCCCCGGCGATCCTCAATGTGTATTCCTTGAGGCGGGACCCCACGAGCACGCTCCACGGCGATCCGCGATTCGAGGCCATGCTTGCGGATCCGGCGAACAACGCACCGCTGTTCTGAGGGCGCCCCTCCCGGCGCGTTGGCCTGGGGTAGCCGCGATCTCCACTGGCAGACGCTTGGGCCTAACGAGAGGGTGGGGCCTCCCGGGCAGGAACATTGATGACGTCTCCGGGTTGCAGGAGGGGAAGATCGGCCGCCGGTCGCCTGGGGTTTTCAAGCCAGGCCTCCACATCCACGACCACCGTGGCCGGAGCGCCGCCTGCGACCGTACGGGTTAGCGTGACTGCGCTCAAATCCGCTCGGTCGGAAACGCCGCCTGCCAGTCGAAGCGCCGTCACAAGATTTGCGCCCGAGGGAACCTCAAGCTCCCCGGCCTTCGAGACTTCGCCTGTCACGATGCAGGCTAGACTCTTGGAGGAGACTGATCCAAGAGGAGCGGGTTGGTTCACTTGGAGTTTGCCAACGCTTAGCGGCATGCTGAACCGCTCCTCCTGCCGATAGTTGACCTCGGCCAGTGTTCCACCGTCGAGATTGTCGGGCTCCGTCTCCCATTTATGCGAGGTTTCATTCCAGCGAGTGTGCCCCCGGAACGCATCCCTTCGGAGGAATATGGCAACGCCTGCGATCAGGACGCGATTCCTGGTTTCATTCAGCCCCTCGGTGACGTAGGTTCTTGCCCGATTTATCGCGTAGTAGGACGGTTGCGGGTCGGGAACCGCGAGTTGCATTTCTTCTAGGAAGTTGCTCCAAGGGGACTCGGGCGCGCTCTCGACGAGCGAAATGTGAAGGACATGTGTTCGCTCATCCTTGCGGATTGCGGCGACGCGCGTGCGAATGGAACCCATGGCAAACTCGCATCCCTCGCTGAGGCTCCGTTCGCCTATCAGTTCGGGCTTGAACAAGCGGAACCAGAGGGTGCCATCGTAACAGGCGTTTCGCTGGCGAGCTTGCCCGTTTCACCTGCCGAGAGCACCATGGGGAAACGCTCTTCGGATTGCCCGCTTGCATCCCAATTCCATTGAGCGAGGGGGATCAGTTCGTGGCGATCCATATATTGCCAGGCTTCTCGATTGGGAGCCGGCTGCTCCATTCGAAAGAAGTGATAGGGTTCGATCGCGGACCTTAAAGGCACGCTATTCGACATGCTGAAATTCAGCTGCTTCGAAATACTTCCGTCCGTCCACCGCAGCCTCTGCTCGGAATAGAACGGCCGGAGGATGTAATCAGGCGGGACGGATTCCGCGAGCAGGTTGACCAGCAGTAGACTCTTGCCAGCCGTTGTGGGCTTCTCAGTGGCCCCTCTGAATGAGATCTTTAAATCCTTTGCGATGCCGACGGGTGAATTTGGCCTTGGAGACCAGATGGCCGATCCGTCGGGAGTCCACCATCGGTGTGCGGCCGCCATCGAGAGGCCGGTGGCGGCGATGATGGCGATCGACCGCCATGTTCGCCGGGTCAGGAACTGATGGATCGCGGTGACGGCGCCGCCGGCTGCGGCGATAAGGCCGATCACAACCATTCGCGTAGCCATGGCCCACGTGAGCTGATTGGCCGCCATGACTTGGCCGGCGCTTAGGATGGCCGTAGAGAGAAACGCAACAACTCCGACGACGGTCCAGAGAAGGAAGCGCCCGTATTCCCTGGTCACGGCTGCCAGGGGGAGCGCGAGGACCACGACTCCCATCTGGACGGCGAGGGTCTCGGCGGCGGCGCGGCATATCTCCGACCCTCCGAATCCACAGGCAAGCCACCACGGGATGGACACCAGGACCGGCAGCAGGCCGAGCATCAGGAAGAGCCCAAGGGCCTTGCCCGCAAGCAGCTTTAGGCCGGAGATCGGCCGCGTCTGCCAGAACGCGGGGCCTTCGGCCGCATCCTCATGGACAATGGCCGCAACGAGCAGGTAGGTGACGAAGATCCAGATGGCCAAGAGGAGATTGGCGTACACTTCCGTGCGCAAGAATTGGAGCCGGTCCGAATCGTCCGAGAGAAGTAGGCTCGCTCCCACGCCGAACCGGAGCGCCGCGATTGCGCAGAGAAGCGCCACCGGCGCCCAGAAGCGGCGAATGTCCTTCCTTGCGATGTGCCAGGCGAGGTTCATGCCGCGACTCCTTTCGACTGCGACCGGCTCGCGCGGGCAAATGAGAGGAATATTTCCCTGAGCGCCATGGGCTTCGCGGTGACGACCGCACCCGGGAAGCGCTCCCGCCATTGCCGCTCGGTGTCCTCGCCCGAATAACCGGTCTCAATGAACCTGAGGAGACCGCCCGAGCGCTCCCATTCAAGGGCGCCCGCGGGAGGGGCGGGGGATTCGCCATCTAGCTGGACCTCGACCCGCCGGAATCGCATCTGGAGGGACTCGGCGGACTCGCTCAGGCCCAGCCGGCCCTGGTTGAGGAGGAAGACATGGTCCGCGATGCGCTCCACCTCCTCGATGTCGTGCGACGAGATGAGCACCGTCCAGTCGCCGGACAGCGACACCTCGAGCACCCCGCGCACGAACTCCTCCCTCACCAGGGGGTCAAGGCCGCTGAACGGCTCATCGAGCACCAGGAGCCTCGGCCTGTACGCCATGGACGAAAGCAGAGCCGCCTTCATCAGCATCCCGCGCGACAGCAGGCGAAGCTTGCGTCCCAGCGGGAGGTCAAACTGCGAGAGAAGCGTGCGCTCCAGGTCCCTGTCCCATGTCGGGTAAAGGGGGCGGCAATAGTCGAGGAGCCCCCCGACCGTCATCCACAGGGGAAGCTGCTGGTTCTCCGACACGTATCCGATCCGCGCGAACTGGTCGGGGCCCAGCCTCCTTGAATCCACCCCGAGCACCCGCGCGGTCCCGGCCGTCGGGACCAGCAGGTTCATGAGGAGCTTGATCGTCGTCGTCTTTCCGGCGCCGTTGGGCCCGAGAAGGGCGGCCACCCTTCCCTCGGGAAGGGAGAGATCGAGACCGCTCAGCGCCTCCGTGTTCCGGAAGCTTCGCGACAGGTTCTGGGTTTCAATGATGTTCATCGTTCTTTTTTCCCCGGCATTATTTTCTCGAGAGTTTCCTCCATTGGGCGGAGAGGCCGGCCTGCATCTCGTCGATCGTCAGCCCCAGCTTCTTGGCCTCCACGACCACGCGCTCGAGCTCCGGGCCCAGCAGCTCCGCTCGCTCGCCGGCGCTGCCGGGGGCGCGCTCGGCGACAACGCTCCCGATGGCCGGGGTCGTGATGATCACGCCTTGGGCGACGAGCGCCGCTATCACCTTGTGCGCGGTGTTCGGGTTGATCTTCAGCTCCTGGCTGAGCGACCGGACCGAAGGGAAGGGTGCGCCGGGCGAAAGCTGGCCGCCGACAACGGCCTTCTTGACCGCGAAAAGTATCTGCTCCGCCACCGGCAGGCCGGGTTTCAGGTCGATCGAGAACGGGAGCATGCCGTACTATATGAACTAGTACGGGTAGGACGGCAAGGCATTTTTTCGGCCCTTTGCGCTGCCCGTGATTCCGGCGCCCTGCATGTGACCCCCAGGCGCAGCCGAGCCGGGGGTGCCGAGCGCATCGATTACTTGCCGTGCAACCGCCGTCCGTTAATGGGATGGCTGCGAGGCACCACGTGCCACCCATGCAGGACACAAAGACCAAGGGGGAATCCTTCCGGGAATACTTCAGGCGCGCCAGGCACGACGCCGGCGTGAGGCGCCAGATCATGAGGAGCGCGGGCATGGCGAGGTCGGTGGCCGGCTGGTCCGCGGCCGCCCTCGCGGCCCTGGCGGTTGGGCGGACGCTGGCGCAGGGGCTGCGGGGCGCCGGCTGGGTCTCGACCGAGGTGATAGCCTACGCCATCCTGTTCGTCATCTGCATGACAATCTACGCCAAGTTTGGGGAACGGATCTCGCAGCTCAGGGCCATGGACGACGCGGGGGATCCCAAGCCATGACTCCCCGGCAGCGCCTGAAGCGCCACCTGGGCCGGGTGCCCCGCACGGCCGGGTCCGCCTTCGTCGCCGCAAGCGCCACGGTGGTGGGGGACGTCGTCCTCGGGCCGCTCGCGAGCGTGTTCTACGGAGCGGTCCTGCGCGGGGACATCAACGAGATCCGGGTCGGGGAGGGGACGAACATCCAGGACAACGCCATAGTCCACCTGGCCGACGGGCTCGGCGCCCACATAGGCGCCTGGTGCACGGTCGGCCACGCGGCCATCGTGCACGCCTGCGAGATCGGCGACGAGTGCCTGATCGGCATGGGATCGACGATCCTCGACGGGGCGAGGATAGGCAGGCAGAGCATCGTCGGGGCCAACTCCCTGGTGACCCAGGGGTTCAGGTGCCCGCCGGGCTCGCTTGTCTACGGCTCCCCCGCGCGGGTCGTGCGGGCGCTGACCGGGAAGGAAAGGGGAGGGATCCGGGCCTGGGCCAGGAAATACGTCGCAGTAGCCCGGGCGCACGCGGCTCTCGCGAGGGCGCCTCAGCGCTCGAGCGTGAAGAAGGTGTAGCGGTAGTTCTCGTCGGAACTTTCCCGGCGGGCCACCTCGCGCCAGGCGAGGTGGCGCCACTCCGGGAAATACCGGTCCCCGGGGACCTCGGCGTGGACGAGGGTCAGGTGGAGGCGCATCGGCCGGTCGAGGGCGAGGACCTCCCCGTAGATCCGCTCTCCCCCGTTCACGTAGATCTCCCCCGGCATCGTCTCGGCAATCGCCAGGGCCTCGGGCACCGAGCGGGCGACCCGCACGCCCTCGCGCTCGATCGACGCGTTGCTGGTGACGACGATTGGCCGCCTGCCATCCTCGCTGACGCGGGGCCAAGTCTCGAAGCATACCCGCCCGAGTATGTTTGTCTTTCCCGCGGTCTCATCGTGGAAGAACTTCAAGTCCTCGGGGATCCTCCAGGGGAGCTGGCTCCCGCGTCCGATGACGCGGTTCTCGGCGCAGGCCACCATGATGTTGATCATCTTGGGCATGACCCCTGATTGAGGCATCCCGGGCCCGATTCCAAGCCCGCGCCCGTTGCACCTTGTCTCGCGCGGTCCCGCTCCCTAGGGTCCCGCCATGACGATCGGGGTCCCGAAGGAGATAAAG
>Ga0181526_10003273_pt1 | contig 13344 bp, 9 predicted proteins | sample PEATcosm2014_Bin_35_FD_119750 | JGI IMG/M metagenome (GOLD analysis project Ga0181526, IMG submission 119750) | Peatland microbial communities from MTU Mesocosm Facility, Houghton, MI, USA - PEATcosm2014_Bin06_30_metaG | ecosystem: Environmental > Terrestrial > Soil > Wetlands > Peat | place...
CGATAATAGCGAATATCGCTCGTGAGGACCAGCCCTGCCGTGCCTAAGGCAGCGCCCATTTCATCGTTTGACTGACTGGCCAAGTGGCTTACGATCGGCAAGCCCTCGCAAAGTCCTATTTCACGCCATTTCCGAAACGGCTGAGCTATTGGGCTCGAACTGGACAATAGGGTCCTATAAGCGTATGATTCTGTCGTACGGAGGTTCCCATGAACTCCTGCTTGAAGCAGATGATCACATTCTGCGCTCGCCCTGCCATGAAGAGGACTGGTACGGTCCTTGCGTTCGTCGTGATTGTGATCTTCTCTGTTTTGCAACTGGGTTCCCAGACGCCACAGCCCACGGTTACGATAAGCGCTATTCCCAGCTGGGCCCAAGGTGGCCAGATAACGGGATTTGTTTCCGGCACCGGTGTTGGTCAAGCTACCCTCTACCTTTTTGCATTCATTCCTGACTATGGGTGGTCCGGCCTCCCAGGCACATGCAGCCCGGTGACCTTGCAGGCGGGGCAGTTCTCTATCAATGCTGCGCCTTCCATCCTATTTCAATACGCCACTCGTTTCACCGCGTACCTGGTGCCGGCCACGCTCTCGCCCCAGTGCGGCGCAATCTCTGCGACGGTTCCATTCATCATCACGCACAACGCGCTAAGTTCCGCGAGCGTACCGCGCCTCCCGCAGTACTCCACGCTCTCTTTCGGCGGGTTGGACTGGTACGTAAAGGATGCTCCAGTTCAGGTCTACCCTGGGCCTCAGTTCTTTATCAAGGATAATGCCTATGTAGATTCTCAGGGTCAGCTTCACCTAAGGATCACCCCTTGCGGCGGCTCGTGGTGTGCAGCCGAGATCTACACACAGCAGACGGTTGGGTACGGGACGTATACGTTTACGATCAATTCCGAGCTCGACAACCTTGATCCCAATTTGGCGCTCGGACTGTTTTCGTGGGATGCCCAAGCCGGCGACCAGTACAACCGCGAGTGGGATTTGGAGTTCAGCCGTTGGGGGAACCCAAGCGCGACAGCGAACGCCCAGTATGTAGTCCAGCCATACGACGGCCCGTACAACATACAGCACTTCCAAATGAGCCCGGCTACTCCCTCGACACATGTCGTCTCATGGGGGTCGTCACAGGTAGGCTTTTCCTCGTCCACTTCGATAGGTAACCTAATCAGCTGGTGGACATATCCCGGCCCTATTGCCAGTGTTCCAACTCCTGGCGACGTACATTTGCACTTGAATTATTATGTGGCCGCAGGTACGTCGCCCAGCGTGCCGGTCACGCAGGAAGTCGTCATCAGTGGTTTCCAGTACGCGCCGTCTGGTGCCGAGATTGGATTGACGCGAGTGGCAGATAGCATTCCATTTCAAGCACAATCGTATTCGGTTCCCCTTAGCGCCACTGGCGCCACTTGTGCAGCATCTGTCGAATCTGACGGTCCATGGCTGACTGTGGTCGGGTCAACCGTCGTTCTCGCTGGTGGCAGTCTAGGGTATGCGGTATCCGATAACTTCGGCAGTTCTCGAACAGGCAACCTCATTGTCCAAAGCACGAACTGCAATGTTACCCTTGGGGCGCAGATTCTGGCGGTGACTCAAGCTGCGTTGGTCTGCGCGCCAACTTTCGCGGCGCCGTCCACCTCGATTGGGTTCCTTCAGAGCGTTTTCCCCGTGCTTATTCAAGGGACGGCGTCCCCTTGCACGTGGACCGTTAGTACCACCTCGCCGTGGCTCCAAATATCGTCTCCTTCGGGCGCAGGCAACGGAAGCGTGCAGGTTACGGCCACTGCAAACCCAGGCTCCAATCTCCGAAGCGATGTCCTATCACTATCCAACGGCCCTGTCCATCTCGTTCTTCAGGACGGCGGGGGGAGTCTTTTTGCCCTTTCCCCTTTGAATGCTGCCTCCTGCACGAGTCAGTCGGCGCAATTCGGACTTTCCTGGGCTGCGGCGAGCAATGTCGAGATCCACCTCAATTCGCCGACAGGTACACTCCTCGGCCAGTTTGGGCCAGTCGGAACGACCACTTTCAGTGGTGTTACTGACGGAACCGTGTTTTATCTGATTCAGGCGCCGGGTGGCTCATCGCCTACAGTTCTAGCCAGCGCCTTGGCAAGCGTGCTCTCATTCAACTGTAGCAGCGGGAGCATTGCGCCTCTAGGATTGGTCAATGCCGCAAGTTACGCGCCTAACTCCGTCGCGCCGAACTCGCTCGCCACCATTTTCGGGAGCAATCTGAGTTCAGCCACTGCTCAAGCCAGCGCTAGCCCCTATCCTACGAGCCTCGGAGGCGTCTCCGTTTCGTTAGCGGGTCAACTCTGTCCCCTCTGGTACGTTTCTCCCGGGCAGATCAATTTCGCCGTCCCGCCGAATATCCAGTCTGGGCGGTACACGCTGACAGTGGGGTCTGCGGCTTCCGACGTATTGATAACGAACGTGTCGCCGGGCATTTTCACCCTGACCAGCGACGGAACCGGCGTGCCCCTGGCGGCCATCACCGGCGTGTTGGGTGACGGCAGCACGGTTTCCCTGCCTCCCTATCAGTGTTCGGCGTCAGGGTGCAGCGTCGTGCCCATCGCTCTGCCGACCGGCCTCACAGATCTCTACGTCGTTCTTTATGGCACCGGAATACGAAATTACAAGAACATCTCGGCGTCTCTGGGACCTCTTCCGCTCGACGTGCTTTATGCGGGTGCTCAGTCACAGTACCCTGGACTAGACCAGGTCAATCTTCACCTAAAAGGCCCTATGAGCCTTAGATCCCAGCAAAACTTGCAGCTAATCGTTGACGGCACGAATAGCAACAACGTGTGGCTCCAGTTTCAATGAGCAGAAGTTCCAACATCAAATCGGTGTTTAAATCGTGGCTTCGCCATTGCCAGGGGCAAGGCTTCTGCGGACGCATGCGCGTGCGACGCGTCGGGGTTGGGAGCGGCGGCCGAGGAGTGGGGCCGCTCGGAACGGGTGCCAAAAACGGGTTTGAGTTCCCTCGGTTGACGGCTTGCCCTTGCCCGCGGCAAGCTGCCGATAACGAACCTTAACGGGCGTTCTATTTGAAGACAGCATGCTGAAAACAGGTCAGCAAAAACAGATCCTCAGCGCTGTTAGGTCAGAAGGCTAGCGGCTCAATCTGCAAGTCGATCGACCCTTTTGGCTCGACGTGGACCGGATGGCCTGCCGCCAGATATTTTCGGATGGCCGCTGGGTTTCCGAATTCGAGCTTCCAATCGGTGGTGACGAACAGAATGTAATCACCCGGCTTGACCGCCGTATATGTGAAGCTGCCGTCGCTCTCGGTCTGGTAGGGCAGGTAGTCGGTGAAGTTGGTGGAGTCCACGCGCGGCGCTAGGACGACCCGGGCCGGCGCCACTGGTTTGCCATTTGCGCGCACCTTGCCGGCCACCCGGCCGCCATCGCCAGACAGCACGACATCCAGCTTCACCTCGCCGGTTTCCGGCACATCCACCATTCCATCCACGACGCGGGCATTCGCGGAAGTGACGCTCTTGATGTAGAGGCTTCGGTTCCCGAGCAGGAATTTGTGGCGTCCGGCAGACATGCCGGGGATGGTGAGAGTGCCATCCGGCCCCACCGCGCGGGCATGCGTCTGGAAGCCTCCGTCGGCGTGTAGGAAGAAGGTGACGCCGCTCAGCAGCTTGGCATCGCCGTCGACCAGCCGTACCTTGGCGGTGACGGACGGAGGATCGGGAAACGGCACTTGCACCGTGACATCGCCGGTTCCGACCTCGACGGTCCGGGAAGATTGAGCGCCGGTTTGGACGTCTAATAAGATCAGTTTGTAGCGCCCGGCAGCGACGTTATAGAAAGTGCGGCCTTCGCCGGGACCCAACTGGGCCATGATGACCTCCGCGCCCTGCGGTCCTTCGGCGGAGAGCATCATGATCGCGGAGCCGGTCTCTCCGGCGATTTGAATCGAGACGCCGCGGCTGCGGCGAAGGACGAAATCGGCTTTGTATTCTTCTCCTGGTTTCAGGTCGATCAGCGCGGCGGTCTGTGGATCGGTAGCATTCGAGTAATAGGTTGGCGCAAATGAGATGGGGGCCTCGTCCGGCGCAGTGGGTGGCTGCGTGGCAGCCAGGGCCAGCAGGTAGCAGGGAACGGCGGGAAGATCCCAGATGCGGTAATAGCCTTCCACGTCGGGCGCTGCAGTCCGGATTCGCTGGTATTGCCTTCTTCCGGTTTCGACCTGGATGATGACCTCGAGCGCGGACGAAACTGGCTCGCCGGTTTCGTCGGTGATCCTGCCGGTGATGACGGCGGGCGGGTAGATGCGGAAGGTCAGTCCTTCGGATGCGCCATCGGGACCGGTGGCTATCTGGGTGAGGGAATCGGGGACACCTGGGCGTTCGCCATAACCCTGGCGCACGAAGCCCTTGCGCTCCGCATATAGACCCCAAAAGCCGGCTGGGAGCCCTTCGAAGGCGAAGCGTCCGTCGGCGCCGGTGGTGGTTTCCGTCTCCTTCGAGGGCTCGCTGACCGGAACCATCACGATACGAACACGCGACAGAGGCACGCCACTGGTGGCGTTCACCACCACGCCGGAAATCCGGTACTGCGCGGACTGTGGGGGTTGCGCACTGGCGAGCGCGGCAAGGGCACATGCGACGGCGAACGTGCGGATAACTGGTTTCACTGGGGCTCCTCCGAAAGGGTCTGCAGTTGAACCTTAGTACTGGCGCCTGGCCGCACTTCGACTTGCGTGCCGCTGGCGGCGAGCGTGCTCAGAACCCGCCGGGCGTTATACTCCACCTCCGCGCTGGTTTTCCACGCGTGCAGGCGGTAGGAGCCGGGAGCGATGCCCGCGAAGCCGAAACTGCCGTCTTCCATGCAAGTCGCTTGCGGTGGTTGGCGCAAGGATTCGGCAACCAGGACGATGCAGACGGCGCCGTCCCGCATCGTTTCGGGCGCCATGGTTCCCTCGATCAAGCCGCCATCGGCGCGCAGCACAACTTCCATCTCGGGCGGCGGCCCCGAACGAAGAGCAAGCTCGGGATCGGCGAGTAGATCTATGTCGCCGCTCGTGGCGGAGCTGACATACAACGGCGCTGCAAGCGCAAAGCCAACGCGGTATCTGCCGGGGATCACCCTTTGAATCTGGAATGCGCCGTCTACGGCTGGCGTGGAACGGAAGGTCATTCCCTCGGGTGAAGAGAGTTGCATAGATGACTCCTGCAGGGCCTGGTGCGCGGACTCTTCGCCGGCCTGCTCGTCTGATCCGTCGATGCGCATGGTGCCCGTGACTGTGAATCCGGGGCCGAGCGCCAGCGAAATGCCCTTGACGTCGCGGCCGTCGACCTGTATCCCTTGTTCGGCAACCAGGGGCTGATCGTCGGCGCCGGCACCGATCACGCGCAAGCGATAGGCACCGTCGGCCACGTTGTCGATTGTGAAATCGCCAGTGAAGAAATCGAGAGAACTGCGGTTGAGACCGAGGTCTTCGTCGCCGGACAGCAGTTGCAGCATGGGCTGAGTGTGAGGCTTGATGTTGCTCAGATGGCCCATAATTCGGTGGCCGGCCTGGAGGGTCAGCGAGAAATCGGCGCGCGCCTCGCCGCCCGGAGTCAGCCGCAAAAGCAGCGCCGATTCGCGATCGCGCGAGCCGTTGAAGTAGACCGGTGCGAAGGTATCGTGGCTCCGAGGCGTCGCGATAGACTCACCTGCGAAAGTGTGCTCGTTGTAGCCGGCGGCCTGGACCAGATACCTGCCGGCAGTAAGCCAGGGGATGCGGTACTGGCCACGATCGTCGGTTACGGCGCTGCCTGCCGGCTCGTAGCTCCGCCAGCCGTCCGCAACCTGGGAGCGTAACGCCACCACGGTCACGCCGTCGACCGGTTCGCCTTCGGCATCGGTGATCCGGCCGCGGACGGAGGCGAGCGGCGTGAGGCGGATCACCAGGTCTGCGCGCGAGGCATGCAGATCGACAGCCACTCCCTCGTCCTCCTCGAAGCCGGCTTTGGCAGCCGCGACCGCGTATTGGCCGGCTGCCAAATGGGAGAAATGGAAGGCACCCGCGGCATCGGACTCGACCTGATCGCCGGTGGAAAGCTGGACGCGCGCATTCCGCACGGGAGTTCCGTTGAGACGGTTTACGATGGTGCCAGCGAGCGAGAATTCCCCGGCAGCCGTCTGTGCGGGCGCAACTGGCAGCAGGAGGAAAGGTGCGGCCAAGATGAGGGCGAAGCGCATTGAGAAGATATTCTAACCCGGTGGTCTGAAAATGGCCATACTATCCCTCGCAAGCCGCTGACAGGACGCGCAGTAGACCGTCGCGAACTTCTGTCTGGCCGGGGGTAGTTGCCGATGATGAATAATATCGCGCGCGTGGAACGGGCGGCCCTTTGTGCTCGGGCAACCATGCGCGATCCTGAGGGAGGATGATGAAGGAATGAATGACGTCTACGTTTACGTGCAAGATCTTCGCCAACAAGCGAAGGTTCCAGAGGACGGAATACTGAGCCAGACCCTGCAGAACGACGACAGAACGAGAGTGATCCTGTTCGGCTTTGCGGCCGGGCAAGAGCTTTCCGCGCACACTGCTCCCTTTCCGGCCATGCTGACGTTCTTGAAAGGAGATGCCTTGCTGAAGCTGGGCAGCGCAGAGCAACGGGCGACAGAAGGCACTTTCGTCTACATGCGCCCCAACCTGGAGCACGGGATCAAAGCGCAAACGGACGTCGTCATGCTCCTCACCATGATCAAGAACACGCCGGCGACACCGGCATGAACCCAGCGGTTGCCGCCACCGACAATGGCTCGTTGAACGGGCGCCGATCGGTGGTGCCATCGGCTGCTGTTGCCCGCGATGCTCCCTTCCGCGTGTAGCCAAGCCGTCCCTTCACTCGGCTTCTTGCTCTCGGGCAATGCGAACTAGAATCCGGTAGGCTGTGCTCGACAAATCCGCAACCTTCACTCGTAGCGGTAGACGGTGCAGCGCTCGATGGAGATCTGGCGGCTGGAGAATCTCCAGTACTGCCCCTGGTCGTTTTCGTCGCCGTTCAGGCGCCGGCCGGAAATCCACTTCCCGTCGACGAGTGTTCCTTCGTCGATCGAGCCCACAGCGGTAATGTGCGGGGTGAGTTTTCGGCAAGTGTGTTTGAAGTATTCCGTCGATAACTGTTAAGGTCGTTCTTCCGCTGGGTTTCCCGGCTAGGAGGAATGCCGTGCCGCGAAGCAAAAGCCCCATCGTCAGCCTTGAAGAAGCAAAAGCGCGCTTCGAACAATGGAGAAACAACCGCAGGGGGAAGGCCCGTATACCTGCTGAACTTTGGTTGGCGGCTGTGGAGGTGGCACGGAAGGAAGGGATTAATCGAACCGCGCGGGAATTGCATGTGGCGTGGGACGATCTGAAGCGGCGTATGACGGCCACAGGAGCAGTTCCGCAGCGTCCGGCCTTCGTGGAATTGGTCACGCCGCAGGTGCAATCGGTTCCCGAATGCACGCTTGAAGTGGAAGGTCGCCGGGGAAAGCTGCGAATCCTGTTAAAGGGGGCTTCAGCCTCTGATCTGGCGAGCCTCAGCCGGGTGTTGTGGGAGGTTGCCTCCTGATACAGATCACACCGCAACTCCGTATTCTGGTTGCGGTCGAGGCGATAGACGGACGTAAGGGGATCGATTCCATCGCGCAGCTTTGCCGGGATAAGTTGGCCGCGGATCCATTCTCCGGTTGTCTGTTCATCTTCCGCAGCCGCCGGGGGACCGCCATAAAACTGCTGGCCTATGACGGCCAGGGGTTCTGGCTCGCCACGAAGCGACTGTCGAAGGGCCGTTTCAAGTGGTGGCCCAGTGGCTCTGAGCCGGCGCAAACACTCCGTGCACACCAGGCGCAGTTACTGCTGGCGGCCGCGAACCCGGATGCCGAAGCGCCGCCAGTATGGCGGCAGGTGAGCGCGTAAGGAAATTACGCGAACCCCCTTGCGTTCCATTCTTGACTCTGCCACACTGCTAAAAGAATGCCGGAGTGGAGATACCGGGGACGCACCGTTACCACTGAAGAGATCGACTTCATCCGCAGGCTGGTCGCGGAACATCCTGCGGCAAGCCGCCGCAGGCTGTCGGAGAAACTCTGCGAGGCATGGCAATGGAAGCAGGCCAACGGCGCCCTGCGCGATATGGTCTGCCGTGGCCTATTACTGATGCTGCATCGCGCCGGGCAGATCGAGTTGCCCGGGATTCGTTTCCGGCCTCCCAATCCCCTGGCTCGGCGCCAGCGGCCACAACCGATGCTGATCGACATGACGCAGCTCGATGCACCACTCAGCGCCGTTCGTCCGATCCTCTTGCAGCAGGTCCGAAAGACGGCCGACGAATCGTTGTTCAACAGCCTGATGGAACAGCATCACTATCTTGGCTATGAGCAGCCGGTAGGCGAACACCTGAAGTATCTGGTGTGGGCACAAGGACGCCCCATGGCCTGTATGGCATGGAGTTCGGCCCCTCGTCATCTGGGCAGCCGCGACCGTTATATTGGATGGAGCGCCGATGCGCGCCGACGGAATATTCGCTTCATTGCTTACAATACGCGCTTCCTGATTCTGCCGTGGATCAAAGTTCCTCATCTGGCGTCGCACATTCTGGGCCGCGTAACGAGCGCGCTGTCAGGAGACTGGGAGCGGATGTACAGCCATCCGGTCTACTTCGCCGAAACCTTCATCGATCCCGTTCGTTTTCGCGGGACCTGCTACCGCGCCGCCAACTGGGTGCTGATGGGCCGCACTACTGGTCGGGGCAAAGCATCCAACAGTTACACCCCAAACCGCTCCATTAAAGAGATCCTGGGACTGGCTCTGACACGCCACTTTCGCGAATTGCTGAGTGAGTAGAAAAAATGAAGACCTCCCGACGCCGTCTCGATGTGGATGTGGAAGAGCTGGACCGGGTGATCGATGCAGCTGAAAACGGGCCGCTGAGCCAGGCGGACCGCCAGAAGCTCAAAACCACGCTGCACGCTCTGGTGGAACGACTGGCGCAAAAGCGGAACACGGAGAAAACCAACTCCGTGCTGGAACCCAAAAGCACATCCTCTGCGGCAGCTGAGTCTCCGGAGCCGGAGCCGTCCGTTCCGGCTGGCCACGGGCGCAACGCAGCCAGTGCTTTTACCGGCGCGGAAAAAGTCTCCGTACAACACGCACAACTCAAACCGGGCGACCCTTGCCCGGAATGCCGCGGGGGAAAAGTCTATCGGCAGAAAGAACCGGCGACACTGATCCGGATTGTGGGACAGGCGCCGTTGAAAGCGACTGTTTTCGAGATGGAGCGGTTGCGCTGTAATGCCTGCTGCCAGATATTCACGGCGGAAGAGCCCGCAAACGTCGGTACCGATAAGTACGACACCACCGCTGTGGCGATGATCGCACTGCTGAAGTACGGCACCGGAGTGCCCTTCAACCGGATGGAACGGCTGGAAGGTCAAATGGGAATGCCGCTACCCGCAGCCACCCAATGGGAGTTGATGGAGCCGGCCGCGGGTTCGCTGGAACCGATACTGGACGAACTGATCCGGCAGGCGGCGCAGGGAAGCGTGATTCACAACGATGACACGGGCATGCGGATACTGAAACTCGTGCGCAATACCGACGACGGGCGCACGGGAACGTTCACCAGCGGCATCGTTTCGATCTGGCGGGAATGGCGGATCGCGCTGTACTTTACCGGCTGGAAACACGCGGGCGAGAATCTTGCCGATGTGCTGGAGCGGCGCGCGGCAGGGCTGGATGCGCCCATTCAGATGTGCGATGCTCTCTCTCGAAACACGCCAAAGCTGGTGGGTCTGCAAGTGCTGCTGGCCAACTGTTTGGCGCATGGAAGACGGCAGGTCGTAGAGGTTGCCGCGAACTTCCCCGAGGAGTGCCGTTATGTGCTGGAGACTCTGGGCAAGGTGTATCAAACCGATGCTCAGGCAAGAGAACGGCAACTATCACCGGAAAGCCGGCTGCTGCTTCATCAGGAACGCAGCGGGCCACTGCTGGATGAACTGCACGAATGGATGGTGACTCAGTTTGCCGAGCACAAGACAGAGCCAAACTCCGGGTTCGGCAAAGCGATCTCATATCTGCAGCGGCACTGGTCGAAGCTTACGCTGTTTCTGCGACAGCCGGGCGCGCCCCTCGACAACAACATCGCCGAACGCGCTCTGAAGAAGGCGATTCTGCACCGCAAGAACGCGCTCTTCTATAAGACGACGAACGGGGCGCGGGTGGGCGATCTGTTCATGAGCCTGATCCATACCTGCGAACTGAACAAGGCCAACCCGTTCGATTACCTAACGGAGTTGCTCCGGCATCCCGCGGAAACCAAGGCGAGTCCGGCGGAGTGGATGCCATGGAACTATCGTGAGACGCTGGCGCGGGCCACGAGGCCCGTGGCCGCGTAATAGACTCGCCCACTGAGCGGCGGATACAGCGACGAGATCGCGAGCATGTGTGGTAATTCGCGTGTCTATTGCGCATTCCTCCCAACAATGAGGGCTAAACGATCGGCGACATGGAGCTCGATAACTGACCGAAACCGTTGGCAGAAGGCGGATATTTTTGAAGATCACACCTAACCTCCTCGAAGCTTACCTCAAGTGCCCTACTAAATGCTGGCTGCGGTCAGCCGGCGAACAGATTACAGACCGCACCTGGGCTCAATACACCCGGGCTGAGGATGAGTCATACCGTGCAGCTGCGATTGACCTCATGTTCTCGGGGATTGACGAAAGTGCCTGCATGAGATCCCCTGATGCGGACAGACTGAAGGCGGGAATGTGGCGAGTGGCTACCGACGTTCTTGCGCAAACACCGCAGCTGGAATCCCGTGTGCACGCAGTGGAATCATTGCCGTTGGAAAGACGCGGTGATCCCGCCCGACGGATCGCCATTCGTTTCGTCGCCACCAACAAGCTCACCAAGGACGCAAGGCTGTTGTTGGGTTTCGATGCCCTGGTACTTTCACGGATATTAGGTAGAGATATCAGCCACGGCAAAATTATCCACGGCGACAACCACTCGGTGCTGAATGTGAACACTCAGGCCTTGGTGGTTGGGGTACAGAAACATATTGAAACAATGACTGCGCTGTTGTCCAACCCCTCGCCACCAGATCTCGTTCTGATTCCACACTGTGCAGAATGCGAGTTTCAAGCCCGGTGCCGAAAGAAGGCGGCGGAGAATGATGACCTCAGTCTACTGTCGGGGATGACTGAAAAGGAACGGAGAAAACTGCACGATAAAGGGATCTTCACGGTGACCCAGCTGTCTTACACCTTCCGCCCGCGTCGGCGGCCCAAACGGCTGCGCGCCAAACCAGAACAGTATCGCCATTCGCTGAGGGCACTGGCCATCCGGCAGAAGAAGGTCCACATCATGGGTAATCCAGAAATGAAAATTGAAGGCACGCCGGTTTACATCGACGTAGAGGGGCTGCCGGACCGCGACTTCTATTATTTGATTGGCCTGCGCTTCGGAAGCGGCGATTCGGCTGCCCAGTATAGTCTCTGGGCGGATGGCGTCGACGACGAGAGGAGGATTTGGAATGAATTTCTTGGCATCCTAACGAACATTGAAGATCCAGTTTTGATTCATTACGGTTCCTATGAAACTGTGTACCTCAAACGTATGGGTGACCGTTATGGCTTGCCATCGATGCCCGCAGTCGCGAGAGCGCTGAGCAAACCGGTGAACCTGCTTTCGGTAATCTTCGCACAAGTCTACTTTCCAACGCTGTCGAACCGTCTCAAGGAAATCGGGCAGTATCTGGGCGCGAAATGGAAGGGCCCGGTAACATCCGGCTTGCAGAGTATTATTCATCGTCGCGAGTGGGAGAAATCACGTGTTGCTGAATCGAAGGCGGCCCTGGTTGCCTACAATCGCGACGACTGCATTGCGCTGGAAACAGTCACCTCTCACTTGACCCAGATCATCCGCGACGCCAAGTCCCGTGACGACGTCGAGTTTCCGGACAAGCCCAAACAAATCGCATCGGTCAAAGGGGTCGAAATTCACGGTTCGTTTGAATCGCTCCTGAAATCAGCCCACTCCAGGTATGCCAGCTCCCGAATCAAGCTGTCGCCAAGGAAGGCGACACAGCCTCTCGCGCCTGAAAAGAAAAGAGCCAAGAGACGTCCGCGCCGACGTTCGTTTTCCTCGATCAAGGGGAAAATCGTTAGGGTACCTCGCAGACGAATCTGTCCGGCAGGACACAAGCTAAGCGCCTCGTCCAAGATCTCTCAACATTCGCTTATCGATCTGATGTTCAGCAGCACAGGATGTCGCAAGACTGTGGTCAGGTACACAGGAGTGATGGGCTACTGCAATGTCTGCCACGAAAAATACGCCCCTCCCGGCACTCGCCTCCACCGGGGTCAGCTGTTCGGCTGGAATTTTCAGGCGTGGGTAGTCTATCAGCGCATTGCGCTAAGAATGTCATACCGGCTAATCTCGAAGGCTGCGTTTGATCTTTTTTCGGAACACCTCTCCCCCCAGACGGCAGTGGGTTTTATTGAAAAGTTCGCCGAACATTATCGGCGCAGCGAAGCTCTGCTTTTACGCGAACTGTTGAATGGGCCGGTCCTGCATCTCGATGAAACGAAGATGAACATCTTGGGGGCCGACCAACATGTTTGGGTTTTTACTGACAACATTCGGGTGGTGTTTCGGCTGAGACCAAATCGTGAAACGGAGTTCCTGAAGCCACTGCTGTCGAGTTTCAAAGGCACTGCGGTGACCGACTTTTATGGAGGATACGATGCGCTGCCATGTCGGCAGCAAAAATGCCTCGTCCATCTGATCAGAGACTTGAATGACGATCTCTGGAAGAATCCGTTTGACGAGGAGTTCGAGCGATTTGTCGTAGCTGTCCGCGACTTGTTGCTTCCGCTCGTGGGAGATGTTCAGCGGTTTGGCCTCAAGGCCCGTCATCTCCGCAAACATCGCCGTCGCGTCGATCACTTCTATCGCGACATGATCACGGGTAAAGTTTCCGCGCGGGACACGACGGCGCGATATCGGAAGAGGTTTGAGCGGTACAAGGACTCTCTGTTTTCCTTTATTGACGACGACGGTGTTCCATGGCACAACAACACCGCTGAGAGAGCGCTCCGCCATTTGGCAGTCCAACGGAAGATCTCCGGCTCGTTCAGCGAGAAAGGGGCCACCGACTACCTCCGGCTCCTCGCTATCGCGCAAACCTGCCGCTTCCAAGCGAAATCGTTTCTCGGATTCCTCCTATCGAAATCTGCAAACGTCGACGAATACAAAGAACGGAGCAGAGCGCATCCGGACTGGGCAATCGATCCCGGGGAAAACGAATAGCGCGCACCGCCTTAAGCATCCCAGCCGAAAGCACAC
>Ga0181526_10003274_pt1 | contig 13342 bp, 10 predicted proteins | sample PEATcosm2014_Bin_35_FD_119750 | JGI IMG/M metagenome (GOLD analysis project Ga0181526, IMG submission 119750) | Peatland microbial communities from MTU Mesocosm Facility, Houghton, MI, USA - PEATcosm2014_Bin06_30_metaG | ecosystem: Environmental > Terrestrial > Soil > Wetlands > Peat | place...
CGGAATCCGTGGGAGTCGTGTAGGCAAATGGACAGGCAGGCAGAGGAGGCTCTGTACAGAGGCTGGCGGTGTAAACGGGTTCTTCAAAGGTGTCGATTACAGACACCGTTGCTGATCCCGCGCCGACGCCGCTGATGAGTCCGGAGTTGACCGAAGCTACGCTGGTGCTCGAGCTGCTTCATTTACCCAGACTCGTGCGATTGTACTGAGTCCCGGTGTTATAGGTGACGGAAAAAGTTTGCTGGGTGGTATTGCCCACCGCTAAGGAATAGGGAGACTGGACAAGGGTCACTTCCACCAGCCCGATGCAGGTTTCGCAAACGATTTCACAGGTGGCCTTCACGACGTTGTAGACTGCCGCTTCAACGCCAATCAGGATGTGTTCATTTTCGCCCTGAGAACCGGAGATTTCTGCGCTGCCGGTTTGCGCATCCATAGGCACCATGTTCCCGTCGATGTCGTGAATGCCTTCCATGGTGAATTCCGAGACATTGAAGGAACGCGATTCGCGAGGTCCCAAATAAATCGGAAAGCTGTTATGACCTCCGGCGTAGTACAAGGTGAACAGGAAGTCTTGTTGCTCGTCAGCGGGATTCCAGAGGGTGATCATGGTGTCGTCGCGGTTAGCAGTGCTCCAGTAGGCGATCGATTTGGAAACGCTCTCCTTGAAACCACGGGGCAAGACCTCGAAAACGTAGGTTTTCGTCTGGTCCACGCTTCCGGCGACAGCTAGCAGCCCGCCGGATTGCCCTCTCGTGTCGAGCACAAGATTCACATCCCCATTATAGTTCTTGAGCCCGGCCGTGGTCAGATAGGACGAAGTGTCCAGAATCTGTGTGCGATGAGGGGGCACGGCAAAAGGAGGAAGCAGCGAAGAATGCGCGAAGCCGCCTTGCATCCACCAAAGCGTTGGCGTTACAGATAACGGCTGATCGGAGGAGTTGCGCACGACAGAATACGGCGTAAACACAGTGCCGCGGGGGAAATTCATCATGGAATCCGGAGTCCCGGTCATTAAGCCCAACTCAGCAAAGGAGTTTGCCGTGACCGGGTTGGACGCTTGCGGTAAACGACCCATGGGCATGTGGGCCGAATAGCCAACCGCTTCATCTTCTAGCGCCCCATATACGAGCAGACTGCCCGAGGGACCGTCGTAAGACAGAGCTATCCCGCCGCGGGGTGCCGGAGCGGAGAGAAGCTCGGTGAGGCTCACAACCTTCGTGCCATGCGGTGACACGGTAACGCTATGATCTCCCAAGTTGTTGTTCTGATCGTCCAGCACCTGTATGGCAGCATCGATAGGGCTACCGGTGACGTTGGAAAGCGCCACAAAGCCCATGACATTGTTTTCTTCTTTCCACCAGAGGCCCTCAAGATTTTGCGCCGGAGGCGTCGAAGCTGCCGGTTGGTCCGTAGGGTTGGGAGGCGTGACGGGTTGGAGATTGGAACCGAAGATCAAACTATGTACGGTATCAACATTGCGCACCGTCGCGCAGACTACGTTCCAAGCCCATTGAAATGTTATCTCGACATAACCATTCAGAGTTGCATTGTAGGCGAATCCATGGTCTACAAGGGCTTGATTGATGTCCACAATGGCCGTGCCGGAAGGCTCCATGGTCACTGGAGCCAAGGATAAACGCACTCCATCGCTCAAGTAGAGAGCGGGTGTAACCGTCAGCGGGCCCGTCTTCAAACCGTTTTTCAGATAGAGAGCAGACTTGAAATAGGCGTTGGTCATCCAGAAACCGCCGACGGATGTCTGCAGTTTGGGCGTGGGTGGAGGGCCCACCCATTTCTCTGTTCGTGGCGCGACTGGTTTATGCGGGGCAAGCACCTTTGGTTGCTGAGCCTGGGAAGCGAGAGCGCAGAGCCCTCCCGCGAGTAGTAATCTGAGTAGGCGAAAAGCCGAGTGGGGAACACAAAGGTTCTGTGACATTCTCGGGGCCCTCCGTGACGCCGATTGCGACCTGTTGGACTTTGATTACTTTAAAAGTAAACAGGAGTCAAATTAAAAGATATCAATCAATGGATGCGGTACGTAGCGTGGAGTTACCGGAGCTACTTGGTCGTCATAGTGAAGACGCCATCCCAGGCAGCGAGCCTTCGGTGCTCCCTTCGACGCTCAGTGCAAGGTAAACGAGCCGCGGCACTCCGAATTGGTTGAGCTAAGAGGGGAGATAAGCAGAGGTGGTGCGCAGGTGCCTAACCCAGAAAAAGCCTCAGGCACGAACCCCCTAGCTGTAGGTGAAGTAACGGAATTACGGGTTGCGGGAGAGCAGGGAGGCCGCTTCGATGATGGGGTTGGGGAGGAGGCGCATGGCGCGGACGAAAGCGGCGATCAGCTGGGGATCGAATTGCGTACCGGCGCAGCGTTCGAGTTCGGAGAGGGCTTCTTCGGCGGTGCGGCCTTTCTTGTAGCTGCGGTCGCTCGTGATGGTGTCGTAGGAATCGGCGATGGTGATGATGCGCGCTCCAATGGGGATGCTTTCGCCGGAGAGTCCGTTGGGATAGCCGGAACCATCGAAGAATTCGTGGTGGTGTAGGACCATCAGACGAATGCGCGCGAGGGGAGCCAGGGGTTCGAGAAGCTGAGCGCCAAAATTCACGTGGGTCTTCATGGTATCCCATTCTTCGGGATTGAGCGGGCCGCTCTTGTTCAGGATGGCCTCGGGAATGCCCACCTTTCCGACATCGTGGAGAATTGCGGCAAGACGCATCTCCTCGACTTCGGCTTCGGACATGCCGAGCGATTCGGCGAGCAGCGCGGCGTACGCGGAAACTTTTTGTGAATGGCCCTGAGTGTACTGATCCTTGGCATCAATGGCGTAGGCGAGCGAAGTAACGGTATCGAGGATGGATTGCGGAAGTGAAGTGGGGCCGTCCGCGAGAGAAGAAGTGGCAGATTCGCCGGGCGGCAGAGATTCAGTGAACTGGCGAAGGCGCTGGTGGATTTCGTTGAAGGAATCGGGGCCGGTGGCGAAAAGACGCTTGAGGGTGACGCCGAGGTAGGCCTCAAGAACATCGCGCTTCCAGCGGCGCGCTTCCTTGGGGTCCACGTGATCGGCGGTGGAGACGGTGTTGCCGCCCTGATGTTTGGAAAGATACATGGAAGCATCCGCGACCTGGATGAGTTCCTGAGGCGTGGAGCCGTGGAGCGGATAGCAGGCGATGCCGAAGCTGGCGGTGATGTTCTTCTCGCGAAGCAGCGGATCGGCGGAAACCCAGCCGCGCAATTTGGAGGCAAGCTGGCGAGCCTGCTCCATGGTGGTTTCCGGCATAAGGATGACGAATTCGTCGCCACCGTAGCGGGCCACGACATCGGAGCGGCGGCAGTTGCTTTCCAGGATTTGGCCAACGCGCTGGAGAACCAGGTCGCCTTCCAGGTGACCGTAGAAATCGTTGACGAACTTAAAGCGGTCGAGGTCCATGAGGACGAGAGCGAAGGAACGCCCGGCGCGGGAGGAGCGCTTCCATTCTGAAGAAAGAGCCTCCATAAAGAAACGATGCGTTTTGACGCCGGTGAGGCCGTCCGTGATGGCCTGTTCCTGGGCCTTCTGGAACGTGAGGGCGTTGTGGAGCGCGCCAGAAATCAAGTCGGCGAGCGTGCTGAGGAGCAGCGATTCTTCCTCGGAGAAATCAACGCGGTCAACGGTTTCGACGTAGAGTACGCCGTGAAGGTGATCGGCATAAAAGATGGGCAGAGCCATCGAGGTAAGCGTATCGGCGAGGACGGGCTTGGGGCCATTCTGTGAACTCGGGAGGGAGCGGAACGTAGCGATTTTCCCGGTGCGCGCGACCTGGCCGATGAGACCGGTGTCCAGGGGAAGGCGAAGTCCCATGGCGCCACGGCGTTTGCCGCCTTCGGCCTGGATATGGAGCTCGCGCGTGGTGTAGTCAAGAATGGCGATGCCCATGTGATCATAGGTGAGGCCGTTTTCAAGCTGCTCGGTTATCTTGGCTAGCACTTCATCGGGGTTGAGCGTGGCGATCGCGTCCCGGGAGATGAGATTCAAAAGGTTGAGGTGGCGCGCTTTGGTGCGTTCTTCCTGGAAGAGTCTGGCGTTTTCAATGGCGACACTGGCTTCGCTGGCGAGGACGCGTAGAAGCTCCAGGTGGCCTTCGTCGAAAGCGCGGTCCTGATCGGAGAAGATGCAAAGAGCACCAATGGCGTGATCGTAGGCGACGAGAGGGACGCCACAGAACGAACCAGCGGTACGCAGAGGGTCGACGCCGAGTTTGCGGACTTCGGTGACGAAATTTTCGCGGATGAGAACGGGTTGGCGGGTGCGCAGGATGTATTCAGTGATGTGATTTCCGGCGGGGCGCGAACGCTTGGGCATGCGCACGCCATCAATCATTTCCAACTCAAACTGAATGGCATCGCGCAAGGTATCAGGGGTTGCGAGGTAGAGATTTTCCACATCGAACAGGCGGCGCAACTCCTCCCAGATTTTGCGGAGAAGATCTTCCTGATTGAGGGTGGAGCTGAGGGCTCGGCCAATTTCGTTCAAAACGTGAAGCTCTTCGGAGCGCCGCGACGTCTGCTGAATGAGGTAGCTGTTTTCGACGGCCATGCCGATCTGGTGGCCGAGAGCAAGAAGCAAGCGCAATTCGGCGGAGGTGAAACGGCGATTGTCGGGCGTGCCGAGGAGCAGGAGGCCGAAAGCTTGTTCCTTGGCTTGCAGGCTGATAACGACGATGCTGCGCAAGCCATGCTTGAGAGCGAGCTCCCGAAAATGGCGGATGGGCTCGTCTTTTTCGAGGGCCGTGAGGTTGTCGTCGCGAAGATCGCGGAAGCCAAGCAAACCGCCGAGGCGTGAGACAAGACCGACAAGATAATCGTCGAGTCCCTGTTCCTGAGCGATGCGACAAAATTCATCGGGAATGCCCGCGGAGACGACGGAAGTGGGCCCGTTGGGATCGCCGTGGTGAAGGAAAAGTGCGCCGGCGGGCAGGCGAACAACCCCGAGAACACGATCGAGAGCCTGCGCGAGCATGCGCTGGATTTCGCCGCCGACGAAGCTGGAAGTGGCCAGATTGAGATTGGAGAGGGCGAGCATATTGCGCTCAACGCGCCTCTTCTCCTCTTCGTAAACGGCCATGATCAGGAGCATGGAAACAAAGGCGATGGGAACCGCGGAGATGGGCCGTGCAGTCTGGCCGACAAATTCAGGCGTGAAATGCAGGATGTGAAATGCAAGAAAGACGAGGCCCCATGCGATGAAGGAAACGCTGAGCAGGCGATCCACAAGAGTTTCGTGATGCTGGCTTTCGCGCCAGAAGAGGAGGCCGACGTAGACATAAATGAGCGAGGAGGGCACGAAGGAAGACAGCGGCAATTGCCACAATGCATCGGCGGAAGACCACGCGGCGAGAATGAAGGCGGCGACGATGGCTGGAATGGTCCAGAGTTGCTTGCGGGTATAGAGTTGCGTGCCGAGGAAGAAGCAAATGCCGGCAAATCCGAACAGAGCGTGATTGAGTGAGGTGAGGAGGGTGTGTTCACCGGTCCAGGGAGAGAGACCGGGGCAAAGATAGTGCAGGCCGTAGAAAACCCAGGCGGCCGTCCAGTAAAGAAGATATTGCTGGCGCTTGAGAGAATAGACGTAGGCGAAGAACACTCCGACGAGGAGAGTTCCGATCAAGAAACTAAGCGCAATGATGCTTTGAACCATCAACGAGCCTAAAGGCGCCACCTGATGTGCGAAGGCTGCAAAGGCGGACGGAATTAGCGAAGAATCAGAGGCTTGCGCCGGGAGACACCAAGAACTAAATGCACCCCGAGCAAACAACCCTGCTGGCCGTCACCGATGAGCCCGACTGCACACAAAACGAATCACTTGCGATTATGAGGCAGTGCGAAAAGGAGCAGGGAGGGTACGGAGGTACTGGTGGCGAAAGAGGTAGTAGGGGGTGGGGCACTGAAAAGTAGGCCGGGCCCGCGCTAAGTAATCAGCGCGCTAAAGAAGGGACCTGGGCGAGTCGCGTTGGACGGCCCCGGGAGGTTCCGGTAGACTGAAGTTTTGCGAGAAGAGAGCGAGAAGCAACTTACCATGACAGACGCGAGCGGAACGACAAAAGGCAGTGTGCGGGTGCGGTTTGCGCCTTCACCGACGGGCTATTTGCACGTGGGCGGCGCGCGGACGGCGCTGTTTAACTGGCTGTTTGCGCGAAAAGAACGCGGGACGATGATTTTGCGGATCGAGGATACGGACGCGGAACGGAATAAGCCCGAGTTGGTAACGGGAATTATTGACGGCCTGAAATGGCTGGGAGTGGATTGGGACGAAGGGCCGTATTACCAATCTCAGAGAACGGCGCTCTACCGCGAAATGGCCAAGAAATGCCTGGCGAGCGGGGATGCGTTCCTGTGCTACTGCCCCCCGGAGCGCTATGCGGGAGGGGACCACGCGGAAGAAGGCGCGGAAGCCACAAAATTGCGCAAAGTTGCGCGGTGCACATGCCGCGATGGGAAGCCGTCTTCGCCGGACACGAAGCCGGCACTGAGGTTTAAGGTGCCGACGGGAGGAACAACGAAGTTTTTTGATGCGGTATTCGGCGAGACGGAATTCTCCAACGACGACATCGAGGATTTCGTGCTGCTGCGCTCCGGGAAAGATGGCGAAGAGTTTGGACAGGCGATGTACCAGATGAGCGTGGTGGCGGACGACATTGATATGCGCATCACACATGTAATTCGCGGCGCCGACCACATCTCAAACACGCCGAAGCAGGTGTTGCTGTACCGCGCGCTGGGCGTGGAACCGCCGGTGTTCGCGCACGTTCCCCTGATTCTGGGGGCGGATAAAAGGCGGCTATCGAAGAGGCACGGGGCAACGGATGTAAATATCTACCGGCGGGAAGGATTTTTGCCGGAAGCGTTCCGGAATTTCCTTGTGCTGCTGGGCTGGTCAGCGGGCGGGGATGAAGAGTTTCTCCGTACAAAGGATCTGATTGATAGATTTTCACTAGAAGGGGTCAGCCGGACGAATGGCGTATTTGACCGGGCGAAGCTGGAGTGGTTCAACACGCAGTATCTGCAGAAACTTCCAATTGAGGAGTTGCTGCCCGAAGTGGAAGAGCAACTGAAGCGGGATGGGCTGTGGAAGGAAAAGTGGGCGGCGGGAGCGGGTCACGAGTGGTTTTCAAAGACGGTGGATTTGTTGCGGCCGCGGGTCCGGCTGCTCCCGGATTTCAGCAGTTGGTCGCGGGCATTTTTCAGCGACGAGTTCACGATTGATCCGGCGGCGAAAGCGAAATTCTGGAAGGACGAAAAGGTGCCGAGCTTGCTGGCAACGCTGGCGGAAGCGCTGGCGGCATTGACGGAGTGGAATCATGACTCTTGCGATCACGCATCGCGGAAAATAGCGGAAGAAGCGGGAGTGAAAGCGGGATTACTCATCAATGCGACGCGCGTTGCGATTGTTGGCCAAGCCGTGGCGCCACCGCTGTTTGACACCATGGTCGCGCTGGGACAAGAGCGGGTAGTGAAAAGGCTGCGCGAGGCGGTAAGCGAATTCCCAAAATAGCCGCGTTGGTCCACGCCCACTATTGAAAAGAGCTACTTCTTTTCCTTTCCAGATGAATTCTCCCCTGGTTGCTTTTTGATCGTTTCGTGAAAAACGGAGACGCTGAAGACCGGGTTTTCGCGCGTTCCGGTAATGGCGATGGGGATTACTGTGCCAGCACCCTGCTTTTTGAAAAACGAGTCGAAAGGCTTCAGGAAGATCGACTTGACGCCGCCGACCGTTTGCGAGAGTTCCGCTTTCAAACGAAGCTGACCGTGAAAGTTGAGTTGGCCTCCCTTTAAGTCATAGGAACCGTCGAGGATGACGGTGGCGCCTTCCACACCAAACTGGAGATGAGTGAATGTGGCGACGCCATTCTCCACGTGATAGTGGCCTTTCAGATCAGTTGCCGCGCTGCCTGCGTCTTCCTGGTTGGGTTCGCCAAGGCCGTGGCGGCTGAGGGATGCAAGCTGGGAACGGATCTCCGAATCGCTAAAGCGGGCATCCTCAACACCAAAATCGCCATCGAGGAGAAGCTTGTCGATGACTTTCGCGTTGCCGGGCGGAACGACTAGGGTGGTCTTTAACTTGAGGGTGCCAACCATGGGCGGTTTTTGGGATTTAACGGCGAGACCGAGGACGTCTTGCAAGCGGGCTTGCGGTGCGATGACATTCAGGGTGATGAGGTGCCCCTGCTTTTCGGAGGTGTGAACGACGCTGCCGTTGGCGATGAAGAGCGATTGGCCGAGAATGGCGCGCACGGGATGAAGATAGGTTTCGCCATCGGTGCCATCGACAGTGGCCGAGAAAGTGGTGCGCAAGGGTACACCGCGCCCGACAGAATCGAGGGAGAACGCCGGCGTGTCGGTTTCGCCCTGAACTTCAATCTTGCCGAGCTCGCCCTGGTATTTTCCGGTGGAAGAGAGGATGCCCGCAATACCGGGTAGCGTGCCAAGATCTGCGTCCGTGAATGTGTAGGAACCGGAGACCGGGGTGTCACCAGGCTCGCGGAGATTCCAGGGGCCGAAGCTGCCGCTGGTGCTGATCTCGCCCTCTGGCTTTGCATTGGTGAGATTACCGCGAAAGGTGAGAGGATTTTCGGGCGAGACCTGCCGCAGAAGCAGGTCATGGATCTCGAAATCGAGAGGTTCCTTGCCTGCTTTTTTCGGAATGACGATAAGACTGGCGTTCTTGCAGACCACGTCATCAAAGACCATGAGCAGAGGGGAAGGAGATTGAGAAGCAGGAACGTTGTCGGGCTCGCCGGGTTTGCCGTGCGAGATGGTGATGACCATTTTGTCCAAGACGACCTTGGAGACATGGTGAGGTTCACGGAGAAGGCCCAATATACCCGGGTAGGAAGAAAATTTTTCGATGGAAATGAGGGGAGGCACATCCAACCGATTATGGAAGTGGACAGTGAGGCCTTCACCGGTGACGCGGAGGCGCGGCCAGAAACCCAGTGTCAGCGTACCTAGTTCGACCTGGCTATCGAAGCGGCGACTGAGGTCCTGCACGAGCACGAGACGGAGATGTTCTTCCATGCTGTGCGTTCGGGTAGCGACAAAAAGGAAAGACGCGGCGGCCAGAATGGAAATGACAGCCGCAAGAAAAAGCCAGAACCGTTTACCGCGAAAAATGGAGGCCATGGCTCATTCATTCTTTCGGAAACGCGGCTGCGATGCAATCAGCGCGAACGCGGGAAGAGATCGGGATTCGAGGATTTCGCGGCGGCGGGAACGGCAACGACATTCAGAGTCAACTCGACATCCTTGGTGACCGGTGGCAGACAGATTTCCGTGCTGCACGCCTGGTAGCGGAGCTTCATGCCCAGATGCTGGGGACCGAGCGGCGCGTCTTGTAAGACGCTGATGGGCATGCGCAGTATCACCGTGCCGGTATACACGTTTAATGGCTTGTCTTTTGAGAACGTGAAGGTCTGCAGGGTTCCCTTGGGATAAATCACGTTTTCAGCTTTGAATCCCGCGGGAGCATCCGCGCGAAGATCCGTGGGGATCAGGTAATCGAACGTAACTTCGCGCGCGTTCACATGAAAGCCAGGGCGAATCTTCAGGACGACAGCGGCCTGGAGAGCCATGCCGCGAGCGACAGGATCGTACGAGGCGAAGGCGGTAGGAGCGACGACGTCCTTGGGTGAAGGCACTTGCGAGAAAGTGGAGGTTGAGAGAAGGGAAAGCGCAGCTAGAAGAGCAGTATAGAAAAGTTTCACAGGGTCACCTGAGTACCAAGCTGTTGCGAAATCACGCGGCTCATCACTCCGTAGAGGTCTTCGCCTGTCTTTTCGAGGATGAAGGCGTTACGGGATTCCGACCAGCCAAGTTTAAAACTTGTGGAGAGGGCGGAGACCCAGATTTCGCGGATGGGTGTGTTCGGCGAGATGACGAATCTGGCGGGCTCGGGCTCCTCGAAGATAACTTCTAGCTTGCCGCTTTCGCCTTCCACGTCGAAATCATGGACATCGCCAAGATTCAGCAGTCGTTTCTTCAGATCCTCAAAGAGGGCGTCGGCTTTTTTCTGGAAATCGTGTTCAGCAAGCATAGTCGATTCGGTTACAACTGGGCTTCGATGGCTTTCATTAGTTCATCGCTGCTTTTCAGACCTTGGAACTTCTCCACGATTTTACCATCCCGGGAAATCAGGAAGCTGGTGGGATAGCCGAGGATGCCGCCAAATTTGTCCGCCGCCTCGTCCGTGCCGATGAGGATGGGGTAACCCATGGGAAGCTGCTGGCCGTTGACGTCGAAGCGCTCTTTGGCGATGAAGGGAGCGACGACGCTCTTACCCTCCTCGTCCATGGCCACGCCGACGACGGTGAAGCCACGCGAAGCGTACTTCGATTGCATGTCGATGAGCCAGGGAATTTCCACGCGGCAGGGATCACACCAGGTGGCCCAGAAATTCAGGAAGACGACCTTACCCTTGTAATCGGCGAGGGAGACGGGCTTGCCGTCGAGATCCTTAAGGCTCAAATCAGGCTCGGGCTTTCCGGCGGCGTCCGATATCAGCGTAGTTTTTCCAGTGCCCTGAACCCGCGTAGCCTTATCTGCATAGTAGGTCAGGATCACAAGTGCCAGAACTGTTCCGACAATAATCAAGACTTTTTTCATATCCGTGCTATCCACCTAGAAAAATATTACATCGAGAAGCGATTTAGAAACGTGAGTTTTCCCGAAAGCCAAGTCAGCTTGTTGAAGAAAATCAGGAAGCCGATGAACAGCAGGAGGGCTCCGCTGAACAATTCCACAACGTGAAGATACCTGCGGAAATTCTTGTAGAAACGCATGAACGTGCCAAGGCCGAGTGCGGTGAGCAAAAAGGGCACAGCGAGCCCAGCGGAATAGACAGCCAAGAGAAGCACGCCGCGGGCGACTGTATTGCTGGCGGCGGCGAGCACGAGGACAGCGGAAAGAATAGGGCCGATGCAGGGCGTCCAGCCGAAAGCAAAGGCAAAGCCAAGAAGGAAACCGCTAAGCATGCCGGGTTTGGTGTCTGTGTTGCGAATGCGGACGTCCTGGTTCAACCAACGCGCCAGCAGAGGGCCAAAGAATCCGATGATCGAGAGCGAGAAGAAATGGACGGCGCCGAGACCGGCAAAAAGCGGGCCGTGACCATGAACGAGAGCGGCAATACCCAGTGCCACAAGAACTGCACCAAGAATGATGCCGGCACGCACGTTCATTTTGATTAGCCCGCCCAAAAGGTGGAGGCCAAAGAGCAGGATCAGGGCTCCTGCGATGGGCGTAAGCAGATTCTTGTGCTGCTGCAAGAAACCGCCGACGGCGCTGGCGGATGCACCGAAGCTGATGAAGACGACAGAGAACCCCACGACGAAAGAAAGCGCGGAAGAAAAAAGTCCGCCTTTGGGTTGCTCGCCTTGGCGCAGTTGCTCGACGCCGATTCCAGAGAGCATGGAAATGTAACCGGGGACCAGAGGGAGGACGCAGGGCGAGAGAAAAGAGATCAATCCCGCGAGAAAAGCACCGGCTAACGAGACATCGGTCATTTCCTAGAAATCCTGACTGCCCGCCACAGTGAGATTTCCGTGACAGGCTGCTGTAATCGCTCGCGCATAGTGGGGAAATGCTTGCGGCCCCGATGACTATTCTCGCACAAAACAAAGATTGGGAAGATGCTCCGCGGCCCCCTCAAATGGATTGGACGCAGAGAAGTCGGATCGAGGCACACGGCAGGGAAAGAAAGACAACTGGCGTAAAAGGCTGGCAGGGGAGGGGGTTTGGAAATCTTGAGCCGCCTGCAACATATTAGAAAATAAAGAGTTACTGACGGCGTAGTTGGTATGGAGTTTGCCTTTCCCACCGGTGTGAAGAGTTTCGGGCAGGTGGGTATGGTTTGGACGCCGAATAAAGTGACATTGCTCCGAGTGCTGGTGGGATTTGCGGCGGTAAGTTTGTTTGGCCACGGCGCGTGGATGAATCTGCTGGCAGTGCTGCTGACGGTCACGTCCATCGCTCTGGATGCGTTAGACGGGCACCTCGCGCGGACGCGGAAGATGGCCACTCCGGTGGGCGCACAGATTGACATCCTGGGAGACCGCGTAATCGAGAACATGTACTTCACCTACTTTGCGGTGGTGGGGATGGTTTCGTTGTGGCTCCCAATGCTGTTTTTCGCACGCGGGGCGGTGACAGATTTCCTGCGTGGGCTGGCGATGAAAGCAGGCCATTCGGGATGGGGCGCGAACGCTATGCTGCAAACATGGTGGGGACGCGCGCTGGTGGGCTCGCGATGGAGCCGCGGATTGTACGCGGTGCTGAAGTGCGCGTGCTTTTGCTACCTGGGATTGGAGTTGGCGTTGACGCGCGGCCCTGTGCTGCTGGTTGGGCCGCTGACGGTGGATGCACACGCGGCGATTCGCACCGGCGCGCACGTGCTGGCGAGGGCGACGGGAACGTTCTGCGTGGTACGCGGGCTACCGGTTCTGCTGGAGGGTTGGAAGTTTTTTGCGGGAAACCTGGCGGGAGCAAACGCTAGAAGAGTGACGCGAGGAAACGTGGCATGAAGGCTGAAAACGCGCAGAAACAAGGCGTCGCGGCGTTTTTCGACGTGGATGGAACGCTGACCCCGGAACCGTCGCAGGAACGGCGATTTTTCCGTGCGGTGCGGCGAAGCCGCGCAATTCCGATTGCCAACTATTTTCTTTGGGGTCAAGAAGCGCTGCGATTGTTACCACATGGAATTGCGGCGATGGTGAATGGAAACAAACGGCATTGGAGCGGAGTGCGTTGCGATCAGGTTTCACGGCAAATGGAGGCGATCGTCTTTTTCGAGGAAGGGATTGAGCGAACGGCCTGGCACGCGCGGCAAGGGCACAAAGTCGTGCTGGTCACCGGAATGCCGGAGCCGATAGCGCGCATGGCGGCGCGGGCAATGGAATGCGAACTGGAAGCTCGGGGAGTCGTGGGCAAGTTGCTTTTGTGCGCTACGCGAATGGAAGAGCGAGAAGGGAAGTGGACGGGGCGCTTGCTTGGCGAAGCGGTGTACGGAGAAGAAAAGTTCCGCGCGGTGAGGCGCATTGCGCAAGAACACCGGATCGATCTGCGAATCTCGCACGCGTATGGGAATGCGTTGCTGGACCAGTCGATGCTTGCGGCGGTCGGTCACGCCCATGTTGTGAATCCGGGAAGAGAACTGGCGGCGGTGGCCAACCAGCGCAATTGGGAGATCTGGCACTGGCATGTGGAGAAGTGCATGGGTCAGAAGATGCCGCTGGCCGTGACAATGATGCGACGCGGGGAGAGCCGGGTATGAACTTGAAAAAGACAGAAAGGACGGAACCGACAGCGGTGGCC
>Ga0181526_10003276_pt1 | contig 13333 bp, 14 predicted proteins | sample PEATcosm2014_Bin_35_FD_119750 | JGI IMG/M metagenome (GOLD analysis project Ga0181526, IMG submission 119750) | Peatland microbial communities from MTU Mesocosm Facility, Houghton, MI, USA - PEATcosm2014_Bin06_30_metaG | ecosystem: Environmental > Terrestrial > Soil > Wetlands > Peat | place...
GCGCGTTGCCGCAACGAAACTCTTGGGCTGCATCATCGGCGCCATGCGCTTCGAACACGATGGCCGTTACTGTTATTCCTACGTCGACGACGCAATGCTCGCCGAGACCGGCGCGGACGGCGAAGACACCGAAGACACCGTCAACGTTCTCCTCGGACAGGAGGGCGTCGACGTCGCCGCGCTTTTTAAGGCGATCGAAGGCGAAATCCGCGTCTCCTTGCGTTCGAGCGGGCGCCTTAACGTGCAAGCGGTGGCCGGCAGTTTGGGCGGCGGCGGTCATTTCCGCGCGGCCGGCTTGAGCTACCACGGAACGCTGCGCGAAGCGATCGGCGGTGTCGAGGCGGCTTTGGTCGCACAGGGTCTCTAGGAGTCTGAACGTAGCGCCGGTGCGGGCGGCGACATGATCGGTTTCGTCAATCTCTTTAAGACGGCTGGTCCCACTTCGGCGCGCGTCGTCTCGCGCGTTCGTCGAATTTATGCGATCTACGGAGGCGATCGGAAGATCGCCGCCGGTCATCTCGGAACGCTCGATCCGCAGGCGGCCGGCGTGCTTCCCGTAGCAATCGGAAAGGCCACGCGGCTGATCTCGCTGCTCGAGGATCAGCGAAAGGGGTATGCGTTTACGTTGGTGCTCGGCCGCTCGACGACGACGCAAGACGCGTCCGGGGAGACCCTCGAAGAGCGAGCGATTCCGCCGAACTGGCCGCGTCTCTTGAGCGAAGCGCTCCCGCGGTTCGTCGGAAAAATTGCGCAAACTCCGCCGATGTACTCGGCCGCGCACCATGAAGGCCGGCGGCTGTACGAACTGGCGCGCGAAGGGAAAACGGTCGAGCGTAAGTCACGGCAAGTAACCATCTACGGACTGACGCTGCTCGGTGTTGAGCTCGCCCCTTCGACAGGCTCAGGGCAGGCTACTACGGCGCGATTGCGCGTGGCATGCAGCGAGGGAACGTACGTCCGGACGCTGTGTGTCGAACTGGGAGCGGCAATCGGCGTTCCCGCGCATATGGGCGCGCTCGTTCGCGAGGGCTCAGGACCCTTCGTTCTCTACGAAGCGCTCACCATTGACGAGATTGCGCGCGCGCCCGAACGGGCGTTGATCGCTCCCGAGCATATCATCCCGTTTCCCACGATCGTTCTCGATCTGCGCGGATCCGCCGACTTTCGCGCCGGTCGAGTCGTTCCGCTGCCCCATGGCGCGCCGGCTCGACACGTCTTCGTGCGCGACGAGTCGCGAACGCTAGTCGGCGTGGGCGAGGCGCTCGGCACGCTGCTTGCTCCGCGCAAGGTCTTCGTATGAACCTTCACCACCGGCTGGAGCGCGAGAGCGCACGGCCACTGGTGCTGGCGATCGGATTCTTTGATGGATTCCATCTCGGCCATCGCGAGATCGCGCGCCAGGCGCTGCGGTTACGCAAGCCCGGTTGGCGCACGGGAGTGCTGACCTTCGCAAATCATCCGGCCACGCATCTTCGCCCCGGGACCGAGCCCCCGATGATTTGCACGCAGGAGGAACGGCTCAGCCTTTTCGCGCGCGCCGGCTTTGACGAATGCTTCTTCGTGAAGTTCGACGAAAGAATCGCGACGCTCTCGCCCGCCGCATTTCTCGATCTGTTGGTCGATCGGCTCGGCGCGCACGGAGTGGTGGTCGGCGATACGTTCCGCTTCGGCCACCGCCGGGCCGGCGACACTGCGTTTATGAGCGAGTACCTGGCGCCGCGCGGCACTGCGGTCGTTGCGGTCGATCGGGTTAGCGAAGACGGCGAGCGCGTTTCCAGCACGCGCATCCGCGGCCTGATTCTGGAGGGAGATCTTGCGAGCGCGGATCGGCTATTGGACGGCACCGGTTACGAAATCCGCGGGCCGGTGGAGTTGGGCGCCGGGCGCGGCCATTCGCTGGGCTTCCCAACGGCCAACGTCCGCGTCCCAGGCAAGCTGATTCCGAGGGATGGAGTCTACTCCGCGACGGCGCGGTACGACGGTCGCGATTATGCGGGGCTCGTCTCAATCGGAACCAATCCCCAGTTCGACGGTACCCGGCGCACCGTGGAAGCGTGGCTGCGCGATTTCCAGCACACGATCTACGGGCGCGAGTTGTGGCTACGGGACCTGCGGTACGTGCGGGAACAGCGGTTTTTCCCGGATGTCGCCGAACTCGTGGAGCAAATGCAGCGGGACGTCGCCGCGGTCGGTTATCCGAGCTATGGCTAAGAAGGTTCGAGCTTCGGCCATTTTTCTCGTTTGCGCGCTCTCGGCGTGCGTTCACGCCGGCAGTGCCGATTCGACGGGCTCCGCCAAGGTTGCTCGCGTCGGCGAACCGGCGCCGCCGTGGACGGAGCCGAGCCTGCCTGGACCGACTCTTTCCCTGGCCACTTTGCACGGCAAGGCAGTCTATCTCAACTTTTTTGCGACATGGTGCCCACCTTGCAACGCCGAGGCTCCTGCGATCGACGCCATAGCGCGCGACTATGCCGCTCGCGGCTTGCAAGTCGTCGGCGTCGACGTGCTCGAAAACGCTGGTAAAGCAGCCGATTTTCGCCGAGAGCATCGGTTGACGTATCCCGTCGTCGTCGACGGCGGAACGTTGCGCGATCAATACGCCGTCAACGGCCTCCCGGTCCACGTATTCATCGATCGACTCGGAATCGTACGACGTATCGTCGTTGGTGAGATGTCGCCGGCAGATATGCGCAGCAACGCCGAACGCCTCTTGCAATGACGTTTTTGCTGCAGCGCGGGTGGTTTGCCTGGTGCTTGCCGGTTGCGCTAGCCGCCGGCATAACCGCCGGCTGCAGCGGCGGCGGCTCGGCGTCCGGCGTCGTGATGCCCGCGGCAAACTCGGGCGGACCGGCCGGATCTGGTGCGGTGGGGAATACCGTCGTGCGGATCTTCGTTCCGACGGCGCAGTCGAATGCTTTGGGTAGGGTGCAGGCGCCTCAGCCGCCCGTCGTCAGCGGCCCCCCGGTTCTTGGCGGCGTAGCTCCGCCTGTTGGCATCGCGTCTGGCGCCGCAGCCGGCGCCGGGCCGGGTACGCAAGCTCCGCCGGGCTCGCAGATGCTGGCGATCAATGTCAACGGTCCGGCAGCAATCAGCCAAACGCTGACGGTTGGGCCGAACGCCGGAGGCTGCGCGCCCACGACGGGCGGTACGAGCTGCCAACTGACGCTCGCGCTTCCGGCCGGAACCTATATGGGGACGATCGGAGTCGCCAACACCGCCGCCTCGACGGCAGTTGCTTTTACGGTGACGCCCAACGGACAGAACGTTTTCGGTGTCACGCTGAGCGGCGTGGCTGCACAGGTCGCGCTCGTTCCTGCATCTTCCCTGAGCGCGCAGAACCCACAGGGCGGAGTCGACCTCTTTGGTTCCGGACGGCACCCGATGCTTGTGGAAGCATTCGATGCAAACCAGAACGTCATCGTCGGCAACTCTCCGGGAACGTTTACGCTGAGCCAGGCCGGAGGCTCGCTTGCGGTCGGCATCACGCAACCCGCAAGCACTACTCCCAATCTTTTCTACGTGTCGTCGAACGGCGTCGGCAACACGAACTCGGCACTTCTCCGGGCGACTGCAGCGTATCTCGGGCCTGGGAACCCGTGCTCGCAGGCGAATGCCGTCTGCAACGGCACCGTTCGCCTCGACGTCCACCAACTTTTGGGCGTCGCAAACTCGAATGCAAACAACGTGACCCTCTACGTCAACGGCCAGAGCCTGCCGCTGGCCACCGTGCAAAACGGAATTAGCAACCCGCAGGCGCTGATCTTCGATCCTGCGGGCGATCTCTTCGTCGCGAATCAACCCGGGAGCGTGACCGAATACGCACCGCCCTATAACGTCGCACCGACGACGATAAGCAGTGGCGTGAACCATCCGCAGGCGTTGGCGATCGACTCGCGAGGAGAGCTTTTTGTCGCTAACGGCAGCGGAAGCAACACCGTGACGATGTACTCGCCGCCCTATAACGGACCGCCGACGGCCACGATATCGGCGGGAATCAACGATCCGGTCGGCATTACGCTCGACTCGAACTCGAATCTCTTCGTAGCCAACGAGGCGGCAAGCACGGTGACCGAATACGCGCCGCCCTACGTCGCAGCGCAGACGACGATTTCGAAGGGGCTCAACGCACCGAACTCGCTCGCGCTCGACGTTCGCGGAAATCTCTTCGTGGCAAATCTCAATTCGACGCCGAACTCCGTCGTCGAATTCTCACCCCCGTTCGCCGCCGGCATTGCGCCGGTTGCGACGATCACGGATGGCGTGAACGAGCAGGGTGCGATCGGTTTGAACGGCTCGGCTAATCTCTTCGTTCCAAACCAAGGCGCGAACAGTGTCACGGAGTACGCCGCCCCGTACACCAACCCGCCGAGCACGATCGCCGGGGGGCAAAGCCAGCCCGTCGCGCTGGCGATCGATTCGCTGGGCAACCTCTACGTGGCTAACTACGGCAATAATACCGTTACCGTGTATACGCCGCCGTACGCGAGCGGTTCGTGGACGACGCTGGGCAGCGGCATAAGTCTCCCGCTCGCGCTGGCGCTCTCACCGGCGACGAACGCGGCGACCGCGCTCATTCCCTAAGCGGCGCGAACCCGCAAGGCGCCGTCGTCAAGCGTTACGCGCGCAGCGGAACCCTCACGCACGTCGCCGCGCAGCAGCGCGGTGGAGAGCGGCGTGGAAACGTAGTGCGAGACGGTACGCGCGACGTAGCGAGCTCCGCTGCCTGCACCCATTGAAACACGAGCGAGATAGAGCTTTGCTTCGTCCGACAGCTCCAGCGTGACGTTGCGCGCGCCCAGCCGTTGCGCGAGGGCGTCGACGTGGATCGTCACGATCGCCTCGATCTGCGGAAGGCCCAGCTCCTCGAATGGAACGATCTCTTCGATTCGGTCGAGCAGCTCGTGTCGCAGCGCGATTGCGAGTTCGTCCTCTTCGAGGTTCGTCGTGAGAATGATGATCGTGTGGCGAAAGTCGATCGCCCGGCCTTTCGCGTCGGTGACGCGGCCTTCGTCGAGAATCTGCAGCAGAATGGCTGCAACCTCCGGATGAGCCTTTTCCATCTCGTCAAAGAGCACGACGCAGTACGGCCGCCGCCGCACCGGCTCGGTGAGCTGACCGGCCTCGTCGTGGCCGGCATAGCCGGGCGGTGCGCCCAGAAGCCTGGAAACGCCGTGCGCTTCGGTAAACTCGGAAAGATCGACGCGCACCAACGCGGTCTCGCTGCCGAAGAGAGCCTCGGCGAGCGCTTTGGCCAACTCGGTCTTACCGACGCCGCTGGAGCCGCGGAAGAGAAACGTTCCCAAGGGCTTGCGCGGATCGTGCAACCCGGTACGCGCGCGCCGAATCGCGTTTGAAACGGCGGCGATCGCGCGCTCCTGCCCGATGACGCGCTTGGAGAGCAGCGTCTCGAGCTCCAACAGGCGGCTTGTTTGCGACTCGGTCAACGCCGCTTGCGGGATTCCGGTCCAACGTGTCACGACGGCCGCGACGTCTGCGGTCGTGACCGGAGGAAACTCGACGGCTCCTTTATTTGCAAGCGCGACCGATGCGGCCGCTTCATCAATCAGGTCGATTGCCTTGTCGGGCAAGAACCGATCCGCGATATAGCGTGCCGAAAGCTGCGCTGCCGTTTCGATGGCATCGTCGGTGATGGTGACGCGATGGTGCCGGGCGTATTGCTCGCGTAGACCTCGAAGGATTTCGGTCGTCTGCTCGATGCTCGGTTCCTCGACCATGACGGGCTGAAACCGCCGTTCGAGGGCGGGGTCCGACTCGATGTGCTTACGATATTCGTCGAACGTGGTAGCGCCGATGCACTGCAGGTCGCCGCGTGCCAGCTCGGGCTTGATCATGGAGCTCAGATCGAGCGGGGCGCCTTCGGCGGCGCCGGCACCTACCAACGTGTGCAGCTCGTCGATAAAGAGCACGACGTCGCGAGCGCTGCGCTTTACTTCCTCGAGAATGCGTTTGACGCGTCCTTCGAACTCGCCGCGATACTTCGTTCCGGCAACGAGCGGTCCCAACGAAAGCGCGAGAATACGTTTGCCCTGCAGGGCGGCCGGGACATTTCCTGCGGCGATACGCTGCGCTAATCCCTCAACGACGGCGGTCTTTCCAACTCCGGGCTCTCCCACGAGGCACGGGTTATTCTTGCTGCGTCGCGCCAGAATGGACGTAACTCGCTCTATCTCCTGGTCCCGGCCGATGACCGGGTCTAGTTTCCCCTCGCGCGCGAGTTGGGTGAGATCGCGCGAAAAAGCCGCTAAGGTCGGCGTTCCCCCGCGCAGTCTCTTGCCTAGTCCTTCGAGAGGCGACTCACTCTCGCGTCCTTGCAGCTTCTCGGCAAGCAGCGCGCTCCCGGCGATCAGGCCCGCGGCGGCCAGCGCGGCGCCGACAAAAGGTAACGCGCCGGCGACGGTTCGCTTTTGGGCACAAATGCCGCAGAGGCGCTGTCCTCCATACGAGACGGCGCCGGGGCGGTTCGCGCAAGTTTCACATAAGCCGTTCATTGCCAAAGTCTACTCAGAATTACATCGGCGGGTTTCGCCCACAAGCTCAGGGCTCTGCCAGAAAAACGACCCTGACCGAGGCGAATTCGCTCACGTTCGATTGATCGAGGTTGGTCGGCGCCCTTACTCCGGAGCTTACGCGTGCGATGGTGACCATGCCGCTTGGCTCGCTGTACGGAGTATCGGGGTAGGAGATGCTCTTAATCGAGACGATTCGCAGCCCCGCGCTTCGCGCGATGGTTTCGGCGTTGGCACGCGCATCGGCGATCGCCTTCGTTATCGCTTGCATTCTCGCTGCGGTGCGATCCGACAGGTCGAAAGAGACGCCGATGATCGAGGTAGCGCCGGCATCGATGCACGCATCGGTGATGGTCCCGGCCATCGCAATCCTGCGAACGGTAACCTCAAAATTACGAGAGACGGTATAACCATATTGTTCGCTTGTCGGATTGGCGGGCATGACTCCGGGTTGGGGATTGTATCTTACGTTATACCAATCCAGCGCGACGTCGGCCCGTGCGATTCCCAGGTTGCCAACGGCGGCGACGACGCGGTCGTAGGCCGCATTGTTCTGCGCGACGGCATCGTTTGCGCGGACAGCGTTGGTCTGAAGTTCGGCCCTGACCGTCGCGATATCGGGCGGCAATGCAACCCGCCCGAAACCCGATGCCGCTATTTCGGTAACGCCGGCTTGAGCCGCCGCGGCGAGGCCGCTGGTAAGCAAGAACGCCGCGAGCAGGCAAACGAAAGTGCGCTTCATAATACGCTAGAGTCCATCGCTTGGGCGCTCTCCACCTGTTCGTCGTGGCCGGAGTGCGCTCGAGCAGGGGGACAAGGAGGCATGGAGTGCTCAGCGCGGTGGTTTTTTGGGTCGTTCTGGGCTTGCTAACGGGCCTCGTTGCCCGTTGGATCGTCCCAGGGGACGGGCCGGGCGTCTTGACCGATATGTTCGTGGGCGTCGTTGGCGCGGTGATCGGCGCCTGGTTGTACGGCCCGTTTCGCCACGTGGACGTCAGCGGATTCAGTCTACCCAGTCTGGTTTGTGCATTTATCGCCGCGATCATACTTTTGTATCTGACGCGGATGTTTAGCAGGGGCCGGTCCTCGGCCTGAAGGGCGCTGCTCTTCGTCGCTGGAAGCGCAACCATCATGACCTACATCATCACCGAGCCGTGCATCGGCACCAAAGATAAGTCGTGCGTGGACGTCTGTCCCGTCGATTGCATCCACGGCAAGGACGAAGACGAGATGCTGTACATCGACCCTGAGGTATGCATCGACTGCGGCGCGTGCGTTTCGGCATGTCCGGTCGAAGCGATCTTTGCCGATTCCGACGTTCCGGAGAAGTGGGAGAGTTACACCGCCATTAACGCCGATTATTTCAAGAAGGCATGAACCCGACAGTTTCCAGCGACGCCTTCAATGCGTTCTTCGCCTGGGCCCCGTGGGTCGTCGGCGTCGTGATCTATCTCGTCTTCTATTTCGCCAAGCGCAGCGAAGTTGCGACTAGCATGTCTGCAGCGCAAGCGGCGGCCCCGCAAGCTCACGCGCTCCAAACCTTTGCTTGCTCCCAGTGCGGACGCCGCGGACCCCGCGAGCAAATGGTCCCGCAAGATCACGGCGGTGCAGTCGGCTATCAATGCACCAACTGCGCCCAGGAAGCCCCGGTTTAGCCCATCCTTCGACTGCGCTCGGGATTGACATGACGCAATCAGGATGACAAAGGAGAGGAAGTAACCTTCACCCCTCGCCGATGCCCGTCCTGAGCGAGCGCAGCGAGTCGAAGGGCTTGTCATCCTGAGCGCAGTCGCTTGTCATCCTGAGCGCAGTCGCTTGTCATCCTGAGCGCAGTCGCTTGTCATCCTGAGCGCAGTCGAAGGATGAACTAAGCCAGAGCTTCCTACTGTTCCTGGCCGTAATCGTCGAGTACTTTGTGAATGCGTGACGCCATGCTCAGCGCCGCGTCCCACTTGCGCTGCCACATATTTCGTCCGAAGATCAGTCCGACGCAGCCGGCGGCCATGGCAACGTGCGCTTTGTGCACCGTCGCATCGTCTCCCATGCGGCTCCCGCCCGAGACGAGGACGAGGCTGCGGCCCGCAGATTTCACGACCTTGCGCAGACCTTCGACGTCGTCGAACGATAACGTGTCGTAGGGCTTGGGCAGCTTGGCGGCGTCATCGGGCTTCCAGACCGGCTCGTTGAGCTTGATGACGTCGGCTCCCATCTCACAGGCGACGCGCGCCGCGTAATCGACGGCGTAAAGCGATTCGATTCCGCCCTTGCCTTTGATCGCCGAACCGCGCGGATACGCCCAGACGACCAGCGGCATTCCGTAGCGATCGCAGTCACGGCGAACCTCGTTGCATTGCGCGATGTCGACCTCTTGCGCCGGACTGCCGACGTAGAGCGTGTAGCCGACCGCGTCGGCTCCGAGCCGGATCGCGTCTTCGACCGAGGACGTGAGCGGGCTAAATGCCTCGTCGTCGGGCGGGATATTCGTTTTTCCATTGACCTTCAGCAGCAGCGGCACGCGGCCGGCGTAACGCTTCTGATACTTTTCGGCTAAGCCGATGTGGAGCGCGACCCCCGAAAAGTTCCCTTGCACCGCGAGGCGATAGATCCAGTCGGTATCGAGCGCGTCGGGGTTATCGAAGAAGTCCACCGGACCGTGCTCGAGGCCTTGATCGATCGGCAGCATCATGAGCGTTCCGTTCGCCGGCCCGTGTTCGTACATCAGCCGATGAAGGCGCGTGCGCTTCCCGATCGAGAGGTCCATGGCCTCGAAGGTCGGACGAACGATCGAAGGCGTAGCGGCAGCTGTCATAATGGCGGCGCCTTCGCCGAACTGCGAAGGTTATCCTGAGGCGGCGACCAAAAGGCCGCTCGTGATTGCGCGGGTCGGATTCATCGGTCTTGGAGCGATGGGCGAACCGATGGCCCGTTCGTTGCGCCGAGCCGGGTTCGCCGTGACGGCGTGCGTGCATCGGCGCCGTGAAGCGCTGGAGCGCCTGCGCGCCGTGGGCGTGGCCGAAGCGGAAGATCCGGCGGCCCTCGCCGCCGACGTGGAAGTGGTCGTTCTTTGCGTACCGGACGCGCCTCAGGTCGAGGAGGCGCTCTTTGGTCCGCGGGGGGTGGAAGCCGGAGCGGCACGCGGGCTACTGGTGATCGATATGTCGACGATTTCGCCGGTTGCGTCGCGCCGGTTTGCCGAGCGTCTCGCGAAGCGCGCGGTCGAGTTTGTGGATGCGCCGGTAAGCGGTGGCCCGCTTCGCGCCGCCGACGGCACGCTGACGATCATGGTCGGGGCGTCGGCCGTCGCGTTCGAGCGCGCGAAGCCCGTGCTCGACGCGATGGGGGCTCCGCATCACTTGGGCCCGGTCGGCATGGGTGAGACCGTCAAACTGGTTAACCAGATCATCATCGCAAACGTGATGATCGCAAACGTGGAAGGGCTCGTCTTTGCAAGAGAGGCAGGCGCGGACCTCGCAGAAGTCTGCGCGGTGCTCGCTTCGGCAACGGGCTCAAACTACGTTCTCGAAAAGTGGCTGCCCAGAACCTGGCTGGCCGGCACGTTCGAGGGCGGCTTTGCGCTGGATCTGCTGCGCAAAGACGTCGCGGCTGCGCTCGACGCGGCTCGGGCCGCAAAACTACCGATGCCGGCCACGGGACTGGCATACCAACTCTATACCAGCCGTAGCGCTAAGGGAGATGGCGCGCTGGATTACAGCGCGATCGCAAAAGCTTATGACAGTAATCCAGGAGCTTAAGCCGCCGCGGGGCACCTCGATCAAGGGCCCGGATCTCAACAAGAAAATCCTGGTCGTGGACGACGAGTCCGCGATCCTACAGACCCTGCGCTTCAATCTCGAACGCAGCGGTTACGCGGTCGTTACCGCCGGCGACGGTCGCACCGCCATTGCAATGGCCCAGCGCGAGCAGCCGGATCTGATCGTGCTCGACATCATGTTGCCGGTGCTCGATGGGGTCGAAGCCTGCAAAGAGATTCGCAAGTTTAGTCCCGTGCCGATCATCATGCTGACCGCGAAGGATCAGGAGATCGACAAGGTTTTGGCGCTCGAGTTGGGCGCCGACGACTACGTTACCAAGCCGTTTGCCCTCCACGAGTTTCTCGCCCGCGTGAAGGCGCGATTGCGCCGCCAAAACTCCGTGGCCCCAGGACACGACGAGGCGATCGCTCTCGGCGAGATCGTTCTCGATCCTTCGCGTCAACAGCTGACGGTTAGAGGGAAGGGCGTGGCTCTTGCCCCCAAGGAGTTCGGGCTGCTTCGCGTGCTCATGGAGAATCACGGTCGCGTGGTCACGCGACAAACGCTGCTCGACAAAGTCTGGGGCTACGATTTCGAGGGCGAGCAGCAAACCGTCAGCGTTCATATTCGCTGGCTCCGCGAAAAGATCGAGGAAGACTCACGCGCGCCGCGTCACATTCTAACCGTGCGCAGCCGCGGCTATATGTTTAAAGCTTGACGCCGGCGGAATGGGCGGTGCTGGCGTTGGCTGCCGGCATCGTCGCCGGACTGACGCTCGGACGACTTCGCGCCGTGCGTCATGAGCCACTGCCGGGAGCTGCGCCACCGCCGGCGCAGCAGGCGCCCGCGCTTCCCGTGAGGGTCGAAAGCACGTTCGCGCCGTTGGTGCGAGCCTTGCCGCTCGGCGTCATTATCGTCAACCGCGCGTGCCACGTGGAGTTTGCCAACGCCGCGGCCGGAGCGATATTCGGTTTCGATCCGGAGCGCGCGATCGGGCTGCACATCATCGAGGCGGTTCCCAACGTCGAGTTGGAGCGGCGAATCGCCGACGCGCTGCGGGGTGAAGGCTCCGTAGCCCCACTCATGCTCACCCGAGCCCGGGTCGCACGAACCTATCGCGTTTCGGTCTATCCGTTGACCGACGAGAATCAGGAATCGAGCCGCGTCGTGGTCATCTCCGACGATCAGACGGCTCTGGTCCGGCTCGACCGTGCGCGCAAAGAGTTTCTCTCCAACGTCTCGCACGAGTTACGAACGCCGCTCTCTTCAATCAAGTTGATGTTGGAGACGGTGCTCGAGGCGCCCGAATCGGAGGCGCGCGAACTCTTCGTGCCGCAGGCTCTGGCACAGGTCGACCGGTTGACGGCGCTCGTCGGACAGCTGCTCGAACAGGCGCGTGCCGAGTCCGGGCAGTTGAAGCTCGCACTGCGGGACGTCGATTTGGAAGAGGTCGCCCGCCCGATTGTGTCCTCCTTCGAGCAACATGCATCGAACAAAGGCGTCTCGCTCGAGCTGGCGGCGCTGCGCCCGGTTCGCGTCGAAGCAGATCCCGACCGGTTGGCGCAAGTCTTCGTCAATCTGATCGACAACGCGCTGCGTCATACGGCCGAGGGGGGTCGCATTCGCGTCGAGATCGACGCGCGAGACAGCGACGCGGTACTGCGCGTGCGCGACACCGGAGAGGGAATTCCGTATCGCGACCTTCCCCATATCTTCGAGCGTTTTTATGTGGTGGACCGGTCGCGAAACCGCGGTTCCGGCGGCGCAGGCCTGGGGCTGGCGATCGTCAAGGGAATCGTCGACGCTCACGGCGGCGCGATTTCGGCAGAATCCATGCTCGGGCGCGGCACGGCATTTACGATTCGTTTGCCGATCATGCGCATCAAGCGTTAAGAGGTTCCCGTCTCGGCGGGCGACGAACAAGCCCACGCGATGTTCGCCGATATTGCCGAGCCGGCCAAAATCTCTACCGGAACGAAGCTCAACGTCGAGAGTCTGGACGTTTACTACGGGGCGTTTCAAGCGATCAAGAACGCGTCACTCGCCGTGCCGGTGAACCAGGTGATGGCGTTGATTGGCCCGTCGGGGTGCGGCAAGTCGACTTTCATCCGCGCGCTTAACCGGATGCACGACTTGACTCCGGGCGCTCGCGTCGAGGGACGGGTGTTGCTCGACAATCGGAACATCTACGCTCCGGAGATCGACCCCGTCACGATACGCTATCGCATCGGCATGGTTTTTCAGCGGCCGAACCCCTTTCCAAAGTCGATCTTCGATAACGTCGTGTACGGCCCGCGCATTCACGGGGAGACCAACAAAGAAACGCTGATGGAGATCTGCGAGCGCAGCCTTCGCCGGGCCGCGCTATGGGACGAGGTCAAGGACCGACTCGACCGCTCGGCGATGACGCTCTCGGGCGGCCAGCAACAGCGTCTTTGCATCGCCCGCTGCTTGGGCGTGGACCCTGAAGTGATTCTGATGGACGAGCCGGCGTCGGCCCTCGACCCAATCGCCACGAGCAAGATCGAAGACCTGATCGAAGCCTTGAAAAAGGAATATACGGTCGTAATCGTGACGCATTCGATGCAGCAGGCGGCGCGTATTAGCGACAAAACCGCTTTCTTTTTGATGGGAGAGCTGCTCGAAACCGATACGACCGCGACGATTTTCACCAAGCCGAAGGACAAGCGGACCGAGGACTACATAACCGGCCGATACGGATAAGGTTCTAACAATCCAACTTAAACTAACCTTAATAATCAGTCGCTAGACTCTATTTTACACGCTTACTTCCTCGCCTACTTAAGGAGAATCCCTGACCGTGTCACGTTCTCACGTTGGCCTTGGCCTTGGCCTTTTGGCGGCGGCAATCGTTCTGGGGAGCACGTCGTACGCGCTGGCGGAAACGCAGGCAACACCAGTAGCGCAGATGAGCTCCGCGGCAGATTTCGGTTCGCCTCCGTCGGGCCAGATTCCGATTCTCTACAACGACCATCACGTGTATAGCAAACCCGACGTGCTCAAGCAGGGGCGCGTCTTGGCGGCCTACGCCAA
>Ga0181526_10003277_pt1 | contig 13332 bp, 15 predicted proteins | sample PEATcosm2014_Bin_35_FD_119750 | JGI IMG/M metagenome (GOLD analysis project Ga0181526, IMG submission 119750) | Peatland microbial communities from MTU Mesocosm Facility, Houghton, MI, USA - PEATcosm2014_Bin06_30_metaG | ecosystem: Environmental > Terrestrial > Soil > Wetlands > Peat | place...
CTGGCAGCGCCGCCCCACCAGGGTCCTCCGCTCTGGGTCCAAGGTGACTTGGAGGGCAACTGCCTGGTCCGGGACGGACGATTGTGCGGCATCGTCGATTGGGGGTCGGCATGCGCTGGAGATCCCGCTGTCGACGTACAGGTCGTCTGGTCACCGCTGTTCACCGATGGCTCCCGCCACGCATTCCTCGACGCTCTAGGTGTCGACGACGCCACCCTCGCTCGTAGCCGCGGCGCAGCGATCCACCAAGCCTGTAGCGCCCTGCCGTACTACTTGCATACCTACCCAGGCATCGTCGAGCGGTCCTGGCACAAGCTCGCCATGCTTGGAGTACAGCCACGCACGGCTGAATAGCCGCCGTTCGGCGCTGCGCCGGGGTGCTACACCTTCCCGTCGATGTACTGGGGCAGGCTTGGACCTACCTGCCCGGAATCGGCACTTCAGGTTGCCATGGAGTGTCAGATTGAACGTGCCCCGCACCGACACCCGTCGCAGATCCGGACCGACCAGATCAGCGACGGTCTGCGCCATGGAGGGAGAACATACGCTCCGGCAGCGGTCCTACTCGGTACTGATCTTCTCGAGCCTCTCCAGGCTGGCCGTCATGGACTCAAGCACCGCATTGGTCCCGTTGATCCACTCCCCGCCCTCGCGCAGGAGGGTTTGACGGTTCTCCTCCGATAAGGAGCCGAAACCAAAGACCTCGGTGACGACGGTGGCGTCGTCACCGTCCGGAGTGAGGATGTAGCCCCAGCGGTAACCCGCAGGGATGCCGACTTTGGATGGATCACCGCCAGCCGTGGGGAGGTCTCCCGGAGCGGGCTCCCAAAGGATGCGGCCATCCGGTTCGAACTCCACTACACGGTTGAGCATGAGATAGTCGCGACCCAGCCGATTCATCTTCATGGTGAAGGTGTCGCCGACGCCGGAGATGGGACGGTTGAAGACCGCTCCCCGGAGCATGTCGGACCCGTCGAAATCCATGTGGCGTTGCGGATTCGCCAGGATCTCGAAGATGCGGGCTGCCGGTGCCTCGATCCTGCGTGACACTTCAACCGGCTTGCTTTCCTCTGTCATGGTTCAGTCCTCTCTGGTGCTTTGCGCCTGCCCTACCGAGCAGACCCCAGCAGTTCATGTAGTTGGACGTTGCAGGTCCCGCAAATTCATTCATCGGTCAGAAATTCAAATGTTCTAGGACCGATTCGAGGTATCCCACTTTGACAGTGCTGTCGGCAAGATAGAGCATGCCTCAAATTGTCGCTGGGTGGCGCCCTGTCCCTGCAGCGAATTGGGGCGCTCACACTTCCGGGGCCGTTATTCAGCGGCGGGATCGTCGGCGCCCCCGACCATCTTCCGTCCTAGGGGCGGAAGCCCATTATTGATGACGTGATGATTCTCTCCAGTACTCCGGCGGGCAGCGACGTCGGCGCGCGATGCTGGTCACCTCGACGGTGACCGACAAGCCCGTTCACGTCAAATGAGGAGGCCCAACATGCCCGATACCGTGTTTCTATCGAACCGCATCGAAGTGACCCGGCCAATCCCGGCGTCACCCGCGGCGATCTTCGACGTCTTGCGTAGCCCGGCGGGCCATGTGGCCATCGATGCCTCTGGGATGCTGCAGGACTTCACCGGCGAACCGGCGGAAAAGGTTGGCGACACGTTCGTCATCCATATGGACCGGGAGTCGCTCAATGACGTCCCGCTTGGCAAGTACGACGTGACGGTGCACATCATCGTCTTCGAGCGCGACAAGGAGATCGCGTGGGATCTCGGGCCCGATATTCCGGTTCAACACTTTTATGGTTACCGCCTGAGTGCTGATGAGGACGGGGTCACCAGTGTGACGTCTTACTACGACTGGTCGAAGGTGAGCGGCGACATGCAGGACCGCTTCCCGATCGTGCCCGAGTCGGCCCTGCGGGCCACGCTCGGAATCTTGGAGCGAACGGTCAGAAACGGACTGTGATCTTTGCCATCTGCGTTCCAAGGTCGGTTTGCGTAACGACCTGCCTCTGAGCCGGCGTACTGGGCGACCCGCGGACACCGTTTTCGATGAACATATGGGGGCAGGTCCATGGAAGCGGTTCAAGTCCAGACGCCGCGGGGTATCGGCCGGCTGCGAGGCGACAGTCGCGAGCATTTGATTCAGGGTCTCTCAGGTACGCCTAAATCCTCTTGTCGAAGTTGATCTGCGCACCGAAGGGGTGGTGCTAGCACGAGGTCGGCTCCACAGTCTGACCACCTCCAATTCGGGGTCCCGCCGGGTCAACAATGATGCAGGAGGGCTTGATGGCGCGGGAAGAGACTGAAGAGGTTGGAATGCGGCAACCAACGAACCCCTCGCTATGAGCGCTCGGGCAATTCGAGTCCCGTGGTATCACTTCAGGGCCACCATTCACCAGCGCTGGCCCGGATACCTCTCCATCGTCCTCCTGATCGGGCTAGTGGGCGGCGTAGCCATGGTCTCGATCGCCGGGGCGCGGCGCTCCCAGTCAACCTTCGGCGCCTATCTGGCGGCCACGAGGGCCTCGGACCTCCAATTCCAGACTTCGGGAGTCTCTGATCAGTTCGGCATCACGACCCTGAGCGGGAAGCTTGCCCGCCTCCCCCATGTGGAGCACGTCGCCGATGCCCCGTCTCTCCTCGTCATCCCGCTCGGAGCGAACGGGAAAGCTCTCCCTTCGGCCTTCAACGACAACGATGTCACGGAGGTCGGCAGTGCGGGCGGTATGTACTACAGGCAGGATCGGGTCATCGTCACTCAGGGTCAGATGGCTGATCCTGCGAGCACCGACGAAATGGTGGCGACGGCCGAAGCCGCCCGGCTGTCGGGCTGGCACATCGGTCAGACCGTCCCGTTTGGCGCCTACTCGATTCAGCAGGCGCAGACACCCTCGTTCAACCCCCTAACCGGAAAGCCCTGGATGCGCTTCTCGGCAAAACTTGTCGGTCTCGTCGAGTTCTCGAGCCAGGTCGTCAACGACGACGTCGATCGATTCCCCACCGATGTGTTGATGACCCCGGCGCTGACCGAGAAGCTGAGCGCGGCGGCGAGTTACCCGACCTACGGGTTACGTCTTGACAGCGACCGCGCTGTGCCAGTAGTCGAACGGGAGATCGTTGATGCTCTCCCTCCAGGATCCACCTACAGCTTCCACCTCACGTCAGTGGTCGAGGGGCAGGTTGAGCGTGCGACCAGGCCAGAGGCGATCGCCCTCGGAGTCTTCGGGGTCATCGCGGCCCTTGCTGCATTGTTGATCGGCGGTCAGACCATAAGCCGACAGTTGTTTGCGAGACGTGGGGATGTCGGCGTACTGCGGTCCCTTGGAGCAAATAGGCCGACGATCGCAGCTGACGCGACGCTCGGACCGATCGGCGCGGTGTTCCTGGGTGCTCTCGTAGCCCTGGGCGTGGCCGTGGGGCTCTCGCCGTTGATGCCGATCGGTCCGGCCAGCTCGGTCGACCCGACACCGGGTGTCGCTTTCGACTGGACGGTGCTCTTGTCGGGGTTCGCGGTATTGGTCCTCGGTCTCGGCGGTCTCACCTTCGTTCTCGCTTATCGCGGCGCCACTCGGCGCAACGACGAAGCATCGGAGTCCCGACGGAGATCGGGCCTGGTCGAGGTCGCCACGAGGTCCGGGCTCCCCGAGCCGGCCATCGCGGGACTGCGCTTCTCTCTCGAGCGCGGCCGCGGCCGCACCGCGGTGCCCGTTCGCTCCGCGCTCTTGGGTGCCGTGTTGGCGGTGACGGTTGTGGTGGCGACACTGACCTTCGGGAGCAGCCTCGCTACCCTCGATTCGCATCCCGCTCTCTACGGTTGGAATTGGAGCTACGCCATCAACTCCCCGGCAACTAGCGTCGTTCCCCCGGTGGTCGGCAATCTTTTGAGCCACGACCCAGACGTGGCCGCGTGGACCGGGTACACGTTCGGCAATGTGCTGATTGACGGCCTGACCGTTCCTGCCCTGCTGACCCAGGCGCACGCCGCCCTCGGTCCGCCCATCCTCTCGGGTCGCGCGGTGGACGAGAACAATCAGGTGGTCCTCGGTTCGGCAACCCTCGCCGCACTTCACAAGAAGGTCGGCGACACCGTCTTTGTGAGCTACGGCGCACCGAAGGATGCGCCGGTCTACATCCCCCCGACCCCGCTTCTGATCGTCGGCACGGCCACCATGCCGGCGATCGGCGTGAGTGGTCATCTTCACAGCTCAATGGGAACCGGGGCCCTTCTTCCGACAGGTCTCGAGCCGGCAGCATTCAAGCAGGCCATCACCCAGCCCGATCCCAATCTGGATGGTCCGTCCATGGACGTCGTGCGGCTCAAGGATGGGGTGACGCCCTCCGCAGGCCAAACTTCACTCCGACGCATCGTCGAGGCGGCGGACAAGGTCATGGCGGCCGATCCAAACGGTTCGGGCGACACGTACGCCGTGCTCTCTGTGCAACGGCCAGCCGAGATCGTGAATTACCAGTCGGCCGGTGCCACCCCTGGCATTTTGGCCGCGGGTCTCGCAGCCGGCGCAACCGTGGCGCTCGGCCTCACCCTGGCCGCGTCGGTTCGACGACGGCGGCGGGACCTCGCGCTCTTGAAGACGTTCGGCTTTACACGGCGCCAGCTCGCCGCCGCAGTTGCCTGGCAGGCGTCGGTAGCCGCCATCGTCGGGATCATCGTGGGCGTGCCAATCGGGATCGCCCTCGGGCGATGGCTCTGGGACTTGTTCGCCCGCGACATCTACGCCGTCCCGCTGCCGACGGTGCCGGTACTGGAGGTCGTCGTCGTGGCGCTCGGGGCACTCGTCTTGGCCAACTTGGTGGCCGCCGTCCCGGGACAGATGGCGGCCCGGACTCCCACGGCTCTCGTCCTCCGAGCGGAGTGAGCCAATGGCGGGCCCCGACTTTGGGCACATCTGTTCGATGGCCTCGGGAGCTGCGCGATCAACTCCAGGTATTACCTAACGCTCCGCAATTCCTATGTGCGATGTGTGGCATAAATGTGTCGAACTGTCCCACCTTCCCGGCGTTCTGTTCTGGGGCATTTAGCCCGGCAAGCTAAAGCTGGCCCGCGGAGGAAAGTTGGGCAGCCCTTACCAACCCGAAACTTTTCGTCATGGTCGAGGCCGCAACTTGAAAGACACCTTGACCTTGGCTCGGTAGGTCTTTACCTGGCCGTCCTCGATCTGGAGATCGAGTTCGACCACTTCGGCAATGCGAAGGTCACGAAGTGACCCAGACGCCTGCTCTACGGCTGCGCTTGCAGCCTTCTCCCAGGATTCCTCACTGGTACCGACGAGTTCAATGACCTTGTAGACGCTTTCAGCCATACTTGTATTCCCTCCCGAGTCCGTTGCCGGAGATTAGGTCTCGCCGAGCGTCTGCGCACCAATTGCCTTGTTTCGCGCGCTTTGAACGGCCGGCGAGCCTGACGGTGTAGCTGCCGTCGGTGGTGTATGCCTCAATACCTTCGCTATGAGCGCAAAGGGCGGGGCGCGGGCAGCGCCAACACCCACTGCTCACCGGGTGGCCCGCATCCGCTGATAGGTGCGGGGGGCCACTGTCCGCAGGATCGGTGCAACGAGGGGCAGTGAGGCCACATTGATCTCGAGCCGTGGGTCGAACATGCGGCGGAGCACGAGCGACGAGACCTGCTTCTCGGTGCGCCGGACTGCGCGCGGCGGCATGGACAGTCCACCGTCGTGCACCGCCGTGAGCCCCATTTCAGTCGGCACCCATCCCGGATACACCGTGTGGAGGAACACACCGTCCGGCCTCGCTTCGTAGGACAGACTCTCCGTCGCCGCAGACAGGGCCGCCTTGCTCGCGGAGTAGTCGGCTGCTCCGGGACCCGGAGCGCGCCCGTCGTCCGAACTCATGTTGGCGATTGCACCAAACCCCCGCTTCCGCATCCCTGGTAGGACGGTCACCATGCCCACAACGGGAGCGATGAAATTCACCTCCATGATGGATCGAAGTGACGCTGCGGTTGTCGGTTCGGTGCGAATGATCCCGCCGACGCCGGCGATGTTGGCCAGGATGTCGATCCGGCTGTGTACCTCCTCCACCTGTTCCAACATAGTGACGAAGGAGGCCGCGTCGGAGAGATCGCAGACCCGGTAGGACGACTCCGGACTGTGCCTCCGCATCTCATCGACGAGAGCCTGAAGCCGCTCCTCACGCCGCGCCACGCCGACCACCACCGCCCCGGCTGAGGCCAGGTCCAGTGCCAGGCGACGACCGAGGCCTGCGGAAGCCCCGGTCACGATGGCGACCTTCCCCCGGTAGTCCCACACCGCCCGTCGGCTCCTCAGTCCCACCTCCACCACCGTACCGAACAGGCCTCGCCTCTGATCAGCCCCCGCAACAGGCGTATACCTCGGTTCTCGCGGGAGGCTCCTACCGCTCGAAATTGCCTGTGATCTCAACCGGGTACCGGTCGGCCTGACTGTCCCCACTCGTGCCGAACTGTCCCACCAACCCGCCAGCGTCGTTAGGAACTCACCCTCGCCGCACCGCCCGACGGCGCCAGTCCCGCTTGTTGCAGATATCCCCGCCCGGGGTCGGCGAAAGGGGGCAACTGTTCACGGCGACGTAGTGGGAGGAAGGCCCAGGTCATGGCGGAGCTTGTTCGTTGCCTGTCCCAGAGTTGCGAGTACTGATTCTGCATGACTCCAGGTTGCGTCTGAAGACACCGTCGCAATTCGGGCCGACTGGACGAGCTCGATGTACCGGGACAATTCCTCCTCTAAGGCCTTCGCATCAGAGGTCATGCTGGTCGGCCAGGGCAGATGCTGGAGTTGGGTCAGATACGCTTGACCGCCACTGACGATTGGCGCGGCAGCGGCGGCAAGAGCACTCGCCGAGGCATCCGATGGCAGACGATCGATCGCCGTTCCCGCTTGGGTGCTCAAGTTGCTCGCCGTGGTTTCGTCAGCCAAGAACTGAGCCCTTAGCTCCGCCAGTGACAGTGCTGGTGCTCGGTTGGCGTTTGGGGTCGATGTGGATGTGGGCGGCGGAGCCGTGATAACGGACGGAGAGCTTCACGCGGGCAGAGCCGACCCGAGGAAAATGATTCCGAGCACACCCATCTCGACCGACATTTCACGCAACAAATGGTGCCACGCGGATTCCAGCCAACCAATTGGGCCCGATTAGGACATCCGTGCTGGCCGAAATGCCTGATTGTGCGACCACGCTTGCGGTCCATGAGTCGCTGGCGGGAACGTGCGTGAAACGGCCACGCAGCGGTGGGACGAGCTTGTGCGAAGCAGGCACTGATGCGATGAGGTTGCACGCACGCCTTCTCCCGGCATCGAACTGGGCCACCTCATAGCAGGGGGTTCCAACGCTACTGCAGACATCTCGGGCTGAATTGCATTGGAAACTGACGTCGGCGGGCCGAATGAGCACAATCACCAGCGATACTTGTACGCCCGGCCATTAGTCCCGGCGTACTTGCAGGTCATGCTTGGTGTCGGACGGCCCGAAGTGGCGAGAGTTGAACGCGACGCGGCTGGCGGTGCCCATTTCTGGACGATTTGCATCGCACGCTATGACGACGCGTCCTGGCGGAGTAGCTTTTTCGGAGCGACTACATAGAAATAAAGGGGGTCCGATGCCTTTCAAGGTCATCGTTGTCGGCACTGACGGTTCCAGCCGGGCGTCCATGGCCGTGGATGAGGCGTTTGCTCTCGCCAAGGCGTACGGGTCGACTGTTCACGTTGTCAACGCGGTGAGTTCCGGCGTCGCCGCCGGGCTTGCCGACTCCCGATCAGCGCAATTCTCCGTGACCGAAATGCAGGCCTATATCGATCGGACTCGACAGAGGGTTGTCGCGTACGCCGAACAACAAGGTATTCCTGTCGACTTCCATACACCCGGCAAGAACGATCCAGCTGACGGGATCGTCGAGGTAGCAACCAACGTGAACGCTGACCTCATTGTGGTCGGCAACCGAGGCATGAGCGGAATAAAGCGTTTCGTCCTGGGAAGCGTGCCCAACAAGATCTCTCACAGCTGCCCGTGCAGCCTCTTGATCGTGAACACGGAGCCCGACTGACGCGTGCGGCATGGCCGCCCGTCGCCCGGCCGCACCCAGGACGGACAAGGCGTCCCGCACCCAAGTGCTCCCCTGTCGGCGCTGCCGTCGGAGATCCCCGGTCGGACAATCCGAGCCCGGCGCGGATTGAAGCGAATCAATCGGCTAAAGGTCGCCAGGCGCCGCTGAAAACGTTGCCATGGATGGCTCCTCGTCCATGCACTCGATCGGGATGATCGAGCCCGTGAACAAGAGAAGATCAATCGGCGCTTCGCCCAGCACCTGGTACGCGATGTCCACGTCGCCAAAACTTGGCGTAGCGGGGTCCTCGAGGGGATAGTCAATGTCAGGACCATCGTTCACAATGAGGCGATGGCACAGCATGACGGCTGGTTCAGCTACACGGGAGGCGATAACTCGCATCTGACCGACGAACAACGGCAGGTCGTCGAGGACCGAATCCGAGATCGGGGCAACCTATTGGGAGTAGTCCAGGTCAGGGTCTACGAGAACGGGTGCGAACCCTACGTGACGTTCCCTCAGGACGCGGTTCTCGGGGTAGAGACAGATCAATCCGAGATCGCTGAAATGGTTGCTCGCGCCCGCGCCAAACTGGTTGATTGGCGATAGGCCCACGCCCGACCCCGGCGTGCCGGGGCATCACGAGTCAGCCCAGGTACCATCTGGGCTGGGTAGATCGTGAACGTTGCCGACCTTCAGGAGAGACTCGATGGCACCGGGGTTCCAAGTGATCTGTACTCCTTTGATGGAGCACTTTGGAGCGACAGGTTCTGCATCGAGCGAGTGGGTGAGCACCTGTGGTGGGTGTATCACTCGGAGCGTGGGAAGCGATACGACGAAACCGTCTTCACGACAGAGGACGAGGCGTGCGAGCGGCTGCGGGCGTTGCTCACATCGGGTCGAATGGCTCGCTACCGAACTGACCATCCCATCCCAGACGAGCGGGAGACACGGGGCCCCGCCTAGCCCATAAGTGGCGCAGGGTGGTACCCGGCGGACGGGGACACCTTGGAGGCCCGGAGCGTGTACCCGTTCGGTGACAAGACGACTGACGCGGAAGCAGCCCCCGGGAGGCGGAAACACCCGGGGGCTGTCCGCTCCCCACCCCCCCCAAATCAGATCCGACCGCACAGCCCGTGATACCCGGAGAAAACACAACCGGCCCTCAACTTGATGGCCGGACCTGCCGAAAGAGACGAGACGGCCCCGGTCCGATAATCCGGGCCGGGGTCGTCTCGCTGGCTGGCCACGCTGCCGGGGAAAGGCGGTTAACCCTGGCGGGTGGCGAGTCCAATGGGCGCGTCTACAGGGCCTTGGCGAAAACCCCAGCGCGCCACTGCCCATTTTGGCAGTCGCGAAGTGACCCCGCCACTGGAATCTGCAAAGACAGGTGACTCGTCACTCGGCTACGGCATCCGGTCCGGCCTGTGCTCGAACGCTAGCGCTCTTGTGCCATCGCTCCAGCGGAACCGATGCCAGGCGGAGACTGCCCCAGTCGTGCGAACTGTCACACCGGTACTGGGGCACTTCAGGACAGGCCAGCAAGCTTGTAAAGGACGAGGAAACCGGCGACCACCAGTGCTCGTGACCAAGAAGGATGACGGTTCGCCTCCTCGGTTGGGGGAGCTGGGCCAATGAGATCGAAGGGATGGTGGCAGACGCAATCATCGATGGCCCGACCCCTCCCCGCTCCCGCCATGGACCCAAGCGGCTGCGGCTCGGGGCCAGATCCGACCCGCCCCCCCGATGCCGGCTTCACCGGCACCGGGTCCCACGGCGGCCAGATCTGAGCCATCTAGGGTCGGAGAGTGGCGGTCGACGCATTGGCCAGACAGTCGAGCGTCACCCTGGCGTCAGCGAGCGACACCTCCGGGTGTACTCTCGTAACGGCTCATTGAGAGCAGCAGCGTCCCCGCTTACGGTGACAAGATCGCGAGTCCCAATGGGTATCGAAGCAAAGTGGTGGGCAGGTCTGATCTGCCATCGCCAAGGGTGTGACTCAGAGTTATGACCGAGGCGTACGACACGGGCATGGATCTTCTCATCGAATCTGCCAATGAGCTCCACTTGACAGCTGGTGCCTGCGAGAGCTCAGAGGATGCGGCACGCCTCTTTGCACTGGCGGACAGGATCCGTAGCTACCTGGCAATGAGCCGTCCCACAACAACTCTTGGAATGCCTCGGATCGTCTCCGACGAGGTCCGCCTCACCGATGAAAACGTGATTCATCGGACCGCGGAGTTCAACCAGTCCCACATACGTATCCTGTCAGAGTGACTTTCATGTGGCATGTGTGCCACATGAACCTGCCGCCAATCTGCCGCCCGTTCGCATATCCCAATACGCCAGGAGGGTGGGATGATGCTCGCCCCTCAATCAGCTCAACCGTTGGGCCGGACGAAGGTCTTTCTGAAGTAGGTTGCCGATTCCTCGTAGCCAATCTTCAGGTAGAAGTCACCCGCCCTCCGACTGGCGAGGGCGACGTATGCCGTTGGAATGGTCCTCGCCCACTCCTCCGCTGAAGACACCAACTTGGATGCCACGCCCTGGCGGCGAACTGCCTCGCTGACCGTAAGTTCTTCGATCCATGCGACGGGGCCGTTGGCGAGGAAGGTTCCGTGGTAACTCCCGAGCAGGTAGCCAACAATGGCTCTCATGTTGGCCACGGCGACGAGGACCAGCGTGTCAGTTCGCGCGAGAAGATCGCTGAAGGAAAGCTCGAATGCAGAGCGCTCAGGTCGATACGAGGAGGCGAAGTCCTGCACTAACGGCCACAGCCGCTCTACATCCCCAGCCTTGGCTGGGCGGATTTCGATGTCGTCGCTGGGCATGCAAGAGCCTGCCACCCCTGGGTGCCCTCGTCCGCCGGGCGTGAGCATGATCCGCCTTCCCATGCGAGGCTTTGTCGATGCCGTTGGTGTGGGTGACTGGGACTTCGGGGGTCGGAAAGTCGACAGTCTGCGAGCTCCTGAAGAATCGAGGAGAGCTGGCGGTCGACGCCGACTGGGAGGGATACAGCCACTGGGTCGATCGGACGAGCGGGCAGGTCGTTACCGACCCGCCGTACCCAACGCCAGGTGCCTGGTTAGATCGCTTCGCTTGGAGGATCAATCGAGTGGAGGTGAAGGCTCTCGCGACGAGGATGCACGGAAAGATAGCGTTCCTTTGCGGATCGGCCGAGAACGAGGCGGTCGTGTGGGGCCTGTTCGACCACATGATCTGTCTAGTGGTTGACAAGGAGACGCTTCGGGATCGTCTCGGAACGCGCACTACGAATGCGTTCGGCAAGCATCCGGAGGAGCTGGAGGCGGCGCTCGGTTGGAATCATGAGGTCGAGTCCACATATCGACGCCTCGGTGCGACGATCATCGACGGTAGGCGAACTCCGCAGGACGTGGCCGACGCAATCCTGGCAGCTTCTGCGAAGATCGTCACAAAACGACCTCCAGGATGACAAAGGACCCTGTCCCCCTTCGCTGCCCGGACGGTGGGGCACCTCGGGATTGCTGCGCAGGTCGGCGGTATGGTGCACCGATGGGTCATGCCGACCGATCTGAGGACACGAAACCCCCGCCGACGCTCTTTGTGATGGTGGGACTTCCGGCCTCCGGCAAGACGGCCCGAGCGAAGGAGATTGAGGAAGCACGGCAAGCGCTCAGGCTCACCCCCGACGAGTGGATGATCCCTCTCTTCGGTGAGCCCGAGGGACCTTGATGGACAGCTCAGAGCTTCTCGTGATCGGTGCCGGCCCCTATGGCGTGGCGACGGCCGCTCGAGCGATTGAGCGTGGTATCGAAACGATCATCGTCGGCGAACCTATGTCCTTCTGGAAGCAGCACATGCCCGAGGGGATGTGCTTACGCTCAGGCCCCGATTGGCATCTCGATGCGGCAGGCGTACATACCTTTGAGGCGTTTCTCGAGGAAGAGGGGATTGCACCCAACGAAGTCGACCCTGTACCCATCAGAGTGTTCCTCGACTACGCCACCTGGTTCCAGGACAACAAGGGCGTTATCGCGCGGGAGAACCTCGTGACCCAGCTCACACACAATGGCAAGGAATTAGAAGCGATCCTTGGCAACGGTGAGCGAATAACCGCCGAAGCGGTGGTGGCTGCGCCGGGGATTCGTCACTTCCAACAGCTTCCTCCATGGGCTGATTCAGTGCCGCCTGGAGTTGGTTCGCATACCGGGGATCTCGTGCACTTCGAAGATTTACGCGGCGCGCGCGTGCTCATAGTGGGTGGCCGCCAGAGTGCCTACGAATGGGCCGCGCTGATCGGCGAACAAGGGGCCGAGCGGATCGACATCGTCCACCGCCACGATGTCCCCCTATTCGAGCGTGTCAGCTGGAAGTTCGTGGACGACTACGTCGACTCCATGCTCGCCGCGCCAGGGTGGTGGCGGACCTTGGCCCATTCCGAACGGGAGCGGATAGCCCGGCAGTTCTGGGAGGTCGGCCGCCTGACGCTGGAGTGGTGGCTCATCCCACGCCTCGCCACCGACCAATTCCATCGTTGGCCGGGCACATCGGTCATCGACGTCAGAGAAAACGCCGGAGCCGTGGTAGCTGATCTGTCGAACGGTGAACGTCTACCGGTCGACCGCATCATCTTCGCGACTGGCTACAAAGCCAACCTGCCCAGCGTGCCATACCTCGGCGGTCTAGTCGACAAGGTCGATCTGGTCGACGGTTTCCCTGTACTCGACGAGGCGTTCCAGTCAAGCATCGCCGGTCTCTACATAACCGGCTTCGCTGCGACGAGGGACTTCGGACCGTTTCTCGGGTTCACCAAGGCGTGCCCAGCCGCCGCCACGCTCATCGTCGACAGACTTCTCCGGCGTGCCTGACTGTCGGCTTGCCCATCGACTGAGGGATGCAGTACCAAGAACCGTCCTGACATGGACGTGAGGCCAGGTGGACGGCGTGCCAGCATGAGGCCATGGATAGCGTGACATCCCCGCGTGGCGCGACCGACGACGCTGCGGGGTGGGACCTGCGACCCATGGCCCTCGACGACGTCGAAGCGGCGATGGCCGTGGTCGAGGCGGCCGATGCCGCGCAGGCAGACGCGGGTCAGCTCCCGCCGCGCACCCCACCGAGCGACGCTCAGTTGGAGGCCAGCCGCGTGGGCCATGCCCGTTTCGTGCAGCGCGACGGGCCCGGAGCCTGGGTGGCGGTCTTGGAAGGGCGGGTGGTGGGCGTTGCCGAGTCTGTCCGACGGGAGAGCTTCTGGGGGCTGTCCATGCTGTTCGTCCACCCGGAATTCCAGAGCC
>Ga0181526_10003287_pt1 | contig 13303 bp, 9 predicted proteins | sample PEATcosm2014_Bin_35_FD_119750 | JGI IMG/M metagenome (GOLD analysis project Ga0181526, IMG submission 119750) | Peatland microbial communities from MTU Mesocosm Facility, Houghton, MI, USA - PEATcosm2014_Bin06_30_metaG | ecosystem: Environmental > Terrestrial > Soil > Wetlands > Peat | place...
GACCTGAGCAGAAAATCCGAGCGGCCGCAGAAAAGGCACAGATCGACATTTCGCAGTTCGACACAGACTATACCGAGCACAGCCATCAAGCCGCCGAGCGTGCCGTAGCCATGGCGCGTGAGCGCAAGGTGGAGGCGCTGATGAAGGGCAGCCTGCCATGCGACGAACTTATGCACTTTGTCGACGCCCCGCCGGGCTTACGTACTGCGCGGCGGATGAGCCACGTGTCTGACATGGAGGTGCCGGGCTTTCCGCGGCCTCTCTTCATTACCGACACAGCCCTCAACGTTTCGCCAACGGTCATGGACAAGCGCGACATCGTCCAGAATGCGATCGACCTTGCACACGCAGTGGGTCTGATGGAACCTAAGGTGGCGGTCCTGTCCGCGCAGGACGTCCTGACTCCACGATTGACCTCTTCGTTTGAGGCGGCGGTGCTATGCAAAATGGCCGACCGGGGTCAAATTACAGGCGGTTTGCTCGACGGGCCCTTGGGGTACGACGTTGCAGTTTCCGAAATAGCTGCCCGGAACAAAAAGATCGCGTCGCCTGTCGCAGGAAGAGCGGATATCCTCGTCATGCCTGACCTCGAGGCAGGCACCATGCTGGTCAAGCAATTGGAATACATGGCCGACGCGCAGAGCGCTGGCATAATCGTTGGTGCGCGCGCGCCAGTCATCATGAGCGTCCGAACCGAGCACAAGATGGCGCGTCTGGGCTCGTGCGCGCTGGCATTGCTATCGGTGCGTACTGAACAGGGAAGCAGGTCTTCACCGGCAGAAGTCGCGTTCCAGGACTAGCGGGCTCCTGAGTTGTGGCGAAATGTCGTCACCGGCGATCGTGGTGCCAATCACGGTGGCTGCGGCAAGGGCGGAACGTCAGCTTCGCACTTACTCAGCCTTTTGAGCTGCTGCCTGCATCCTGCCTGCAATCGCAACCTTACGCAGCATGTAATACAAGGTCCCCAGCCCGGCCACGAATAAAACCACGAAGATCACGATGATGTTCCATTGCGGCGCAACCGGCAGCTGGTTGGGACTGAAGTAGGGCGCGAGCGCAAGATTTCGCAGCACGTCGCGCATGATGACCATCACGGCCACCGTCAGCACGCCGCAGCTTACGCCGATCACCAATTGCCGCTGCGGAGACTTGTTGGCTTTCGCCATGATGAGATGGGCGATCGCAGCCAGGGGCAGAAGCATTCCAATCCCGAGCAACGCGGTTGCAAAGCCGTTGCCGCCAATAAACGCCAGCCGCGTCGAAACCGGTAATCTCGCCAGAAACCAGAATCCCACTCCGAAATTGAGGATGGTAGCGCCGGTAAACAGCATCGATCCCTGTTCAATGAGCCACTGGCGATAGTCGTCTGCTTTCTGACGAAGACCCAGCACCAGCAAACCCAGTCCGGAAACCGCGAAGGCGCCCAGGACAAAATGAAGGTATCGCGGCAGCAGCGAAGGTTCAGACCAATTCAGAGTCCAGCCGCCGGCATTGCTGCGATAAATTTCCAGCCACCGCTCCGGCGACAACATCAGGGTGAAGTTATTGCTGTAGACGAAAGCAATCGACGCCAGCAGCAGCACCACAAGAGCCAGAACGGCAGTTGTCATGCCGCTCTGCTTATGCATGGAATAGAAGTAGACGCCGTAGTAGGCGAGAACAACCATCACGATAATCCCTAGCCAGGGCACGCCGATCAGGATCGAACTGGCGTAAAGAAACTGTCCATACATCACTTGCAGAAAGAGCAACGGCGCAACGCCAAGCGTGATGGTGAAGGCAAAAATCGAAGGCAGTAGGCGGCCGAGATCGCCGGCAAGCTGCGCGCAATATGCCGAACTCTTGCGCCTCATCATGCAGATGAGCGCGATTGCCGTACCTCCCAGCAGGCAGTTCATGAACAGGACGTGGAGGAAGAAGGTCAGCAGGAGGAGCGTGCGCAGAAGCCAGACAGGCGCCGGCAACGGCATGGGATCGGTATGTGGAATAGGCAAATTCATAACGATGAATCCTCCTGCTGACTACTGGCTGGGATTGCTCAGATAAACGGCCAACGCGTGACGCTCAGCGTCGGTGCCGGTAAAGGACGGCATATCCGGACTCATGTCATGCAGAGATCCGACCATGCCTACGATGGCGTCGGGGTCCGTTCCCTTCAAGTCCAGCGGCCGCCGCTGACCTCCCACGCTGTGGCACATGGAGCAATGAATCGCGAATACCTGCTGTCCAAGCGCTTTCTCGTTCGCACCAGTGGGTGTTGCCGGCGCCAGGGAGGCGAGATAGCCGCCCAGAGCTGCGCGGTCATGATCATCGCCGGCAAACGGTGGCATCGTCTCGCGAACTATAGGCAGATGCAGCAGGAGCTCGCTGGCAAATTTTGCGTCCCATCCACGGGCGAACTTGCGCATTCCGCGATAGCCCTCGACAGAATGACAAGTGCCACACTCCATCACAAAGAGTTGCCGGCCATAGGAGTTTGAGTCTTCAGCGCTCGTTTCAACCCACGGTGAAGTTTTGGCCACGCCATTCGCGGTGATGCCCTGAAGCTGGGCCATCCTGATGTCGTTGGCATAGATGTAGCTGTTGATGACGTACGGATAGCGACTGAACTCGCGCAGGTATTCGCCCGATCCCATGACGCCGAACCCCGCAACCAGCAGCACTGCCACAACCACTGCGTTCATCATCTTTGGCCGTAGAAGCGCGAACACCACCGCCAGCAGCAGCGCGACTCCGGCACACGCCGCGCCTCCCCGCAGCGCATGACTGACGGCCATGTACGTCCCGCTGAAATACGCTCGCGAGTAGGCAGGGAAGTCATGGAAGTACCAGCGGCTCAAAGGAAGCAACGCAGCAATTCCGAGCACCAGCCACCAGCCCGCCCAGCGCACTACGCGTTCGCGCAGAGGAGAGCGCTCTCGCATCGCGGTCACCAGCCCGAACATACCAGCCAGACCTGCTGCCATCGCCGTGCGGGCCCACAACGAGGCCCAGTAGGTGGGATTGAACAAACCGTCCCAGAAAGTTCTGGTTTCCAGCCAGCGCCCGGGCGTGAGCATATAGGTGATAATCCCGTTGATCACCACCAGGCTCAGCCATGCGGCGACGAAGTAAATCCAGCCGATGATGAGATGGGTCTTCCGGTCGAGAGTGTCCCAGTTATAGGCGTAGATGAGCGCGGCAGCGATCTCGACGAAGAAGAACACCCATTCGATTGCCCATCCCCAGACGAAGGTGTGAATGAGTGATGACGTTGCTTCCGGGCTGACCAATCCAATAGTGAACCAGATGCCCACGCCGGTCACCGCCCCAAGAACGACGGTCAGCAACGCGAAGAACTTGGAATGCAGCCTCACATATCCCAGCAGCTCCGAATCGTTGTGCGCGTAGGCGCGATGCTCGGTTAGAACAAGGTAGGCGCCGCCTCCGACTGCGAAGTGGGAGATGAAGACGTGAAGCACGGCTACAGCCGCGATCAGCAGTCCCCCGGGAAATCCAAGTTGCCAGATGGGATAATTCATTCAGGTCCCCTGAGTCATCTTTTCAGCATGAGGGGTGTTCGTACTTGGGGCCGTGACCAAGATCACGCGAGCATGTGAGCGACGCTAAAGGCCCGGATGAGGGAAATACTACCTGAGAACCGTGAAAGCACGATGGGTCACGATCGCCCGACATCGCCATGTCTGAACAATCGATCGTTCAGCAACCGTATTTCCAACCGGGATCCTTCGCCCACTGCTGGAAGCACGATGACGCGGGATCAAGCGCTATCGGCAACGTGCTGGCAGGACGCTGGCCGTCGATAAGGTGGCTTTGATTCAACCATGTTCCAGGCCACGCGATGGTGATTTGCGTCTCGATATCATTCTTGCCGGCCGGGGGAATCCGTGGAGGAGTCGCGATCACGGGTTCCGGACCGAACACGGCGGCTGAAACGTGTTGACCGTCGCTCCACCCACTCATCACCACCCAGGTCTGCCCGAGCTTCGCGGCTGCCATTGGCGCGAACGGCGTCTCGGGAGGATAGGGCTGGTTGAAAAGCTTGGGATCTTCCTGCATGGTAACGCCGGATGGCGTGCCCATCGGAGCTGCCAGCAAATCGGCCCGCGACGCGCTCAGAGTGCCGAAGACCTCCGGCACCGATAGCTCCTCGCCCAGGGTCAGGCCAATCCTTCCAATCGGCGTCGGAACCACAACCCAGTCGCTGCCTTCCTTGGCCCATTGCGTCTGATTCGGGGGCAGGTGTGTCGCACGATAGCGCGCGAGAATCGTTCCCTCCGGTCCCGCCAGTGCGACGGTGTGATAAACGTTCGAGCCATCACGTTCGGGATAGCTGCCGACAACATAGCCTCCGCCGGACTTTGCGGCCTCGCACAAGCGCTGCTCCGAGATACCCCCGCGGGATTCGGCTGCCGCTGTGTACGCCGCGCTTCCTGCGTCGGCTCCAACCGAGAACAACTCCGGCAGCACGAGCAAGCCGCCGCGTGGTGGCTGCGGAAGCGCAGCAGGCGGCTTGCCCGCCATCGGCCAGAAAACGGCTTTGACCATGATGTCCTTGGGTGCAGTCGTTGCGTTCGGGTCCGTAGGAGCGCGATGAAGTGCGAGGAGGCCGTACATCTCCGGTCTGCGTCGCGCCAGCACAGCGCTGCGGATTGGCGTGCTCATTGTCGGAGTGATCTCAGCGGTGACGATGCCGTGCGCGCCGGGCGATAACACCTCGGGCTGCACGACCGGCGCCTGGGCGACCTTATTGCCCGACGGGTCCCAGATACTCGATCCGCCGTTGTAGTAGAGAGTCTGGCCGGTCTGCGGGTTCTTCTCGATACCGTCACGCGTCGCGGCAACCAGCCAGACGCCATTGAACGCAGCGATATGCTGCACGGTGGCAACGGTTGAGTGGTCTCCTTTTGCCTCGGCGGCCGGCGTGCCTGGAGTAACGCGATCGGAGCTGCTCAGCCATGCGACGACGTCGACATTGTGCAGCGCTGCAAGTCGCGGATACTGCCAATAGGTATCGTCGTAGCAGATCAGCATGCTGAGCCGGCCGAGTTCGGTGTCGAAGACCGGAAAGCCGCCGTCGCCGGGAGTGACCCACGCCTGGTCTTGAGAGTTCAGGCCATGCTTACGATACTTGCCGATGTATCCGTTGGGACCGACCAAGGCAGCGGTGTTGTAACCAAGGCCGGTGACCGGATCGAGTTCAGCGATGCCTACCGCAACGTACATGTGGCGTCGCGCCGTTACCTTCGCGAGGACGTCCGTCGTCTTACCCGGCACGGTATCGAGATACGGGCGCACCATCGCAAAGCTGTCGAAGATGTAGCCGATCGTGGCCTGCTCGGGGAGCACCGCAAGCTTCACGCCCTGCGCGCCAGCTGCATCCACTGCGGCCGCGATGCGGGAGATGTTGCCGTCCAGATCGCCCCAGGCCGGGTCGTACACAATGGCGGCAGCCTTGTAGGACTTCAGCGGCGCGTCCGCAGCAGAAGCTCGCGGGGACGGCACTATCACTGCTAGAGCAGCGGCGAGAATTGCGGCCCGTAACCCGATACGTCCAACCATGTCCACCCCTCCGTTGCCAACGTGAACCCTGCAACATCGATGCGACTGCGACTGACCTACTTGGTCAGAAACACGTCTTTGCGCGGGAACTTCTCGAACAACGAAGCATCTTGACCAAAATTGGTGGCAAGAACATCGGTCGGATTTCCAGCGATCCATTGCGATAAATCAATGGTCTGGTAGTGACCGTTGTTAAAGACGATGAGAATTCTCGCTTTGTCACTCCCCACATTTTCAATGGAGTGGCCGAAGCCCTGGGGGATGTAGCCGACATCTCCTTTGCCGAGCTTCTCTTCGCGCCAGCGACCCTGCGAACCGAAGAGGGTCACGCTGAATTCACCACTCAGGATGTATTGCCATTCGGCAGCGTTGGGATGCCAATGCAATTCGCGAAGCGCGCCCGCCTCCATCTCAAGGACGACGCCGGTCATGGTGGTTGAAATAGGGAATTGAGAACCATCGACGCGCCACTCCAGCCCGCCGCTGAAGGTCTCAAAGGGCTTCTGCGAAAGAAGACTGTATTTGTGAGTGAGCGGAGGCATCTTCCAACCCTGAAGTGGCGGGGCGGCGATAGGCGGTGGAATCTTACCTTTGGCGAAGTAGACCTCTTTTTTCGGAAAACTGTCGAAGGTCGAGGCCGGAACGCCGAAGTTCTTGGCGAGCAGCTCTTTGGGAGCGTGGCCGATCCAGTCCGAGATGCTGAAGGTGCCGAATTCGGAGAAGTAGCCGTTATCGAAGACAAGAATGAAGTGGCAAGGTTGATCGCCAACGGTCTCGATAACGTGGCCATGACCGCGCGGGAAATACCAGACATCGCCTGGATAGAAGTCGTTGGTCTCGCAGCAGCCCTGCGGATCAATGACCGTGGTGCGCACCCGACCTTCGGTGACAAAAGCCCACTCCGCCGCTGTGGCGTGCCAGTGAAGCTCCCGCATCACGCCCGGTTCCATGCGCATGGAGACACCGGCGATCCCTTTCGATATCGGCAGCTGTTCCACAGTGGCCTCTTTGCCGTAGCTGCCCTCCAGCGCACGTCCTGCAGATTTCTCTAGCTCAAACTTGAAGGTTGGAAGCTCCTTACCTGAGGTAACGAGATCGGGAACATTGTTCTGGAAGCTGGTATGACCGCCCTCAGAACTGATGGGAAGCGTCTGTGAAAACACGAAGTCTCCTGTCTGGCGCGGGACGGATGACGCCTGGCAGCTGTTTGGAATTGTGAAAAGCGGTCCCAATACCTTACCTGCGAACACGCAGCTTGCGCAAATGAAAATATGCGGGTCTGGCGTGCTAGAGCAACTGGTGTAAGAACAGCGGGTGGGTTTTGCAGTTCTTGGCGCGGTGATAAGTAATTGGGAAATATTGGTCGGGGAGAGAGGATTTGAACCTCCGACCCCCTGGTCCCGAACCAGGTGCTCTACCAGGCTGAGCCACTCCCCGACTAAGGCAGGAACTGCGAAGACGATACGCGCTGTGTCCGACGGGATCAGCAGAAGCGCATCACTGCTTGATTATAGCAGACGCGTTCACACCGGCCTTCGCGGTGAGAGACCGCTGTCTCCTTAAATAACCAGTTAATTAAGGAAGAATTTGGTATAGAGCGTGTCGCGCTGCGCGGGACGGAATCCGGCGTCGCGAATGATCCGCCGCAGCTCTTCCTCAGTGGTGCAGTTGCGGACTCCGGCGGCGCGCACCACGTTCTCCTCGATCATCACCGAGCCGACATCGTTGCCGCCGAAGCGCAGTCCGGTCTGGCAGACTTTCAGCCCTTGCGTCACCCAGCTTGACTGAACATTTTCGAAGTTAGTGAGGAAGATGCGTGCGATGGCCAGCGTCTTCAGGTACTCAACGGCCGTGGCCTCGTCCCATCCGCGCCCGCCAAGCGCGGTATTTTGCGGTTGAAACGACCAGGGAATGAATGCTGTGAAGCCGCCAGTCTCTTCCTGCAAATCGTAGATCGCCTGAAAATGATTGATGCGATGCTCGTAGGTTTCGCCTACGCCGAACATCATCGTCGCCGTAGTTCTCATGCCGAGCTTGTGGGCGGTGCGATGGACGTTGAGCCAATCGTTGGTCAGGCACTTGAGGCGGGCAATCTTGTAGCGCACCTCGTCGTCCAGGATCTCCGCGCCGCCGCCAGGAATGGAATCCAGCCCGGAATCGCGCAAGCGCCGGATCGTGTCCTCAATGCTGAGACTGCTGACCTCGGCGATGCAGATGATCTCAGACGCCGAGAAGCAATGCAGATGCACCTGCGGAAAGCGCTGCTTCAAGCCGCGCAATAAATCCTCGAACCATTCGATCTTCAGGTCGGGATGCAGACCGCCTTGCAGCAATACGCCCGTGCCGCCCAACTCCACCGTCTCCTGCACCTTGTCGTAGATAGCTTCGAAGTCGAGGACGTAGCCTTCTTTCGCCAGCTTGCCCTTCAATGGACGGTAAAAAGCGCAGAAGGTGCAATACTCGGTGCAGAAGTTTGTGTAGTTAACATTGCGGTCGATGATGTAGGTGACCACTCCGTCAGGATGAAGTTTGCGGCGCACCGCGTCAGCTTCCATCCCGATGCCAATCAGATCATCGGAGCGATACATCTCCAGCGCTTGAGCTTTCGTCAACGACATAAGAAGAAATGCGGGCGGATTGCAACCCCACACTACATTTTAGCGGTCTCAGAGTCAGTAGGGAAGCGCTGGATCGGTTGTGCCCTTGGGTGTCCGCGACGGATCGAGCACGCGAAGGCGAGTATTTGTGCACCTGAATTGAACAAACATCGGCGAAACAATGCCGTTAAAGCCGCGTTTATATCTCCGGCGATTATCTCGCTCAGCCGCCTGACACGTAGAATTTCAGTTAACATTACGAGCATATTCCAGTCTCGGCCGGCAGAAACTTCGGGCCGCTGGGAAAGAAGGCAAAAGCAATGAAGCTCCTTACTTCGACTGCAAGGCCGCTGGTTCGAATGCTATGGCCTGCGCTTCCGATGTTGCTGGCGATTCCCATGTGGGCAGCGCTGGGCGACACCGCAGGCTCGGTACTGACCGATCAGGCGAGATGGAAGGGCACGCTCAGCAGCGTGGACAATGGCACGTACGCCGTGCACGAAATCACCCTGTCTTCGGGAGCCAAGGTGCGCGAGTATGTCGCGCCCGCGGGAGCGGTGTTTGGCATCGCATGGGACGGCCAGTTCCCGCCCAATTTCGAGCAATTGCTGGGTCCGTATTATCAGCAGCTGCAGCAAGCCATCGCGGACCAGAAAGCCGCGCAGCAGGCCAGTGAGCTGCAAGCCGGCACACAAACGCCCCGACAGCGCCGCGGTGCAGTCATGATTGAAACCCCTGGCCTGGTGTTCTCGCAAAGCGGACACTTACGCAGCTTCCACGGCGTAGCCTACATTCCACAATTAGTGCCGCAGGGCGTTCAAGCCAGCGATATCCGCTGAAGGAGATAATCTCGTGATGATGCGCAGATTTGGGCTGTTGCTTGTATTGGGAAGCATTGTCGTGATGGCTGCCTGCGGTGGCAGCGGCGGCGGATCTTCAAGCTCGACGATCACATCGGTTACGGTAAGTTGTTCGCCAACTACCGTCAGCTCGGGTGGAACCAGCCAGTGCGCGGCGACAGTGAGCGGCACGGGTAGCTATAGTTCGGCGGTTACGTGGGCCGCGAACGCCGGCTCAATCTCTGCGACCGGCTTGTTGACTGCTCCCTCCGTCACTACGATTACGTCGGTCACGGTGACGGCGACTTCGACGCAGGACACCAGCATGGCAGGAACGGCGAAAGTCACCGTGAATCCGCCTGCGGCCGGAGGTAACGTTACGCCGCTTACAGTTGACGCAGGGCCATCAGGGGTAGGCTACGTCTCTCGCAATGTGGCATTCGTCAGCGTCCTGGTTTGCAAACCGAATACGACCGACTGTCAAACCATTGACCACGTGATGGTGGACACCGGTTCCTCGGGTCTGCGATTGCTATCGAGCGCCGCCGGCGGCGAGTTCAACCTCTCGTTGCCTGCGGAAAACGACCCCAATAACAACAACGACCCCTATGGCGAGTGTCTGGTGTTCCTTGACGGTTATGTCTGGGGAACGGTCAATACCGCAGACGTCGTCGTCTCCGGCGAAACAGCAAAAGCCGTTCCTGTGCAGGTCATCGTCCCATCCTCAAGCTCGCCAGGCGTTCCAAGTAGTTGCTCCAGCCAGAATCCATCGGGTGGAGCGGGTAACGAGGGCGACAGCCTGAACGCCTTCGGCGCCAACGGCTTGATCGGCGTGGGCCTGTTCGCGAACGACTGCGGAGCATACTGCGTGACTCAAGGCTCCAGCTGTAACGGCAGCAACAACAACCCGTGCATTTACTATGACTGTCCGTCTTCGGGTTGCACTCCCGCCAACATTGCTATCGCGCAACAATTACCGAACCCGGTGACGGCGTTTTCGGTCGACAATAACGGAGTGCTCATCTATCTGCCTTCGGTTCCCGACGGTGGTTCCTCGACTGTAACCGGCTCATTGATCTTCGGAATCGGCACGCAATCGAACAATAACCTGTGCTGCGCAACGGTGTATGACGTGCCCGACAGCGGCAACAATGCCGGCAATTTGACTACTACCTTCAATGGAAGCAGCATCCCCGGTTTCCTTGACAGTGGCTCGAACGCGTATTTCTTCAACGATTCCAGCATCAATGTCTGCGGCGGTGCTTTAGACCAATGGTTTTGCCCAACCACGTCGCCTGACAACCTGACGGCCAGCAACCAGGGAACAACCATGAGCTCGGGGGTACAGGTCCCCTTCAGCATCGAGAATGCAGGCACTCTCTTCCAGGGTAGCAATAGTGCTTTCAGCACCCTTGGGGGGCCTTATATAAGCACGCCTGCCGCATTCGACTGGGGACTGTCGTTCTTCTATGGGAAAGATGTGTTCACGGCGATTGACGGAGCGGGCACTACCGGAGGAACCGGGCCGTACTTTGCCTATTGAAGTTCGCCGCTGAATTCTGCTTCCGATTGTGCCGCCGGAGTCATCGCTGATGTCCGGCGGCTTTCTTTTGGCTGACCAAAATTGGCGATCGGCAATGCCCTGGTCGCACCCGTCCAGACGTCGCGGAGGGAGTATCGCCCTCGTTGCGCCTGAACAATTCACCGTCAATTTATGTTCTCGAAACCCAGGTGAAATGTGTACTCACGAAAATGCACAAGAGTCCAATTTCTAAATCGGAATCCTTCACCTGAAAGGAAATCACTCATGTCGAAGGAAGCTGCGCATCATCATTCTCAAGCCGCCGAGCATCATGAGCATGCGGCCAAGCACCATCACGAAGCCGCCAAACACCACGAGCAAGGCGATCACGAGGCGGCTGCGCACCACGCGCACTTAGCCCACGGCCACCATGTCCATGCGACCCATCACGCCGAGGAAGCCGCCAAACATCACGTTGAGGCACACGGCGCAAAGTAAACGTTTACGCGGTCCACGTTAACAGCGGCCGCTCTGGCCGCTGTTGCAATTCTGCAGAGCGCCAGTACGACGGACACAGGCTGGCCGATTGATCTGAGAGCGAGTGGCGCATTGTTCAAAGTAGAACCGAGGACAGTGTTTGCGTTTCCAGAGAAGCAGTTCGCGACGGCCCTAACCCGATGGAAGTTTCGGTAGTGGGTCAGTCTGATTTCCACAGAGCTATTCGGAGGAACGGTTTGGAGTACGCAGTTGAAACCAGGAGGGTCCGCCAAAAGGACTGTGGCTGGCAAAATCGGGAACGGGTGGTAAGTGACCGCTCTGCATATCTTTAGTCTCTTGCATCCAAGACGGATTGTATTGGACGTATTGACCCACCTCAGACCAGCGGCATGCAAGATGTCCTATGTCGGTCTGCCATGATGATGTCATCGCAACTAACCTCTGAGAAAATCTTACTGGGCAATGAGTAGTTTGGCGATTAGATTCTTGTCGGCCGCGCATCCCCTGTGGAAATCAGACTGACCCACTACCGGCGTTTCAACAAGTGCGACAGGTTGCGAAAGACGAGCTAACATCGCTCAGGCGACGTTCTTGACCGGACTGCTACCGCTATCGGACTGCGGCTTTTGCCGCTGGCGTCGCCAATAGTAAAGTGCCACCAGCGCGCCGACCACCGCGAGCCCAATCAAGGCGTAGAGCAGGGGCTGGTAGTAACGGCTCAGCCAGCCTACGATATGCCGTCCGTAACGGTGTCCCAGGTAGGCGAGCAGCGTGTAGCGTGCGCCTCGTCCCAGTGCCAGCGCCGTCAGAAACTTCACGGGCGGATACTTCAGGGCGCCCGCAACAATCAGGGTCGGGACAATCGGCACCGGCGGAGGGCTGATGGCCGTTACCACAACCGACCAGAATCCATACCGCTTGAAGATGCGGTTGGCCTGATCAGCACGCTTCTTCGAGAGCTTCTTGTCCAGCGTCTCCTCGCCGCCTTTGACGCCGATCCGGTAGGTCAGGTAGCCGCCAATGAGCGATCCAATAAGCGCCATGACGGCGTAATACCACCAGGGCTCATGGCGCGCCGCAGCCAACAAAATGGTCGCCGCATCCATGCCGCCGGGCAATGGGATGAAGGAGTTGTCGATCAGCCCAAGGGCGATCAGCCCGGGACCACCCAGTCGCCTGACCAGGTGCATGAGCGTCTTCTTCACCACAACGGCTGCGAGCAGATGCATTGGCCCTTTCCGGGGACGGTGTGCAAGAGTTTCTAAGTCTGTTAGAAGCAGAACAGAGGCGAATGGATCAGGTCAAGCAGGAACAGGCTTGTGAGATCAGGCACATGCTCTCGCCGTGGATTATTTTCGCGGGCTGCCGAACGCAACCGGACCGAGGAATCGCAGGTCGGGAACTGCTGGGATGAGTCCGATCTCCTGCGAATATTGCAGAAAGAGCTTGAGGCCGGCGTGGTTCTCGCGGTCGAGATAGTAGTGGATGTTCTCCGTGAGATAGCTGCGAATGTCGTCCTCGCTGAGTCCCAGCTTCGGAGACCATTCGCGGGCGATGACATCAAGGTTGCCGGGTTCGAGCCCGTGATCACGGGACTGCTGAAACACCCTCGCCAAATTCATCCCTGCGGGTTGCTGGTTTAGCGCGTCAAGCCGAACTGCCCAGAACGCAAAGACGAATGGCTTTCCCGTAGCTCGGTGCCAGACGTGAGCCAGGTCATAGAGATGATACCCAGCATCCAGCGGAACCTGTAAAGCGGCATCACCGATCAGCAGCGCTGCGTCATGAGCGCGCAGCATTTCGTCGAGCTTGGGAGGATGGGGCGTCACCAGGCGCGCCCCGCCGAAGAACTTCGCGAACAGGACCTGCAATAGAGCAACGGACGTACGCGAGGAGGTGTCCGCTGCGACGGTGCGGACATCACCGATGGGCCCTTTACTTACGAGCAGGATGGAACGAACCCGGTCTTTAGCGGCAATGGCGATGTTGGGCAGGATAACCAGACCGGGTATTTGCGCATATGTGAATGCCGGAATGATGCCTATGTCGGCTCGCCTGGCCGCCAGCGCAGCCGCGCACACCGAAGGGAGGGTGTAGTTGATTTCGAAGTCCCGGCCGGCATCGCCGTGTTCGAAATCCCACATCAGGGGCGCAGTGTTCAGGAAGGAAATAGCAGAGATACGCAAGCCCGGCATGAAGGATTGAGTCTAACAAAACGGACGGGGCAGCGTTGCCATTCCGTTGAATGCATTTCACCACGGAGACACGGAGAGCACGGAGAAAGA
>Ga0181526_10003288_pt1 | contig 13303 bp, 11 predicted proteins | sample PEATcosm2014_Bin_35_FD_119750 | JGI IMG/M metagenome (GOLD analysis project Ga0181526, IMG submission 119750) | Peatland microbial communities from MTU Mesocosm Facility, Houghton, MI, USA - PEATcosm2014_Bin06_30_metaG | ecosystem: Environmental > Terrestrial > Soil > Wetlands > Peat | place...
AGCGCTTGTGGCAATAGATCCCCGCACCGGAGAAATCAAGGCGCTGATTGGCGGCCGCGACTATGGCCAAAGCCAGTTGAATCATGCACTGGCGCACCGGCAGCCAGGTTCCGTCTTTAAGCCCTTCGTGTATGCCGCGGCGTTCAACAACGCTGTGGATGGTGCGCAGCCGTTGGTCACGCCTTCCACGACGGTCGATGACGAGCCAACGGTGTTTGAATTCGACGGTCAGGAATACACTCCCAACAATTACGGCGAGAGGTTCATGGGCAAGGTCACCGTCCGGCAGGCGCTGACCAATTCCCTGAACGTGGCAACGGTCAAGGTGGCGGAGATGGTGGGATACGGCCGCGTCGTTCAAATCGCGCGGCAAATGGGATTGACGCCGAACATCAAGCCCACGCCCGCAGTAGCACTGGGAGCGTATGAGCTGACGCCGGTGGACGTGGCCGGGGCATACACGGCGTTTGCGACGCTGGGTACGCGCGCCGATCCAATGTACGTGAAGAGTGTGGCCGGCGCGAATGGAAATGTGCTGGAAAAAAACAGTCCTACAAACAAGCTGGTTCTGGATCCACGGGTGGCGTATCTCGTGGACAGCATTTTGGTGGATGTGATCAACAAAGGCACTGGCGCGCAGGTTCGCGCGAAGGGATTCACGTTGCCCGCTGCGGGGAAGACGGGTACCTCGCGAGACGGCTGGTTCGCCGGCTTCACGAACAACCTAGTCTGCGTGATTTGGATTGGGTTCGATGACAATCACGATCTTGGGCTCTCTGGCGGCGCGACTGCTGCGCCCATCTGGGCAGATTTTATGATCAAGGCAACGGCTCTGCCGGGGTATCGGGATGTGAAGGAGTTCGATAAGCCGGAGGGAGTTGATACCATCCTGATCGACTCCGACACCTTGGAGATCGCCACGCCATCGTGCCCGGTGACACGCGAAGAGGTGTACGTTGCCGGCTCACAACCAACGCAGTTGTGCGAACTTCACGGTGGCCATGGACCGGCAACTGCGGTCGGGTCTTTCCTGTCGCACATATTTGGGGGTGGGTCGCCGAAACCGCCCCCGCCGGCTGCAGGTACTGGGGTTGCTGGGCAAGCCGAGGCCCAGAGCGCCCAAGGCGCAGGTGACCCGAATGGTGTTCAGCCCGCCAAATCCACAGAAAAGAAAAAGGGGCCTTTACAGAAGATATTTGGTATCTTTGGAGACAAGAAGAAGAAAGATCCCGACAAACCTCGGGACAAAGGAGATTCGCCATGACGAGAAACTACTTGGCGATTCCGGTTGGTTCCTTCCTCTTGGTGACTCTGTTGCTTCCTGCCTGCGCTCAGACCAATATTGACAATCCTCAAGGCCAGCTTCCCACTGCCGTTGCGACGGCGGACCAGAAGCCGAAATTGACCGATGAGGACCTAGCCAGGCTGTACCTCATCCGGAAGCAGTACCGGGAGGCACAGGATATATTTCACAAGTTGACCGTGGAACAACCGAATAATGCCGTGTACTGGAATGAACTCGGCATCAGTTTCCATAACCAGTCCGAGTTGGACCCGGCGCTGAGGTGCTATCAAAAGTCCACGAAGCTCGATCCGCATTACGCAGACGCACTGAATAACGTCGGCACCATCTATTACGAGCGCCAGAAGTATGCAAAAGCGATCCGGGCCTACAAGAAGGCAATCTCGCTGCGGCAGGATTTTGCGGCATTTTATTTGAACCTGGGTTACGCGTACTTTGGAAAGAAGGACTATGAGGATTCCATCGCGGCTTTCCGCGAAGCTTTGAGGATCGATCCGGATACGTTTGACACCGCCCGATCAAGGAGCGGCACGATTATTCAGGACCGCACCGTTGGGAGCGAGAGGGCCCGTTTCTATTTCCTGCTGGCGAAATCGTTCGCGGAGTCCGGCAATGTGGAACGCTGTGTCATCTACCTGAAGAAGGCCCGCGAGGAGGGCTATAAGGACATCGATACGGTAAGGTCCGATCCCTCGTTCGCGATCGTGATCAAGGACCAAGCGGTGCAGGATTTTCTCCAAGAGAAGACAGCCGACACGGTCCAGCAACAATCAGTGAACTGAGAAAATAGCTACCTAAATCCCTGAACCATGTACAAGTCAGAGGCGTGGTAGATGTATGTGTAGGCGTACGATTGTCCGTCAGGGGTGATCACTACCCCGCTGCCTTTTAGCGAGAAATTTTCTGGGAGCTGAGGGATCTGTCGCCAAGGCTGGCGGCGTCCCGAAATAGTGTCGAAGCGCACAATGGTGACCGGCCTTTTCTCGGACTGAGAAAGATAGAGAAATTTACTGTCGGCGGTCCAACCAGTGGGGACCTCGCCTGGGTCAAGCAAAAACTCTTTTTCTGGCTTGGCACTGAGAAGGGATGTGTATAACAGCGCGCGATGGTTCTCCGTAAAGGCCAAAATTTGCCCATTGGGGGAGACGCTGCAGGAATAGATGCCTTCGGGAGTAAACGCACGTGGGGCGCCTCCCTCGATGCTTTGAGAGTAGCAGCGCCGTCCGTGACCCGGCTCGGTGGCGACAAAAACAATCTGCTTGGAATCCGGAAACCATCGAGCTCCAGCCCATTGGCATTGGTAATGTTCGATCGATCCACGCTCCAAGGACTTGGAAGCACCAGCTCCTATCGGCAATAACACGATTTGGTCGTTGGGAGGGGGGATAGTGGAGAGGACCCACTTGCCGTCCGGTGAGATGGACTGCGGACTACCAGGGCCAAGAACAACGGGAGGTGAACCGTCCGTAGGACGCAGATCTACTTGATAGGAAAAGCCGGAATTTTCGCCCTCTTCGCCAAACAAGAGTTGTTTACCGTCGGGTGAAATGTCCGATGCGATGGACCAATCCTTCCAGGAGAGTTCCCGCGGCTCCTTGTCCCCTGGCCCCATGAAGAGAATGCCGAGACGCTCGTTATCGCGGGACAGAATGACGCGGCCGTCCGCGGAGATGTCCTGTAGAGAAAGTCCGCCGGCTACACTCAAGACGAGGCGTTCGCGACCGCTGAGGTTCACGGCGTAAAGCGCGCGAGCAACCCCTGAACGCGAGGCCGCAAACCACAATTCATCGCCTCGAGGATTCCAGGCGAGTCCGCGCAGACTCTGACGGGTACGGATCGCGTAGCCTTGCTGGGAGGGAACTTTAAGGGAACCGGGTGGCTGGTGCTCCAGAGCACGGCGCAAAAGGGATCGAGTCTGGTGGACCACGAGATCGGCGTGGAGGTCTTCTTCTCGCCCGATATTGTCGTGGGCGAAGAGCACTTCACTCTAAAAAAGGCCTATTTTGTCCCTGGAAGCACGGATGCTGCGTTTGACGGCCTGCTAGGTGTGCGAGCACTGGGATTTCACGCCATTGCGTTTAATCAGGCGTGCGGAGCAATCTACCTGCAGAAATAGGGTTAGGTTCAGCGGTTGTTTGGTTCCGCCATCTGCTAGAATACGAGGCAGATGAGAGAGCGGCAGCACCAATGGCTCCGCAAGTCGCGTTGCATATCTCTTGCCGGCCTTTTTTTCGTTTCGGCGAGCTTAGCCTGTGCGCAACAGCCAACATCTTCCCCGCACGCGTCTCACCCGACCCTGCCCCAAGAAGGCATCTTCCTGGTCTTTCCCTTTGAAAATGTGGGTGCGAGCGCCCAACTTGATTGGATTGGCGAGGGACTGGAAGAACTGACCATTCAACGGTTTTCAGCAGCCGGGCAGCAGGTCTATTCCCACGCCGGCCGCTTAAGCGAGATGGACCGCTACGGCCTGCCGTCCTCGGCAAAATTGAGCAGGGCCACGATGTTGCACATCGGGCAAGAGATGGATGCCGACTACGTCGTATTCGGAGATTACGTTTCGGACCGGAAAACGATTACGGTCAACGCTCGGCTGCTGCGCGTGAATCCGGTTTCTTTGCTTCCGGTGGTTGTCGAAAGTGACTCGCTCGCCTCGTTGATGGAGCTTCACACAAAACTGGCCTGGCGGCTTCTGAGTACTTGCAATCACGGGTACCCACTTAACTTTTCCGAGTTTTCCAAGCTACAGCAACCGCTCAGCCTTGCACCGTTCGAGCAATACATCCGAGGGCTGCTGGCGAACGACGACGAGACCCGGCTGCGTGATCTCAAGGAAGCGGCGCGTTTGGAGCCAGATTGGCCGGAGCCCTCGTTTGCGATCGGCGAAGTGTACTTCCAAAAGAATGATTGCGGAGCGGCATTGCCGTGGTACTCGAAAGTCCCACCCACGCATGCGCGACGAGTGGAGGCTACGTTTGCTATCGGCGTTTGCCGGCTGCGCCTGGGCCAACCGGACAAGGCGGAAGAGGTTTTCAATGCACTTGAGGAAGAACTTCACCGGAACCTTGTGACCGGCGCGGACCTTCCTGAAATTTTAAATAATTTGGCAATCTCCCTTGCGCGCCAGGGCAATCTTCCTGCCGCAATGACCGCCCTTGGCCGCGCGCGGGACATCGATCCCGACGAGGACGACTATCCTTTTAATTTGGGGCTGCTGGCTCTCGAGCAAAAAGACATGACCACCGCTGCGACGCATTTTGACGATGCCGTCGAACGTGAACCGGATAATGCCGAGAATCTCGCTTTCCTGATCTACACACTGGATAAATTGGGGAAGAAGCCGGAAGCGGCCGAGAAGAGAGAGGCCGCCGAGGAAGCATTTGGAGAAAAAGGTCTGCCCCTGTTGAAGTTTGATGTGAAGAATACAGATTCGCTGGCCAAATACCAACGTGTGAAACCAGAGCTGGATATCACTTCCCTTCGCTTGGAACTCGAGGGTCCGCAGATGCTACAGAGTGCTGGCAGCGATCCGGTGATGCCGGTGAACAGTGCGGTTGCCCACATCCGGCGCGGTCAGCAGGAATTTCGCGCAGGACGCCTGGATGCAGCCGAGGGCGAATTTCGCGCGGCGTTGGTTTCGGAGCCGAACAACGCCAGCGCTCACCGGGAACTCGCAGACATTTACCGTCGCAGGGGTAAACTGGATGATGCGGTGCGTGAACTGCAGCTTTCGCTGGATGCCCGGGATTCCGCGGCAGTTCGAACTACGCTCGCACGGATCTACCTGGAACAAAAAAAGTTTGATCTGGCGCGAGCCGAGGCGGAAAAAGCAATAAAGCTCGCCCCTAATTATCCGGAAGCAAAAGAATTGCTCGACCGTTTGGGAAAGAGCAAGCCCACGGGAGGCACGCAATGAACGCTCGTGGAAATCGGCAATCGTCCAGCTTTTTGTCTGGAGCTATCTTCCTTTTCGTCGGCCTTTTGGCACTGTTTTTACCCTCTTTTGCTACCAGCTTAACGGCTTCGGATTCTCCCGCCGCTCCTGTTGTCCTCGAGTTGAAACTGGATGGTGAAGTTGAACCCATTCTTGCGACCTACATTGATGAGGGGCTGGCGGATGCGGTGCAACGCCACGCGGCGCTCGTCCTGATCACCATGGACACGCCAGGTGGGCTGAGCGACTCGATGACGGACATTATTCACCACATCCTGGATTCTCCTGTGCCGGTGGTGGTTTATGTGAGCCCGGATGGTGCGCGCGGTGCCTCCGCCGGATTTCTGATCCTGCTATCGGCTGACGTCGCCGCAATGGCTCCGGGCACGCGAACCGGAGCGGCAACGCCGATTTTCATGCCCGGTTGGGTTTCCATGCCCATTGACGAAGTGCTACGCAAGAAAATCAACAACGACGCTACAGCGTTTCTGCGCAGCTTCACCGAGAAGCGCGGACGCAATCCGAAACTGGCAGAGACGGCCATAACAGACGCGCGCGCCTTTACGGAACAGGAAGCTCTCGACGGTCACCTGATCGATCTGATCGTGAGCGATAAGGACGATTTACTACGCCAATTGAACGGGCGAGAGATTACCCGCTTCAACGGAAAGAAGGAGACACTCTCGTTGCAGAATTACGCGCGCGCCGACTTCGAGCTTTCTGCGCGGCAGAGATTCCTGGCCCGCATCGCCGATCCGAACGTGTTTTTCCTGTTGTTGCTCGTCGGCGCGTTGGGGTTATACACCGAATTCACGCATCCTGGGGTTGTCGCGCCGGGTGTGGTGGGTGGCATCTGCATGTTGTTGGCTTTGTATGCGATGCAGATCCTGCCCGTGAATCTCGCGGGAGTGCTGCTCATTCTGCTGGCGCTGGCGCTCTTCGTGTTGGAGGCAAAATTTGCGAGTCACGGTGTGCTCCTTCTCGGTGGCATCGTGTCCATGATGCTGGGGGCGATGTTTCTGATCCGTTCGCCACTGACGCCGGCTGGTGTGAGTTTTGGGGTTGCGTTGGCCACCACGCTGCCATTTGCTTTCCTGACGGTTTTTCTAATGCGCCTGGTGCTGAAATCGCGTAAGTGGAAGACGGCCACGGGAAAGGAAGAACTGCTAGGCGAAGAAGGCGTTGTTACGATCCCCGTGCCGGGGGATGGAGAAGGGATGATCCGCGTTCATGGCGAATTGTGGCGAGCCAGCTCCAGGCAAGCGATTCCAGTAGGCGCAAAAGTTCGGGTGCTCCGGGTTGATGGGTTGAAGCTCGACGTTGAGCCACTCCCGGCTGGGACATCCATCGAGAAGTGAGACTAGATTCGGTCGAGGAGGTTTGCGATGCTACAGGTTGGCGGCATTGGGATACTGATTATCGGGTTCTTTTTTCTTCTATGGCTTTGGAATTCCATCAACATCATTAAGGAGTGGGAACGCGGCGTGGTGCTAAGGCTCGGGCGCTTGTTGCCAGAAGCAAAAGGTGCTGGATTACGGCTGGTTTTCTGGCCCATCGAAACGCTATATCGCATCAGTTTGCGGCTGGAGACACTAGACGTGCCACCGCAAGACATTATTACGCGCGACAACGTATCGGTGAAAGTCAACGCGGTCTGCTATTTCCGGGTGGTCGACGCGAATCTCGCACTCTCGCAAGTTCAGAATTATCAGTATGCGACCTCGCAACTCGCGCAAACCACACTGCGCAGCGTCGTGGGGCAATTCGAGTTGGACGAAATCCTCTCGCAACGCGATAAGGTCAATGCCAAACTCCAGATCATTCTGGATCAGGACACCGAACCTTGGGGCATCAAAGTAAGCAAGGTCGAGGTGAAGCAGGTGGACATCCCAGAGCAGATGCAACGCGCCATTGCGAAACAGGCCGAAGCCGAACGCGAGCGCCGCGCCAAGGTCATCCACGCCCAGGGCGAGTTCGAAGCCTCCCAAAAACTGGCTGACGCCGCCAAAGTTCTGGAGACAGAACCATCGGCAATCCAGCTCCGCTACCTGCAGACACTGACCGAGATAGGTGTCGAAAAGAACACAACGATTGTTTTCCCCCTGCCAATCGATATCATTAATAGTTGGGTGAAGTCGATCGGGGGGTCGATAAAATAAGCATGGCCACAGGGGGAAAACGCGGGGCGAGCGACCGCGTGCTCGAAAGTAAGCACGTCATTGGTCTATTTCTGCTGATGTTGCTATTTTCCGGTGTGTTTTTCACGTTGGGATATGTGATGGGCCGGAATCAGTATGACGGGCAGGTGCGTGCGGCGATGAATTTGCCGAGCAAGACCGAGCCGATGTACATGCCGAAGAGCGAACCCGCTCCGAAGAATGCGGCGGAAGATGCCGCGCCGGCAGCAGACTCCGATCCTTCGACCGAGACTTCCCAGCCAGTATGGACTTTTCCCTCAACCAATGGTCCGGCGAATGTTGACCCGCACCTCGACTCTCCCCCTGTTGGGAAGCCTGTGGTGCCCGCTTCCAAGCCGGCCAGTCCCAAGAATAAAGTGCAGACCGAACCAGTTTCTGTTCACGCTCCGGCGAAGAATAGCAGGGGCACGATGAACACTCCGCTGATTCCCACAGGGGCGTACGTTATCCAGGTTGCGGCGTTAATGAAACAAGATGATGCGCTTGCCATCGCCAGTAGCTTGCAGAAGAAACACTATGCCGTCTACGTGCAGACGCCCCAAAAAGACAAATACTATCGAGTGCAGGTTGGTCCGTTCAAGGATCAGAAAAGCGCTGACGCCGCCAAGAGGGGCCTCGAGGGCGAGGGCTTTAAAGCGTTCTACGTAAGACACTGATGCCGTCTCCGGCCTGGTACTCCTACCTGCGGCCGCATCGCCTGAGGGAAACCTCTGCGGGCTTCCGTTTAATCCTTGCCGCATTGAGCGGTGCGATTCTCTCCCTCTCTTACCATGGCGCGTTTCTCAGTCTGTACTCCTGGTTCTGTCTTGCGCTGCTGTTTGCAAGCATCTTGGGAGCCCGCGCACGGGTCGCCTTCTTTTGCGGCTTCCTGCACGGGCTGATTTTTGTGCTCACGTGCGTGCCCTGGATTGCGGAAGTATTGGCCATCCATGGGGGGATGTCCACGGCGGCTGGCTGGGGCGTGCTGCTCCTGATCGCTTCGGTTTGGGGGGCGTCGATAGGACTTTTCGCGTGGGTGATGCAACGGTTGTCGCTGCGCAGTTATACGTTGGCACTGGCGGGGGCACCATTTCTGTGGATTTCGACGGAAGTCTTTCGCACCTATCTCCCAGAGATCAGTTTTCCTTGGGCACTCCTCGGCTATGCACCAGCGGAAAACCCTGCGCTGCTGCAACTGGCCACAATCACGGGCATTTACGGCCTTTCGTTTCTCGCGGCCGCGTTTAACGCGCTCCTGCTATGGAGCGATTGTGGAACGGCAGAAGAGACAAAGCCAAGGCTTAGCATTCTCTGTGCAGCTCTCGTTGCGCTTGTCGTGGTGATGATTATTGGGCCACGATTTGTTCCCAGGGGCGAAGCGCAGCACCTGGCACGTGCCGTGCAACCTAATTTCCCTGAGAACATGCAATACGTCGGGGATTGGTATGCCGATCACAAGGCCGACCTCGTTGACCTCGAGCGCCTCAGCTTACGACCTTCACCCAACGGTGCGCAGCCAGACCTGCTCCTATGGCCCGAAGCCCCCGCGCCGTTTTCGTTTCAGGATGCGCATTTCGTTCCATATATTTCGCAGCTGGCAACGGAATTTCATAATCCGGTGATTGTCGGCGTGATTGAGTGGAAACTCGGCACGGAACCTGGCAACGGTGGGCCGCGCACAACGCTGGTTCCCTATAACAGTGCGGCGATGTTGAACGCCTTCGGCCAAAGGACGTTCTCTTATGACAAAATGCACCTCGTCCCGTTTGGCGAATACGAACCTTTTCCGTTTATACACCAAGTGGTGACGAGTGTGTCGGAAGAAGTTGGAGGCTTCCACAAAGGCAAAGTGCGCAGCGTTGGAATGCTACCGAGCGGCAACACGTTCTCCACCTTTATTTGTTATGAAGCCATTTATCCGGGAGAAATAAGGGCATTTGCCGATCGAGGTGCGCAACTCCTGATCAACATCTCCAATGACGGGTGGTTCGGCACCTCAGCCGCCGCGGAGCAGCACCTGCGGATGGCCCGCGTACGCGCTGTGGAGAATCGGCGCTGGCTGCTGCGCGACACGAACAGCGGCATCACCGCCTCCATCGACCCCTACGGGAATGTCACTCGTGTGCTGCATCGGGACGTGCGGGGATCCGCGGACTTGCCCTATGACTTCCGTACCGATCGAACGATCTACACCAGCCTGAATGACTGGTTCGCCTGGATGTGCGTGATAGTTTCCGCTATTCTTGTGGGGATTACTTTTCGAAAGGACAAATGAACCCGCCGGACCGTGCGGGTGAATGTACTCCAATATGATTCTGGAAGACCTGCAGCATCAATACGAAGGATTGAAACAACGTATAGACCTCGTGCGGAGTTATCTTTGACGTTGAACATAATCGCACGCTGCTGAAATCCCTCGAAGAACGCGCCGCGAACCCCAATTTCTGGAACAATCAGGAAGAAGCGCAGGTCGTGCTGCGCGAACGCAAGCGTGCCGAGGCGCCTCTGGCCGCCGATGAAAAGCTTGCTGCTTTGACCGGCGACCTGGAAACTTACATCGAACTCGCGAAGGGCGAAACCAACGCTCAACAAAAAGACGAACTTCTCAAAGATCTGAATCGCGAATTGACAGCCGCCGATGCCTATTTGAGCGAACTCGAAACGCAAACGCTACTCTCCGGCGAAAACGATCATCTCAATGCCATTATGACCATCAAGCCCGGCGCCGGCGGCACCGAATCCCAGGATTGGGCTTCCATTCTGTTGCGTATGTACCTGCGATGGGCGGAGCGCAGAGGGTTTGGCGCTGATGTGCTTGACGAAACTCCGGGCGAAGAAGCCGGGATCAAGAACGCCACCATTCAATTCACCGGAGAAAATGCCTACGGATTGCTTGCGGGAGAGACGGGAGTGCACCGGTTAGTACGGATTTCACCTTTTGATCAGGCGGCGCGGCGGCACACTTCGTTTGCTTCAGTGTTCGTGATTCCGGAGGTGGATGACCGCATTGAAGTGAACATCCGGCCGGAAGACATTAAGTTGGACACGTTTCGTTCCGGTGGCAAGGGCGGACAGAACGTCAATAAAGTGGAGACGGCCGTTCGATTGACGCATCTTCCCACTGGGGTCATCGTGGCCTGCCAAATGGGACGCAGCCAGCACAAGAATCGCGAAATGGCCATGAAGATGTTGCGTTCTAAGCTGTACGATATGGAAATACAAAAGCGGCGCGATGAAACTGACCGCCTGGATGAATCTAAGCTGGACATTTCGTTTGGCAGCCAGATTCGCTCGTACACCATGCAGCCCTATCGCCTTATCAAGGATCACCGTACCAAATTTTCGGTTGGCGATGTCGACCGCGTGCTGGACGGCGATCTCGCCCCCTTCATCCGCTCCTATCTGATGGCCAAGAAGACCAAAGGTAAATTGGACATCCAGGCAGACGACGCGGATGAGGCCTAGGAAAAATCCGACCGAGTGTCGGGTTTATTTTGAGATCTCGGGAGGGAATTGAGGCTCACTCATTGCATCCCATTGGCTGAACGCGCTGACGCCCTCTTTGCTCCAGTCGGGATGGACGCGCCTTGTCTCCCGAGGAAGATGGTCGCTTTCCCCTATGCAAACGGTGAAATGAAATTCCTTTTCTGCTGGATCGTGCGGAGTGGGAACCGAAACATCATATGCCCGGCAAGATTCCCCGTTAATGGTTTGCAATTCCCCGCGCTTAACAGTTGCGTCTTCGAGGATGCCGGAATAGGGTAGGGAATTCGCGTCCTCGCTCATTGGACCATTGCTGCATTCAAAGATTCCCGGATCTGTTTGAGAAGCGAGCCTCTGCGCAGGAAGCCATTGCCCTCCAACATGGCTATAGGAAACGCCGAAAAAGCGAATTGATTCGCGAACCTGCGGCGTGCCATTGACATCCTCGAAAGAGGCGATCCTGTGCTGAAATGAGGGACAGATCGTATCGGTGTCGATCGTCTCTGGAGGTTGACCGGAGATGTAGCGCACGGTGTGAAAATGCCAGCTTTTTACGGTGGCCAAGGCATCACGAGAGCGCTCGATCTCTCGCATCGGCGAATTCCTTCGCAAGATCCAACCTGCACCGACCGCGAACAGAAGCAACAAAGCGGCAATAATAATCAGCTTTGGCATGAAGTTCTCCCTTACGTGACGCGTAGTCCCAGGGGCGACGAAGGCTGACTTGATTTCTGGCCGAAAGAAAAGAAATAACCACCAGGCATTGATGGGAAATAGAAACAACATAAACATCAGTACTGGGGCCGGGTCCAATCGCACTCCGGATTTGAATTGCGGGTGGGCCAATAAGAAAAGGCATAGCAGCGACGAAGCGATGCTCCAGATGATGGCCGACTGGCGCGCCCAGCGTCGCAAGCGCAACAGCCCACGCCCCGTGACGATTCCGAGCAACCCGAGGACCAACGGAATTGCCGTGCCGTAGGCGATGATTTGCATTACTTCCCTAAAGTCGGGGCGAGTTTCGCGGAAGTTTATGCCAGGATATTTCCTGGATATGGCGAGTAGCATGATTGCAACAGTGCCCGCAAGAACAAGACTGGCTAGGAGGCATAAAGTGCTGCCAACAAGCGCCACAACAGCCGCCACCGTAATCTCGCGCGGACGAACCAAGGTTTGCTGAGGCATTGATGTTCAGTGTGAATCAAGAATCGCCAGTGGGTGGAAATTTGCCACTCAGAATGACCAAAGTAGTATGTCTTTCGGTGGCAACAGAATTAAACAACAAGAGGATAAGCGATGGTTCAGTGTCCGATAAGAATTACGGAGGGTTCGATCCAGTCCGGACGTAAGATGATGTTGTCCGCTTGATTTGTGCTTCCCTGCTGCGGAAACGGGAGAATCACCATGCGCAAGGTTCGGGTTTCGTTGCTTCTGTTGGGCACCTTTCTTTCGTGCGCTCTTTTCGCACAAAAGCCGCCAACCGCAGACCGAGTCTTTAAAGACACAAAAGCGCAAGCCGAGCAACAGCACAAGCTGATTTTCTTGGTATTTAGCGCTTCCTGGTGCGGGCCTTGTCACCAACTGGATGTTTTTCTGGATGCGCCAGAGATACGTGCCATAGTCAAAAAATACTTTGTTTTGGCTAGGCTGAACGTAGCTGAGAAAGCGGGGAAGCATCCGGAGTTGGAAAGCCCCGGCGGGGAGGAACTGGATGTGAAATTTGGAGGTGCCGATGAGAAAGGTGGGGTCACGGGCGTACCGTTCCTTGTTTTTCTTGATGCAAAGGGAGAACTCATCGTTAACTCGAACCGTCCCGTGCAAGGACATCCAGAGGGCGATAACATTGGCTATCCAGCGGAGCCGTACGAAATCGATTGGTTTATGGCGATGTTGAAAAAAGCGGTTCCGGAGATGACGCCGGACGAATCACGTACCATCGAGAGTTGGCTAAGAAGAGCGCCGGCGAAGTGAATTCTAAGCTTTCAGACAACACACTGCCTCAGTGGCAATCGTGAGTTACCAGACACTCGAATCCGAGCGGGGCGTGCCGATTAAGGCGTGGGTGAACGGTGTTCCACTCGAAGACGCCGCGCGCAAGCAACTCGTCAACGTGTCACAACTCCCGTTCATCTTTAAGTGGGTTGCCGCTATGCCGGATGTGCATTGGGGAATCGGGGCAACTGTCGGCAGCGTCATTCCCACGAAGGGAGCCATCGTTCCGGCAGCGGTTGGCGTGGATATCGGCTGCGGGATGATGGCGGTGCAAACCGACCTGAATGCCCGCGATTTGCCGGAGAACCTTCACGCCATACGGACGGCGATCGAAGAAGCAGTCCCGCACGGTCGCACACACGGCGGGGGCAAAGGGGACGCAGGTGCATGGCGTGTCATACCCGAGCACAATTTGAG
>Ga0181526_10003289_pt1 | contig 13301 bp, 8 predicted proteins | sample PEATcosm2014_Bin_35_FD_119750 | JGI IMG/M metagenome (GOLD analysis project Ga0181526, IMG submission 119750) | Peatland microbial communities from MTU Mesocosm Facility, Houghton, MI, USA - PEATcosm2014_Bin06_30_metaG | ecosystem: Environmental > Terrestrial > Soil > Wetlands > Peat | place...
CCAAGCGGGATTTTTTGGCCAGCCATCGCCTGCTGGTCAGAAGCCTTCGAGCATCCAGACGTTGCTGCTAAAGTCGACCGTGTGTATGGCAAGGTAGCGTCCGTCCGGCGAAGGTGTGCCCGAAATGCTAGTACCACTGCCTCGATGCTGCCACAACACCCGCGCATTCCCTTTCAAATCGACGTAGAGCAGCGTTTCGCCTTGCGGTGACACCGACCCGCAGTAAAGCCCCTTCCCGTCAAGCGCCCAGTTAAGATGTACCAGGTTCGGCCAACTCTTCACCGCGATTTCACGATCGGAGCCGCCCGAGAGAGAAAGCAAACGAATGCGAATCTCCGCCTCGCCGCCGCGCGAAGTCGCGAACGTCGACCCATCCGGAGAGACATCCCCATACCCGACGGGGGGCCCTATGGTCCGAAGCACCCCACCTCTGCCCTTTAGTGGGTCGAATGCCGTGATCGTGCCCCCTCCGTCCCCGCTCGTCTCGAGGATGGCGCACAGGCTCGCCGGGGCGCGGGCACACCCGAAACTGTCCCAATTCCGCGTCTCCAGCACAAATTGCGGTACTCCACCGCTTACCGGTACGCGCATCAGACGATCCGGAGGGCGGGGACTGATCGTGTTTCGCGGTGTCTCCAAGAAGAGTATCCATGCACCATCGGCGCTGATGTGCGGGCGGGAGACGTCTTGCAGCCCTGTGACCACGGGTTCAGAGGTCTCCTGGCTCACCTCTTGCTTAAAGATGCCGTTTGTGCCGCTGCGATCCGAATCGAACAACACAGCTTTGCTGTCGGGCGTCCATGCCGTGGGTCGATACGAGGCTTCGTCATTAGTCAGCCGCCGCGGGGGCTTCATCTGCGTCCCCCCAGCCGCGAGCTCTCCCAGGTAAACCTGACCCTGGAATGTCGACTTCAGGAGCGTGAGCGTTTTCCCGCGCGCATCGGCGCTCAATCCGGAAAGGAGAGATCCGGCCCACTGAGTGATGCGTTTCGGTTTACCGATGGGCGTTCCCGTGTGGTTGTCAATGCCAATTTGCCAAAGATTGGAATCTCTTGAGCTAGGCGATTCCTGCCGCGTGTAGACAATCCGCCCCTCCGGAAGCCAGCAAAAACTCGTCGTTGACGGCTCGGCGAGCGCAACAACCACCGTCCGGTTCGCTCCCTTTAGGTCGCAGGTCTCGATTGAGTACCGGCGCGGGCTCAACCACCGTCTAAAGTAGGCCAAGCGCTGCCCATCCGGAGACCAAGCCGCATCCCGAAACCCTTCGTTTTCTCCGGGCGTGAGCACCTTTTGCGGGTTGTCTCCCTGAATGCCCATTACCCAGATTTCTCGCCCTGGGGGCGGGCTGAAGGCGATATGTGTCCCGTCCGGCGAAACCGCGGATCTTAGGGCACCCTCCTCCTGAAGCTTACGGGGCGACTGTCCCAGCACAGAGACCGTCCACAGACTACTCTGGTCGCCAGGGCCTGAGGTATTTGCGAGCAGTTGTGTACTGTCCGGAAACCATGAACGGACAAACCAGTAGGCGCTGGCGGGAGCGCCGGCAGGTCTTGGAATGAGCCGGTCTTCCCCGGTCGAAAGCAGCTTCACATGGATCCCGGCCGGGTCCGAGTAGGCGAGGTACTTGCCATCCGGGGAAATGGCTGCAGTCGCGATGGTGTTCTCGCTGGAGTTGAAAGTCAGCCGTTTCTGCGTCAGCTCGGCTGGAGGCTTCTGCTCCGGTTCGGCAGAAGGCTTGGGAGGGCGGTGCACGAGGAACCACACCAAACCAACCAGCACAGCCACCACGGCAACACTCCCGATAGCAACTCTCCTTTGCCGCTGGATGACGCTGGCGGCGATACCGGAATCGGGCGCTGATGCTTGCGGTGCCTCGCGCACTGCTCCCATGGCCGCCGACGGCGATGCAGCGGTCTCGAACCGGCCAGAACTCGTATCGCGCTTCAGACGCTTCAGATCGGCCCGCATTTCCGAAGCATGCTGGTACCGAACCTCGCGATCCTTTTCCAGCGCTTGGTCGATGATGCGATCCAACTCTCGCGGAATCCGCGTATTCACGGTACTGGCCGGTGACGGGGCACGGCTCAGAATCGCTTCATGGATCACCGCCGTGGTGGCGTCGTAGAACGCTTGTCGGCCCGTCGCCATCTCGTAGAGCACAGCGCCGAAGCTGAATAGGTCCGTGCGCGCATCCAGTTCTTCGCCGCGCGCCTGTTCCGGCGACATGTATGCGATGGTTCCCATGGTCACGCCCGGACTGGTGAGCTGTTCCGGGTCGAATGACGCAGTGGGCATGGCTGTAGCTGCGGCGTCCTCGCCGCCGGGCAGACAGCGGTCCACGGGTGCCACTGCAGGTGAAGCGAGTTTCGCGAGGCCGAAGTCCAGGATCTTGGCGTGGCCGCGCTCGGTAACGAATATGTTCGCCGGCTTGATGTCGCGATGGATGATGCCCTTCTGATGCGCGGCATCCAGCGCGTCGGCGATCTCGATCCCCAGATTCAAGGTGCGATCCACGGCCAGGGCCTTTCCCTCCAAAAGGTGCTTGAGGGTGCTCCCTTGCAGCAATTCCATGACGATGCAGAACTGTGCGTCCTGCTGCGCGATTTCGTGGATGACGCAAATGTTGGGATGGTTCAGGGCGGACGCAGCGCGCGCTTCGCGCTGGAAACGCGCCAGAGCCTGCGCGTCCGAGGCCAGCTTGTCGGGCAGAAACTTAAGGGCCACATGACGGCCGAGGGTGAGGTCTTTGGCTTCATAGACCACCCCCATCCCGCCGCTACCCAGCTTCTGCAGAATGCGGTAATGCGAGACGATCTTCCCGATCATGAGTCGCCCGGCCAATCGGGCGACGGGCCGTAGGGCGAGTTTACCACACCATGCTGACGTGTTGGCCTTCAGCGAGCGGAACCTACACGAACACGACGGGTTGACATCACGAAAATTAAACGGAAGATAGCTGTTGCAAGCAGCCAGCCGGGCCCGCGTCATCAAATCGGCGCGCTGATCAGGCTGCAGACCTTCGATGTCCGAGAGGCCGGCCAGGGGAGCATTCAGGACATGCTTCTACACGAAGAGCCTTGGTCAGTTCCAATTCCGGAACGTTTGATCTTACTTCCGTGCGGCTTCCACTCTTCGAGGAAAGCGCGGACGTCTTCCGGACCGATGTTCGCTGTGGATTCGAACTCGCCGCGCTGCTGGGCGACCACGACTTTTCCGTCCGGATCCAGAACCGCTAGAAACAGCCCCTACTAGAACGCGTTGCGACGATTTCATTTGAGACTCGCGCGTCCACCCGGATCCACGCGATGAGCACGCAATTGCCATATAACGCCCATTACACCTGGGGCAGCCGGCGCGGGACTGCTCCCCGCGTGGCGGGCTAGCGGGATCGATCCGATTCGCGCGCTGCGGTACGAATGAAGGCGCTGACGGAGAAATGAAGTTGGCAGGCCAAACGGCCTGCCCCACCTGCCACTTTTGATCCTCAGAAGAAAATCTGAATTTTCCCCTTGACTGTATTAGATAACTAGTACACTATATATCTAGATGACGATAGCGAGCACCTACACCTTCCGGTTGGATCTGCACAGCGGCGTGCCGGTGTACCGGCAGATCATCGACCAGGTTCTGGGCGGCATGGCTTCCGGCAAGCTGCGGGTGGGCGACCAACTCCCCACGGTGCGGCAGGCGGCGGTGGACCTGGCGATCAACCCGAACACGGTGGTGCGGGCGTATCGCGAATTGGAAATCCGCGGCGTGCTGGAGACTCAGCAGGGGACGGGCACTTTCATCGCCCAGAAGAAAGTGCGGCAGGACGAGGTGGAGCGCCAACGGCGGCTGGCGCAGCTTGTGACCGAGTTTGTGGCGCGCGCCGGCAGCGCAGGATACACAGTCGAGGAATTAAAGGAGCAACTCAATGATCTACTGGCTGAGACAAAGAGCAAAAGATGAGACCTTTGCCGCGGGCGATAAGATGCCGGTGAGCAACATCGGCGCGGCGTTATTCGTGATCTGCGCGCTCGCAGGACTGGAAGGGACCCGCTTGCTGAACAGCCCGGCGCCGGCGATCGCGGGCGGGGTGATCGGCCTGTACCTGATGTTCGCGATCAAGGTGGCGGACCAATGGGAGAAGGTCGCGGTGCTGCGGCTGGGGCGCTACCTGGGCCTGCGGGGTCCAGGCGTGTTCCACATCATTCCGATTGTGGATTCGCTTAGCCGTTTCGTGGATCAACGGGTGCGCGTGGCGAGCGTGACGGCGGAATCGGCGTTGACGCGCGACACGGTGCCGGTGAACGTGGACGCCATTGTGTTCTGGGTGGTGTGGAACGCGGAGAAGTGCATCCTGGAAGTGCAGGACTTCATCAACGCCATCACGCTCGGGGCGCAGACGGCGCTGCGGGAATCCATCGGCCGGCACCAGCTTGCGCAGATGATCACGGAGCGGGAGACGCTGGGTCACGAACTGCAGCGCATCCTGGACGAGAAGACCAATCCGTGGGGCATCACGGTGCAGTCGGTGGAGATTCGCGACGTGAAGATTCCGCACGAACTGGAAGACATGATGTCGCGCCAGGCGCAGGCGGAGCGGGAGCGGCAGGCGCGCAACATATTGGGGCAGGCGGAAACGGAGGTCGCGGAGAAGTTCTCGCAGGCCGCGGCGACTTATCGGGACAACCCGGTGGCGCTGCACCTGCGCGCCATGAACATGCTGTACGAAGCGATCAAGGAGAAGGGCTCGATGGTGATCGTGCCGTCGTCGGCGGTGGAGACCATGGGGCTGGGCGGCATGTTGGGGACGGCGGCGCTGGGCGGCAGCAAGGCGACGTAGGAGGATTGCGATATGAAGCGCATATTTCTTTTGGCCTCTGTTTGCGTTTGCCTGGCATTTGGAGCCGCCGACACGTCCTCGGTAGCTGGGGTATGGCACGGTCAGATGGATGGTGTTTCGGCGCTGGACATGACCATTTCGGACGAAGGCGGGGAACTCACGGGTGCGATCGTGTTTTACCTGATTCGCCATAACGACGGGCAGCCGCCGCGCTCGTCCCCCGGAGGTCCCACGCCCATGTTCAACCTGAAGTTCGATGGCACCGGGCTGGATTTTCGGGTAAGTCATCGTCGCGCGCACCCTCCCAGGACCGCTAATGATCCGCCGGTGAGCTTTCGTCTGAAGATCACCGGCCCGGATGAAGGGGTGTTGGTGCGCGAGGGAGACGAGAGCACAGCCCTTCCCATCGTGCGGGAGAAGGAGGCGACTGCCGAGCCAGGGGGCTCGGCGCGGGCCGGGGGACCCGCCCCACATTAGCTCATCGGCCGGTCATCAGCCGCTTATACAGCGACCAGAGCCGGGCTACAGGTCTACCAGGCCGAGGCTGAGCATTAATGCCTCGTCTACTCGCCGCATACTCTGTCTGGACAAGGCGCCTAGCTTCTTGTGCAGTCGCAGCCGATCGACAGATCGAATCTGGTTGACGACGATCGCCGATCGTTTCGGCAAACCGCTCTCGGCCGGCTCTATTATGACTTCTCTGGGGAACGGCGGATCCGAGAACTGCGAGCTGATCGCGGCCACGATGGTGACGGGGCTGTACTGGTTGGAGACATCGTTCTGGATGACCACGGCCGGCCGCGTTTTCTGGATTTCATGGCCGACGGCCGGATCGAACCGAACCAGGTGGATTTCGCCCCGACGAGGAAACGCTACGGTTTTCTTTTCGGACTCTGGGCGGTTTGCCATGCTTCCTCTTCCAAGGGAAACCACTCCGCGGCCATTTGCAGGTCGCGCGCGGCATTGGCCTCTGCCTCCTGTTTCAGCCGCTCACGGAGGTTACGCCGGCCCTCGGTCCTGACATAGTGCCGGATGGCGCGATCAATTAGGGCACTACGGTTGCCTTTGGCCGCAACCTTGTCGAGCACGGCTACGGTAGCGGTTGGCAAAATGACGTTGATGCGCTTGTTCATAGACGTGTTTGTCGCGTTCATGATCTTATATATGGGAAGTATACACACACATCGTGTGGATGTCAAAAACGGGCCGCTGACGGGGAGATAATCAGGCGGTGATCCGCGAGCGCAGACACGGCCAGTCTCCCTCAAGGGGCCTGCCGGACATCGTGGCTCCCGATATCTCCGGCGGCGTTATGGTGCTCATCAACACCAAGTAACCGATTAGCTGGTCATGAGCCGCTTATACAGCGCCCACAGCCGTGGAAAATCGAGGTCCAGCATCACGCGCACGGGCGTGGCGTCGGGCGCGAGTTTGCGGTCCAGAGGAATCGACGCCCCGTAGGTTTTGCCGAAGCGGGTGTCCACGTCGAGCCAGGCGGTCTCGGACTTGGTTACGAATCTGGTATCCAGCAGCCACGCGGCGGCCAGCTCATCCCAAAGGAAGCCGGTCGCCTGCGGATTTTTGAGGAAGCCGGGATAGCGGAGTCCGGCATCCTGCTTGAATCGCTCGGTGATCGGCGTCTTCACCGCGACGATCTCATCGAAGCGCGCTTTGGTGAGCACGGCGCGATTGCAGATATCCAGCGGGAACATGATTTTTTCGGGAATCCGCGAGCGCAGCACCACTTGGGCCGCCTCGGGATCGAACCAGAAGTTGAACTCCGCGGCGGCGGAGGCATTGCCCGGCACGTGCACATTGCCACCCATGAAGACGATGCGCTGGATCTTATCCTCCAGGTCCGGGTGAAGGCGGATCAGCAGGGCCACGTTGGTCATAGGACCCAGGGCCAGGATCGTGATCTGGCCGGGGTTCTGCTGGATGGTGGCGGCCAGCGCATCGAGCGCCGAAGGTGAGGCGGGCGGCGCGATTTTCGCAGGGTGTCCGAACGCGCCGTCAAATTCGAGCGGCGCTTCCAGTTTGGCCATCGCGGGTGTGTGGATCAAGGGCATCTGCGCGCCCACCAACGGCTTGATCGCGGAATGGTCCAACAAGCTGAGGATCTCACCCAGGTAGGTGGCGCTCTCCGCGGCCCAGACGTTGCCGGAGACGGCTGTGATGGCGGTCAGCTGCACTTTTTCCGGACTGCGCAGGACCATCACCAGGGCGGCGCCATCGTCGCCGAAGTAGCCGCAATCCGTATCGAAGACGATCTTGTTGGCGGGGGACGCGGCGGTGGGGAGCAGCAGGAGAAGCGGCCAAAATCTCATAGGGTCATTATGGCCCCTTATTTGGGGTCCGCTCTACAGGCCGCGCTATTTCACCGCGATCGTCACGGGCGGGCTATTGATTCCGTCCACCGTGATCACCACCGGGATCTGGTCTCCCGTGGGAACCCCGCTCGGCACCTTGGCGTTGATCTGGTACAGTCCGGCATACCCCGGCGCCAGGCCCGCGAAGGGCACCGTTGCCGGCTGCCCGCCGATCGTCACCGAAACCGTGTTTGCCGTGTAGGCCAGTGGATTCGACGGCGCCGCGCTGCCCGCCGTCACCGGCTGGGTCACCGACCCCAGCCCTGTACAAAACATCGTAAGTACGTCGCCGGCCGTGGCGGGCGTCGAGGAGCCTGCCAGAATCTGGCCCGGCTCGATATAGATATACCCCTGCCCTTGGCCGTTGCCACTTGGAGTGAACACCGCCGGGTCCGCCGCAGCCATCGCGATCCGCTGCGGCGCCGACAAGCGGTTGCCATGCCGCGCGATGGCCTGGTACGCCGTGCCTCCCACCAGATCGTACGGCACCACCGCGTTGATCTGGGTCGCGCTGACATACAGCAGCGGTATCTTCTCGCTACCTATCAGAATGAACGCGTTTTGCATCTCAGTTGGCAACGGGAACTGGGTGTCCGCCTCTGGTCCATCCGCCAGATTCACCCCGAAGATGGATACTATCTCCCCGGGTGAGGGAATGGCGCTCGGCAAAAAGCTGGCCGCGCTCACGATGCCGCCCGCATTCAGCACCGGGATATCCGGATTGGCCTGCACCACCCCGCCAATCTGCGTGCTGCCTTGCAGCGCACCCTCCACCGCAGTAGCTGTCAGGGTCAGCGAGCTCGCGGCTCCTGACGGCGACCAGGTCTGCGACCAGGTGCCATCGTTTTGCGAGATCAGCGGTAGCGCGGCTTCTTCGTCCGAGAAGGTCACGGTCACGCTCCCGCTCACCATTGGTACCCCGCAGTCATCCACCACGAAGGTTTCGAGTGTCGTGGGCCAGGAGGCATACTGGCTGAACCCGGCGCCTAACTGCGTGAACACCATCAGAAGCTGCGTCGGCTGACACGGGATGATGGCCTGCCTGGGCGGGTACTTCCCCTGCGCGATCTCAGTCGCATTGGTCGCCACCACCAGCAGCAGCGTGATCTGCCGTATCACATTGTCCTGGGGGAACTGCAGCGTCAGCGTGCCGGTGTACACGCCGGGCGGCAGATTGGTGACATTCGGCTGCACCTGTATATTCATCGTCTGACCCGGCTGGATGGTTCCCTGCGACGGAGTAACCGTGAACCAACTCGGGCTAGTCGTCGTAGTGCCTGTGGCGGTGAAGGATGTCGAACGGCTGAGCACGTCACTCACCGCCACGGGCTGCGACGCGGGATTCGCGCCGTTGACCACCGCCGTGAAAATCATTCCCGTGGGGCTCACCGACGCTCCTGGATTGGCCGTGGCCGGCAGGATATTCAACACTACCGTAACGAACTGCGGTGAGTTCGCCACACCCGCGGCATCGATTTCGACCGTGCCGTAGTAGTCACCCGGGGCGAGGCCGGACGGATTCACACCCACCGTAATCGCTGCGCCCACCTGGCCTGCGGACACCGACCCACTGCCGCCCGACACCGTGAGCCATAACCCGCCCGATGTGGTCGTTACGCTAGTGGTAAACGAGAATGTCGCCAATGTGTTGTTCACTACGGCGAAACTCTGGGGCGGCGGGGCGCTGCCTCCTTGCGGCGCCTGAAATGTGAGTCCGGTCAGAGTAAGTTGCATCAGTCCTTGTGTGGGGGTTGGCGCAGCCGGCACCACATCCGGCACCCCCACGGTCCTGCCGCCCATGTGCACTACGGCTACCGGCGTTCCGGCGGTAGTCAGTATGGTCAGTGCATCATCGGCCAAATTGCCCGCGTAGAGTAATCCATCGGCCGGATTGAAATATACGGAGGCATTCTGATTGAAACCCGGATCCTTGAACAAATTTAGAAAACTACCTTTGTTGCTGAAAACTGCGATGCGGTTACTGCTGCTTTGTGCAGCGTACACATTACCGCTGGAATCGATGGCCAGAGCGTCGATTTCGCTGCTGCCCGTAGCTTGCTGCACATCGGCAAATAGGCTGCCCTGTGTCCCGTTCGGAAGGTGGCGGAAGATCTGGCCGGTGGCCGAGTTGCCCGCGTAAACACGGCCCTGCGAGTCGATCGCCAAACCCGTAAAGTTTGCGCCTTGCTGACTGATCCGCGTGCTCTCGGCGCCGCTGTAAGGGTCGACGGCGATTATATCCGCACTGGATGGACTCCCCGCCAGGACCGTACTTTGGGTGCTGTCCAGCGGATCGAAGGCCAACTGCTGAACCGGGCCGCCGGATACCTGCTCCGCCGCCACGAACTGCCCGGAGCTGGAGAGCGCCACGACCGCGTTTGTTCCATTCGCGCCGGCGTTAGTCAGGATGCCACCGTCGCTATGGCGAATCCGCACCGTCTCGACGACTGACCCGGAGTAAGTAAACGGTGCGGGCAACGGAATCGTATTTACAACCGCCCTGCCGGCGGCGTCGAACTCCTGCAGCGCATTGAGCCCCACATTCGGGAAAAGCAGGTGGCCGGCACCGGTTGGATTGCAGCAGGGAACGACGCCGGCAATGGTGAATGAGGCGGAGTTAGATGTGCCCCCGGACGCTTGAACGGTGAGGCTGGCGGTACCTGCCGTGGCGATCAGCGCAGCCGGGATGGTGGCCGTCAACTGCGTGCCGGCGGCATTGGCCTGCCCGGAGATGAACGTCGAAGCGCCACCCGAGGGTTGCCAGTTTACACCCAGACATGGCGCCGGCGCCGCTGTGCACTGCACGAAGCCAAACCCATTCACAGTCAGGGTAAAGGCCGGTCCGCCAGAGGCTGCCGAAGCTGGAGAAAGGCTGGCGATTGTTGGCACCGGATTACCGACAGCGAACGGAAGCGAATTGGACATGCCTCCGGCCGCCTGCACGCTAACATTGACAGTTCCGACAGCGCTCATCAGTGCCGTAGGGATAGCCGCCGTCAACTGCGTACCTGCGGCGTTCGCTTGGGCCGAGATGAAGGTCGGGGCGCCGTTCGCAGGTTGCCAGTTAACTCCCAGACAGGGGCCCGCCGCGCATTGAAGGAAGGCGGACCCGTTGACCGTCAGTGTAAATGCCGGTCCGCCGGCGCTGGCCGAAGTTGGAGCAAGGCTAGCGATGGTGGGCGCCGACTGTGTAGCGATGGCTGCCTGGACGAGGATCGCACCGCCATTGTCAAAAAAGCAGCTTGGGACAGTACCGCCGCATGAGTCGCTATAACCCAGGTAGAGATGCGTAGCGGTTGGCGGAACGACAAACACCTGAACATCCCCCGTACCGGTCCCAGTCAGGCCATCGCCGATGAAGAATACTTGACCGATTTGAGGGCTTAACGTCCTGAAGTTAGTTTGAATACCACCCTGTGAACTGTCGCTGACATAGAATCGAAGAGGTGGCGGCGCGGATGCAGGAAGACTATCCGCCAGGAACACGCCTGTTAGTGCGCCAACAAAATCCGTAGTATCATAGCCTGAGAAAGGTCCAATCGGGTTGTCGATGTTCTGCGCGGTCCCTGGAGTATTACACGGAGCGCTGGTCGTTCCATCCGGCCCGTACGATGCTACGCCCACATGGCAGGTCCAACTCCCCGCGATGCTCGGGAATGTGACTATCTGCCCGGAAGCGGCGGGAAACGAGTAAACCGCGGGAGTCACTCCATCACTGCCGTCACTATAGCCGCCCGCCCGATAGACATCCATAAAGGCGCTCACTGGTATCGCACCCGGGCTCGGCGGTTCGACGGTCAGGTTGAAGAACTGATTATACGTATTGGCCGCGTAGGTAACGCTGGCTGTAATCACAACTAGCTGGGAAACGATGCCTGCCGTGGCGGTGACCTGCGCCTGGCCATCCGCGTTGCTCACGACACTGGCCGCACTGATGGTAGCAGTTCCGCTGGTGACCGCAAAGGTCACGGTTACGCCCGGCACTGGGGTGCTATTGTCGTTCACCTGGACGATTAGCGGATTGGGGAAAGCCGCTCCCTCCGTGGTTTGCTGGTTATTGCCGGCAACGATCTGCAAAGCGGTGATGGTCTCGATCACGTTGACCGTGAACGTACACGGCGGGGAGCTGAGGCCGGCCAGCGCAACCGTCACTTGGACTGGCCCGGCCGTCGGAGTTACGTTAGCCGAGACGTAACCGTTGGAAGGGGAGATTAAGACTTCATTGGTGAGGGTGGCGCTGCCCGCCGTCACAGCCCAAGTCACGGCGGCGCCGGCGACGGGATTTCCGGCGAGATCGGTCACCACGGCGAGTAGCGGGACCGGCGCCTGCGCGCCCGGATTTACATTCTGGTTGCTGCCGCTGAGGTACTTGATCAAAGCCGGCGGCCCGGTGGTGACTGTAAGATTCGCCGGCCCGAAGGTCGCGAAGCTGCCGCCCACCACAACCGTATATGTCCCGATGCCGATGGTGCCGCCAAATACTGGGGTACAGATCGCCGTTCCGGCGGCATTCGTAAAAACGGCGCCAGGTTGGCTGCCTTGGCCCGATTGCGTCACGCAGCTTACATTCGGACCGTTTGCCCCGGCTTGAAGCATCACAGAAATTCCGGGAACGGGCCCATCTGGTCCCATCACGCTCACCTGAATCGGCGTGGTGGACGTGCTGCCCGCTGCGCCGTCCAGCACTGGAGGCGCCCCAGTCTGAGGGGAAAGACTAGCGTTGGCGGAAGGCCCCCCGCCGCTCGCGGGGGCAGACGTCGTCTCGACAAATGTGTTAGTGGCGTTGAGCGCCGACGCAACCACGGTAGCCGGAGACAAGCCGGAGGAAACCGGTGAAGGCATAAAGATATATGAGCTCTGGCCGCTCGAGTCCGTGACAGTCGTCGTCATCACCGGCTGGTAACCTTGTTGCGTGGCCGTCCAGGTAACGATTGTGTTCGCCACAGGGCTGCCGGCAGCATTGTCGACCTGCACCACCAGCGGCGCGTACGTCCCGGGGGCGCCCGAACAATCCGGGCATACCAACTGCCCGTTGCCGGAGACAATCGAAATAGTTTGACTCTGACAAAGAGGTGGAAAAAAGAGCAACACTGCCTGGAAGCCGCCAGCGAGAAGCTTGAGTCTCTGTGTATACAGGCTGCCGCGGCACGCGCGCGGCTGAAAGAACCAGACAAGCGTCAAATAGGAGCACGTTCCCACGAAATCCACCTCATCGTTCACAAGCGGCGTTCCCGTAGACACACCATCCGGTACGCCGTTCGCCAAGCCATCGATTCTGGGTCAGTGGGAATGATACCGCAAATCGCCGGTTACGCGAAGCTAAGTTTTCGGGTTGCTGACGCGGTCACTTCACCGCAATCGTCACGACTGGGCTGGAGATGCCATCCACCATGATCACCACCGGGATCTGGTCTCCCGTGGGCACCCCGCCCGGCACCTTGGCGTTGATCTGGTACAACCCCGCAAATCCCGGCGCCAGACCCGCGAAGGGTACCGTGGCCGGCTGCCCGCCAATCGTCACCGAAACCGTGTTTGCCGTGTAGGCTAGTGGATTCGACGGCGCCGCGCTGCCCGCCGTCACCGGCTGGGTCACCGCTCCCAGCCCTGTACAGTACATTGTGAGTGTGTCGCCGGCTGTGGCGGGCGTCGACGAGCCTGCCAGAATGTTCCCCGGCTCGATGTAAATATGTCCCTGCCCTTGGCCGCTGCCACTTGGAGTGAATACCGCCGGGTCCGCCGCGGCCACCGCGATCCGCTGCGGCACCGACAACCGGCTGCCATGCCGCGCCACGGCCTGATACGCCGTGCCTCCCGTCAGGCCGTACGGTACCACTGCGTTAATCTGGTTCTGACTGACATATAACAGCGGCATGGTCTGAGTGCCCAACAGTACGAATGCGTTCTGCATCTGAGTCGGCAACGGTAACTGGGTGGCGGCCTGTGTTCCATCCGCCAGGTTCGAGCCGAAGATGGATACGATCTCGCCGGGCGAGGGAATGGCGATCGGCGAAAAGCTAGCCGCACTCACCATTCCGCCCGCATTCAGAACCGGAATGTCCGGATTGGCCTGTACTGTCCCACCAATCTGCGTGCTGCCTTGCCGC
>Ga0181526_10003291_pt1 | contig 13291 bp, 6 predicted proteins | sample PEATcosm2014_Bin_35_FD_119750 | JGI IMG/M metagenome (GOLD analysis project Ga0181526, IMG submission 119750) | Peatland microbial communities from MTU Mesocosm Facility, Houghton, MI, USA - PEATcosm2014_Bin06_30_metaG | ecosystem: Environmental > Terrestrial > Soil > Wetlands > Peat | place...
AGAAGCGTTAACTTCAACGGGATCGCCATGCAAAGGGAGCACTCTGAGTATTCGAGGCCATTGGCCAAATTTCTCATGCACTAGATAGCCGTAGAGCATGATTTGAATTCGCAGCTCTTTTCGCAATCGGCCGTTTGGGTCGCTGGTTTTGCCGGTTTTAATATCGGTCACAAATAGCTCGCCGTTTTGCCAAGCAATGCGGTCCAATCGCCCAACAATTTTCCCATCGATTGATGCTGCTTCCGCTTCGGTGCTTTGCCGTTTCTGATCTTCTCCAGGCGAACGAGGTGCTCGTAAAACATACGTAGCGACACTCCGTATTAGTCGCAGGGAGTTTACTTCAAAATCGCGACAGGATCGCATGAGAGGGAGCACCGCAGCCCCGGTATTGCTCCTTCCCAATCCCTCTTCATAGGATTTCACGCGCGAACGCCAAACCTCCTTCAGGGCAAATTCACTCATCTCAGAGAATAGGCCGCGCGATGCGTCGCGCAGGAAGGTGTGAGCAAGGATGCCGAAGTGCGCCCTGGGGTGGGTTGGAAGGCGCGGCGCGCTGTTCGAAGCCCGGAACGCCTCTGACAGCGAACAAGCGAGCAACGCGGCTGCTCTGCTTGGCGAAACGTGCTTTATTAGCCCGATTCGCTGGAAGGAAGCATTTTCAGCTACCGCAGCCATTGCTGGTATGCCCAGCTCATGCGACGCGCCAGGTTGAATGTGTCCGCAAGAATCACTTCATCCGGATCGCCCGCTTCGGCAACCGCCGCGGCGAGGCGCCCTGTCAATTCGTCGCGCGACCACAGGGGATGTATCATGATCCCATTCCGCGTGTTGCCGCTCGCGTCTTGAAACGTGAAGCCTGGCAAATCGCCAAATGTGGCGAGTTGCCAATGGAAGTTCTGGCAGAGCTGATCGCGGAGCTTCCCTGCGTAGGATCGCCAGTCAGACAACTCCGGCAGCGAGAAGGCCGCCTCCGCTGGCATCGAATCATCCAGGCCGCACTGGTGGGACCGATCCTTAAAGATTCTCAAGAGGCTCAAACCGAGGCGCCAGTCCAGCAAGCCGTGATACGGCAAATTCCGATAATGCCGAATGCAATCTGGACATGAAAGATCGCATGCTTCGCGATGCCCTTTTTTTGTAATTTCGTCGAAGAAGAGATTTTTAGGACCCTCGCCGAGCGAAGCTTTCAACAGCCATTCCACCCGCTTGGCCATCCACTGAACGAACCCCGCGCCATTTGGCAGATGGTCGCTCATAATGATCTCGCCCGAAAATCCGCCCTCGGCGCGCGGAACGGCTCGAAGACAGTTTATGTCGATCTCATCCGGATCTATGTCGAGTTCCATTGCAGCCACAGTGCGCAGGATAAACGCCGCGGAATAGCATGCACCTTTCGCTGATGCGGCGGCTTCAAGTGTGCCGCGTGCCTCCAGCGGGTTTGGAACGGGATCAAATTTAATTCCCGTGGGAATGGCGTCGGGCATCAAACGGAGCAGGTCCGTCACCTTAGGCGCAACCAAGGCAAAACGCTCATACTGCTCGGGGTCGGGTGTGAAATTGGCGGCGGGTTCGAACCGGCTGTCGATCCATTGGCGTGGCAGGCTGATGCGTCGGCGTGGGGGCTTCTGAGCGCTTATTAACTGGCCGAGCCGGCCTGTAAAAAGCTCGCCGCGCCTGCTGTTTAGACGAAACACGGTGGAATAACTGGCCGCCGCGAAAGTGTTGGTTCCATAAACAGGCTTTTCGGGATAAGTTGAAGTTGACTCGGCTATCGTACTGGACCCTGAGACAACGAACTCCGAATCGTCGCGCACATCGCTGCCTTCGCTGAAATCAGTGCGAAAGCCGGCTGGGACGGCGATTGCAAAGCTGTTCAACCCAGACGAGTGCCGCGGCTCTCCGCAGCGCGGGCATGTCGTTGCAGTGAAATCTGCCGGGCCGGTTTGGGTATGCTGACATCGCTCGCATCTCAGCATGAATTGCCGGCCGGTCAGCGGTTGCCCCGGCGCCGCTTGCACACCAACGCCGACCTTCAGAATAGGCGGGGTGAAGCCAATCGAAGTATAGACTTTCTTATCCTTGGTTTTCTGCGATCCCGGAGCAAACTCCGTGATGGCAAGGTCGAGATCGCGATCGATAGTCTCCGGCTCGTGATTCACCTTCACGCCGTGATAGAGGACCCTTGTCCGGGTTGGCATGCCGAACATGGGCAGTATACCCTCTTCCGCTAGTCGGCTGGCGACCCCTTCATCTGGATATGCAGCGAGCCGGATGGCAGCCTGCAATTCGTCGAAGAGTTCATTGCGAGCGTATGCAGCTAGTTCGGCAGGGACAAGCTTCGCTTCGACGCTTTGAGCGATTGCAGCCGCCACATCTTCGATTGCTTCGGACGATAACAGGAATTCTTTCACGCGGTCTCGGATGTCGGCCCGGTTGTCCCACAATTGAGCCACGCCGAACTCGCCGTGGCTATCCGGTGGCGCATCAGGGCTTTCGGCCCAGGTGACACCGGCATTGAGAAAAGCACGGCGCAGCGTTTCCTTTGCCATGATTCGCTTGGCAATCTCTAATCGGGATATGGAAAGGAATGGAACTGGCGGAGGGTCAGAAGTGATGCGCTCCGGGTGCCGAAAATAGTAGTCATCGTGACTGCGGCCTCGGCACAAGGTCACCGCGATGGCAAAGGCTTGCCCCCTCCGGCCGGCTCGGCCCACTCGCTGCTGATAGTTGAATCGCATCGGTGGCATGTTTGCCAGCATCACCGCCTGCAAGCTGCCGATGTCCACGCCCACCTCCATGGTGGTTGTGACGCTCAGAACATCGATAGCATCGACTTGCCTCACCAGAGGGCGTTCGCCGCCGCCGCCAACTTCGACCATCACATCGCGGAATAGCCTCTGGCGGGCTGCCTGGTCATCCGTCTGGGCGGTCAACTCCTCGCAATGGAGCCGGATCGGGCTGCGTCGGCTCACGGCCTCCGCAGCGTAATAATTGGCCGCATGTAGGGCGCCGCACGTCGAATCCGGCGCGTCCAGCAGATCGCCGTTGCATCTGGTGCAGACGCCGCCTGACCTATGTAAGTGTTCGCGCGAGCAAGTCGGGCACGTCCAGACGCCATCGCCGGCGCTCGCAACTCGAATGTCGAGCTGCCGCAGGTTCAGGATGAAATCAGCCTGATGTCCTCGGCGACAGACAATCTCGACTACCGCATCGCGCAACAGATCGGCATCCAATCTGGCGACTTCCGCGCAACGGGCGACGTAGTCCTTTAGTGCGGGGCGGACCTCTCCCCAGCCGCTCCAGGTCGGCGGGGGATCAAGAACAACCGCATTTGGGCGAATTGTTGGATAACGCTTAAGGTCCCCCATTATTCGCAGGAAGCCGAGCACGATGGATTCAAAAACTCTTGGGTCTGCACCGCATCGGTCGGCCATCTCGGCAAAGCTGGTTTCCGGGAGGCGCAGGCGGCAATAACCGAGGCCGGCCGACTCGAACCCGAAATAGCTCTTATCCCAGAGAATTGAGCCGATCTCGGACTGGATCTTGTCAGTCATGACGCTGCGAGCCGTGACTTCGTTGCCAGACGGCGGCTCGCGCACGCCCTGCCATCCTGAGTCGATGCTAAAATCGAAAAGTCGCGTCCAATGTTCGTAGCGTCCGTCAACTAGATAGTCCTGATAACGGTTGTCATTCCCGGCTGGATTCACCCCGGTCCGGCGGAGGCGGTCAGTGAGAAATCCGGTGGACTGAGGATTACTGACTCCTTGAAAGAGAATGAACGCAGGCACAACGCGACTTGCTCCGCGGCTCCTTGCGTCCGCTAGCTTGCGTTCTGCCGCTAAGCGGGTGTCTGAAATCAGCTTGGCAACCGCCTCGGGCACGCCTTGAGGAACAGGCAATTGCGCTTCGCCCAGAGCTTTGCGCAATTCATCGGCTCTAGCGGGATTGGCGGCGGCAAATCCACGCGCGACTGCACCCGCAGCCACACCAGCGGCCCTTATTTCTGCAATGTAGTTCTGCTCGCCCTCGACCGCCATCAGCAGCTCATCATACATTGCTTCGCGGACAAGGTCGTTGTAGTGATTCCGCTCTATGCCATTTGAAATTCGCGCCGCATCTTCTCGGCTATCAGAGAAGACGACCAGCTTCCTGACCGGCTTCTCCGGAAGCATGTAAAAAGCCTCCTTTGCCAGGAGCTGCGCTACCTTTGAAAAACCGGTTCTGAAGCCGCGGATGGGAGATGTACGAGCCCATCGGCGGGAATAGTCGGCCGAGCAGGATGGGCAGATGCAGGGAAGTGCCGAAATTCGGTCCTCATCAGTTCGCAGCGCCCTTGTACAGAACAGATAGCCGGGGATTAGGTTCGGATTTCCTGTCCCGACTCTGTTCGGCGTCACCACTGCCGACATTATATCCAGAGTTGCAGGTACCCATTGCCCTCGGCGACCGTTCGAATTTATATCGTCCCCGATAAGCTGCGCTTGTGCCCAAGTTCCGTTCGCATCGTTGTGCAGTTGGGCGTGCCCGGTTGGCCAGAACACGGCAAATTCAGCATACGACCGCCGGTCAACGAAACGCGCAGCCTGCTTGTCCGGAATCCCCTCAATATCGTGGTCGCACGGGAGTAATTCGTAACCGCCCTCGTCGGTTTGTAGCCTGCTTCCGCCAAAAAACGTCGTGCCGCATTGCTCGCAATAAAGCAGCTCAAGCACGCGGCTAGGGACGCATCCTTCTTCGTCGGACAGTAATCGGCTGGACGAATAAAGTCGGCCGACGGTGCGTCCTGAATCGGCATCAATTGGGCGCGTGGTGCCCCAAAGGCCATCGACATTGCGGAAGAACCAATGGAGGCGGAATGACGGAAGATCGTGCTTGCCGACAGCCTGATCGCACAGGCACCGGGCCGCAAGCAGCCCTCTTGCCGCCCTTTCACGCAGCGCGCGATCTCCCGACGATTGGAAGATGCGTTCGGCATATTTCGAGAATGGCGTCGCCTTCAAAACGGTTCCGTCGCGGCATCCCTGAAGCAGGATCGCCTTTGCCGGAGAGTCCTTTCTCAATAAAGCGGCTGCCATTCCGACCCGCGGATTTTCTCCCGCATTGCCCCCCAATGCCTCGGCAATCAATGCGCATGCCTTGTCCACTTCCGAACTTTTCACCGCGGGATCGGAATCGAGCGCCTCCGATAAGCGTGACAATGCTTCCATTGGCAATGAAGCGTCCCGAGCTTCCGGTATCGGTGCCAGTTCCCCAGAGATTATGTGCTCATCGCGCCATTCTCCGCCAAAAAAATCCCTGAGGAATTCCAGGCTGTCGCTGTTACGCTCAAGCGAAGCGCTTGACGCAAGAATCCTCAGCTTCGCAGAGGAAGGTGTGAGCCCGAGTCTCTTCAAGAGCAGACGCAGCAACAGCGCAACCTCGGTTCCTGGCGTCCCGCGGTACAGGTGCAATTCGTCCACGACGAGATGGAAAATGGCCTTGGGGTCGTCCCTGAGCCATCGAGCGGTCGTTTCAAAAATAGGCCTGTCAACATCGCGCATCAGCATCACGCTAAGCATGCTATAATTCGTAATCATGAGGTCCGGTGGCGAATCTTGCATGTCCCAGCGGGACCGCATCTCGGCTCCGTCAAGACGAGGGAAGAAATATATCGCATCACCATCCTCCGGGTTCTCTTCGGCGTGCCGACGAGCAGCCTCCGCATCGCGCGCAGTCTGCTGAAGCTCCGCCGCTAGCCCCCTCACTTTCTCGCGATCTGGGCGCCCGTTAGCCTGAAATTCACGCCCGGCCTTTGGGGTGGAGCTGTTGTACCTTCCAAAATAGATGCGGTTTCCAGGGCAATTGGCACCGAACCAAGCACGCGCCCGGACCGAATCCAAGGCCTTCCGGAGGCGGGTCATCTGATCCTCTACAAGCGCGTTCATGGGGTAGAGGATCAACCCACGCATGCCGGCAGCCCTGGTTTCGTGCGCCCGTTGCGGAATCCGTGCGCTAAGCCTGTTTTGAAAACGGCTGTTCTGCCAATCCTTACGGAACGGCAGCCACCAATCGTCCGCGCCATCTGCCTTTGGATTGGGACGCGACCATTGGACCGTGTCGCGTATGATCAATGCAAGAAGGGGCATCAGAAACGCCTCAGTCTTCCCCGAGCCTGTTCCTGCCGTGACCACAGCTCGCCCCTGCGAAAGAGCAATGCGAAGCATCGCGAGTTGATGGGCAAAAAGCTTGAAATCGCCGAAAAGTCCGCATTGCGCGAATTCGGCAAAGTGCTGGATCTCCTCCTCGGTGAACCCTGGCATGTCGCGAACGTCGAGCTGGGAAATGGGTTTCACCTCCCTGTATCGAGGCAGCGGCTCAATCCAGGGTTCCTGGTGCATGACTGCGGAGTCGGCGCCGGACCGCAATAATAACTCCTCCCTGTCGCGTTCTAGCGTTGGGAACCTCGTGGCGAACGCGGTTTTCACGTAGAGCGCGTAGTTGTCGCGGATTAGCCTGAATGCGCCGATGGGGTCTATCATGGTAAAGCGGGGTCCGGGATATTGATGGTTTGCGGGGCAAAGCCCAATCCGAGTTTTTGCGCTACTTTGTCCGCAATTTCAGGCGGAACGGCGCCAAAAATGAGTTGGTTGGGAAGCCCCATCCGCCGATCACCGGCTATCGGCTTAGGCGCATCTCCCGAGGCAAGACACAGCGCCCGCGCAAGGAGCCTGGGCAGGGGTGCTGCGGCCGGGGTTGCCACAAGCCGCTTGCGGCGATCGTGCCGGACCGCAGCAACGCTTGCTTTGGCCAGCGCCCAATGCCTGGCCCAGTCCGCGTCTTCAACCCTCGCTTCCTGGTTCTCAACGACGACGTACATCAGCGACGAATTCGCGGCCGACCGACAGAGGATTGGGCCCTCGGGGACTTCTTCGCATGGCACGAAAGCTAGCCGATTGGGATCGTATACTTGAATGCTACTAAGGCTCAAATTGCGGGGATGCCATTGCAGGCTCGCCTCGAATTCATTGAGCCCTTGAGAAAAGCAAGCCAGTGTCCAAGCAGACGGCGTCGAAGAAAACCCGATGCCCAGACATTGCGCGAGCCTGCGCCCATCATCCGGGGTCTCAAAATCGAGAGTTACGCGTCGCGGCAAAAGCGGCTCGTTGGATTGGTGGTCAGATTCGAACACTGTACATCGAATCTTTTCGCTCGCCACTACGGTCCGAATGTCGTCTTCGGTCCGTCCGGTTCTGGCGCCAGCCAATATATATCTTTCCTTTCCGATTATCGGCAGCCTGCCGAGATGAGGAGCTGCGACGCTGAGCCAGCCGGGACGGCCTCGATGGTATTCCGCATGCCCGAGCATATCGAGCAATCTGCAAAGCTTATAGACTCTTAGAGGGTCCGCTGCGTTGGCGTCTTGCACCGCAGGAGATAGCTGAGCGATGACGTTGCATAACACCGGCATGCGCGTGACACTGCGGGCCGTCAGAAAACACAGCATTCGATCCCGGTCAGACATTTTCTGCGACCTCCTTGAATCTGCGCCAAAGGCCCGCGAGGGGATCGCGGGTTGGGCCAGCCAACCGCATTCGCTCGTTCCAAAGCAGGTGCTTCCAGTCCCTGACTAGCTTTCGGTCCGGCACCGGCTCGCATGAGGGCACGCAATGTTCCAGGTCTCCTCCACAGAATATGACCCGCCGATGTGAGCGTCCGCGCTCGATAAGCCAAACCGGGGTCCAATCAGCAGGTAGGTGCTCGCAGGGCAACGCAATCATTTGACCGGGTCTTGCCCCGACAACATCAGCCGCGCGCTCCGGCGCTATCACAATTGGCGGCGGCTCAAAGCCGACAACCGCTGCGCCATTTACCCTTGGGCCGCCATCCGCCATCTCCCGCAACGCTCCGTCTTCCCTGGACTGCCATTTTCCGGGCTGCCTCCACGAAATGTCGTTCGAAGGCACGATATGGAATGACGCAGAGCGCTCGTCGCCATTCGGAAAGTGGACCGCCACACGATTTGATGGCCGGAACTCAAATGCTGGCAATGCCAGCACTGCATCACCAGCATCAACCGGATGCGGCACATCGTTCAAGCTGACTATGGCCCCAGGTGTAAGCCCCTCGATGCAGATTTCGGGCGGCGCAAAATCGAAATATCGACGACTGGCCCCGTCGATCTTAAGCCCTCCTTGAAGCAATATCCTTACAAGCGGATCGCTCCTCAAAGCAGGAAACTCAGAAGGTGCTGAAACGGCAGGATCCGCGCTGTCTGCGCGGAAAAGACGCCAGCCTCGGGGCAGTGCGTCCCGGAGATCAATTTGCTGCCAGTTTTTCCCCGCTCGACGCCCCCACTCATCCACTGCATTGACGCAAGTGCCGGCGGCTGCGACGTAAAACTCCCTGTACGGATCGAGCCGATTGACTTCTATCAGCCCATCAATCCTATCAAATTCACCTTTCCGCAGAACCCGGACTCGATGAGGCGGCAGCCGAAAAGCCATCTGGCTGACGGAGAGGCGGAGACCTTGTTCCCAATCAATCGTTGCAGCATTTACATTCTTAAGGTCATCCCCGCACAAGATCATCCAGCCATTTCCTCCTTCCTCCATCCGGTAACGACTGCCGCCCGACGAAGCGGACAAAATCAGTTCATCGTCGATGAGTGCGGGAGAATCCTTCACGACAATTCGGCTGTCGGCAATGCCGGTGAGCCGATTCCTAATGCGGAGATTCAGCCGCAGTGTATGAAATTCGCGAGATGAGCCCTGAGCGCTCGTGACCGCCCCATCCCAGGAACGCAGCTCGTCCAACAGCGCTTCAATTGTGAGCGAGCGCATTTCCTCATCGGTTCCTCCCTCGCGGCCTAGCCTACGCAAGGTCCTTGCCTCAAGCAGGCCATGTCCGCTCTTGCACACGGCCTGGGCCATTTCTTCGGACGCAGGAGGAGCAGCCGGATCCAACTCCGCATCGGCAAAAAGCTCGGCAAGCTTAGTGCGCTCGCGCGCAGTCAACACGATTTGCGCCCGCGGCAGTCCGACGTGAGGCCAGGCACCAGCAAAATCGCAACTGACGATTCCGAGCCTTCCGCTTTGCTCGTGATTGGCCCACCCTTCTAGGTCATCCCACAACGCCCACATTTCGCCGAAATTGTGAAGCCATTGGTTGCTGGGCGCTTCACCGAGGAGCCGATGTATGCGTTTATGATAGCCCTCGCTGTCATAATCACCCTCTGGAGACGCAGCTAAGACGAAAAAGCCTAGGTACGCCAGATAGGGCGGCAGGCCCGGAGCGCCGTCGCTGCGCCATTCTTCCCGTGTGCGTTTTGCCTGTGTGCATACTGACAAGCCATGGCGGTGCGCGTTTTCTGGGCCCGCTTTAATCGCAGCGATGAAATCAGTTTTGCCGCCTGAACCGCCAATCTCCTCCAGCAACGCGTCATCGACGCATAAGAAGACTTTTTTCCCGCCGTAAAGTTCGTTGAAAAAACGGCGGGCAATCTCGGCGTTCCATTGAGCGTAAGTCATGCCTTTGATAGGCTCCTGCGCTCATCATCCGAGGCAGCCGATCTTCTCCAAGTGTGTCTTTACCGAGGTCGCAACTCTTTCGGCCAGCTTCACTGGAACTCCGTTGCAGATGATTTTGAATTTTGCACCTAACGGCGCGCCTTCCGGAAACGCGTATTCGTCCGGGACCGACTGGAGCCGCAAAGCCTCCCTCACGGAGAGTCGGCGCGCTTCGGTCGGATGCAAATGGACCTCGTTGTTTCCATACCATGCTGTCGGACTATAACGATAGCGGTGCAATCGTTTGAAGGATTTGTTCGCTACATGCCCCTCGAAAACCCTAGAAAATTTCTTTGAGTGAGGCACAAACCATTCTTTGCCGTTGGCAAGATGTTCAATGCCTGCGTCACCACCGAGGGCTGTGTGAACCATAAGCTCCTCGGGGAGGTTCTTGGGTTTTTCAATCTTTGCGTTAAAAGGATTTGTGCGGGGCCAAGCCAGCTCCTTTGCCCGTGCCAGACGGGGATTTGCGGGCCAGGCGAAGCTTGTTCCATCGTGGTTCGGATCTATATTTTTTCTCACGCCTATCAGAAACAGTCGCTCTCGATCTTGAGGTACTCCGGCCTCAAGTGCTTGGAGGACGTTTTCATGGAGGTGGTACTTCCCTGAAAGCAGGCGCATTTTCTTGCGGAAGAATTCTAAATTCTTCGAGTTGCGGACTAATCCAGGAACGTTCTCTAGGACAAAAAAGGCGGGCTCAAGCTTGAGCAATTTGCCCACGTAAAATCCGGTCAGGCGGCCAGCGGTGCCACCGCTGCCTGCTCTCAGTCCACCAATGCTAAAATCCGTGCAAGGTGGACCGCCGATTATGCCAAATATGGTTGGCCTGTTTCTCTTCGATCCAAAAGCTCGTTCGAGAATTTCGTCGGGATGAATGCTGGTCACGCTCCTGGTGTCCGAGATTTTCGCTGCTTCGGCTTTTTGCTGACTGGACCGACGCCAGCATGTGTAGGCATAATCATGCAGTTCGGCAAAAAGCTTGTTGTATTCGTTCGACCAGGCGACCCGAAACCCGCCGATTTCAAAGCCGAGGTCTAGAAATCCTCCGCCCGTGAAAAATGAGAGCAACGGCGGTGAGCGGAAAGTGGCTCCGTTGTCGTCTTGAAACATAAGATATTAGCTATCCCACCGCAGGGGTTATCCCTTTCACATGTTACCGAAATCTGCGCGGTATGGGTTTGTTAATGATGAAGTGGCAACTTATTGGTTTCAAGACGATTTACAGTGGCTTACTATTAAGTTCACACCCGAAAAAAGAACTTGCGCAAGAAGGCCCAAATCGGAACAGGGGTGTTCTGTCGGTCGTCCGAATAGGAATCCCGAACATTTGAGAGCTTAGTATTCTCAGCGACCGCTTGTCCGTCTCTGTCGAGCACGTCGATTTCGTAACCGGGATAAGAGGGATAGGACCGCGAATCCTTCTATGTCCCAGATTCTTTTCTCCACGTCTTTCACTTTGGGCCTAGTCGAGCGATCTTATCATAGTCACCGATCGCGAAAATCGGCATTTCTACGTCGATCCACGTATTTCATGCCTGTCATCGCCGAGGTCAGGCCGAAGATCTCGGGCGCAAGTCAAGGCGGTCTTTACTCAGAAGCTAGCTTTGCCTTACCATCCCAAGGTAGACGGCTCAATCATGCGCAATATCTTCATGCTTTACATGCCTCCTGGAAATGCTGAGGCGATGGTGCATTACGAAGACACTATTCGCAGGAAGGTTCCGTTCGAAAAGATCTGCTCGCTTATTGATTCAGGTGTAAGAGAGACATTGGAGGCGATCTTCGGAGAAAAGCCGATTGCAGTATGGGGTTCGAGGAATTCGCCGGCAAATCGTTCAAAATTTGACAAGATGCAATCAGGCGACGAGGTGCTGATTGTTGAAGGGGCTAACATCAAGCTGGTCGGACGCGTCGCCGCTAAGACGGTGAGTCCAGCCCTTTCCCGGGTCTTGTGGCAAAATCTTCGTGGCAATTCGACGGAAGGCTGGGACTTGGTCTACTTCATAGCAAATCCCAGGGAGATCGACCTGCCCTTTCCGGAGTTTTGCCGTTTGATGGGTTACAACGAGGATTATCAACTTCAGGGATTCACCAGTGTGGCAAACGACAGGCTAGAGGCATTCTACGGCCGTTATGACGACCTCTATTCAATCTTGGTCGCACTTAGGCAGGGCCAGCGGGTTTCGGAAATTATCGATCCAGTGGCCATCAAGAATATCGACGCTGTTGCTGAAGCAGTTAGTGAAGGCGCACCTCCACCTGCGGACTCGGACGACGAGCTGCCAGTTTCGGTTTCAGAGCACCTCCGGATCCAATGGACGCTGCTAAGATTTGGGCGCCAAGCCGGGGCCAAAGTCTGGGCCCCCCGCAATGACCAATCGCGCATCACCGCAGCGTACCAGTTCAAGGATTTCGAGCCCACTTTTGCCGCCGGCTTGGACACTCAGGTTAAATACGTCGAGAACATCGATGTCGTCTGGAAGGAGGAGTTTCGCATCGACGCCGCATTTGAAGTGGAAAACAGCACCTCCATCTATTCGGGACTCCTCCGGTTTGCCGACCTGACAATGGTGGCGCCCAATTCCCCATACCCATTGTTCATCGTAGCCCCGTCGGAACGCAGATCGCGGGTCCGGGAACAATTGGCCCGGCCCACCTTTAAGCACCTCAAGCTTGCGGACAGGGTACGATTTCTCACCTATGAAAAAGTGCGCGAGGTCGAGGCTTTCGTCGGCGATGGCGAAGGGCTTTCGGTTGGTTTGGTCAGCGGGAAGGCCGAAAAACTGACGGTCTAAATCGGGTAGGCGCTGCGGGTTCTGCCGCCTGTTTCCTGGTGCATTCCAAGGACGCGGCCAATCTCCTCCTATTTCCGGTGGGGCATCCTGAGATACTTTTGGCGGCATAAGTTTGGAAGGATTCATGGCAGCAACAGTCTTTAGGATGTCGCCATCTTGTTGGCATGAGCGCCCGTCCGTTCACAGAATCTGAATTCTCCTCCCTCTCCGCCCACTTCTCCGCTGCCGGCCAAACCCGTAATCTCCTGCTCCTTAAGCTAGGCTGCGGTACGGGCTACCGGATTTCGGAACTCCTCGCCCTGCGCGTGCGTGACGTTTGGAACGGCCGCGAGGCGGCGCACGAGATAACCATCTCTCGCAGGCATCTGAAGGGGGGCAGGGGAGCCTACCTTCGCTCAGTCCGCGGCAGGCGGGTTCCACTTGCTGAGCCGGTGAGGGAAGCGATCCAGAGGCACCTTGCGAGGATCGGGACGGACAACCCCGACCGGGCGCTCTTCTCGACTACGCAGGCCCAGGGTGAACCCATGGACCGGAGCGCCGTCTTTCGCGTGCTGACGGAGGCGTGCCGGCGCTGCGGGATCGATACCACTCGGATCAGTACCCACAGCCTGAGGAAGACCTTCGTGGGCCGGATCTACAAGGCCTCGAACCACGACTTAATCTCGACCCAGCGGATCGTCGGCCACACGAGCCCGGCCACGACGGCCCGCTACCTGGAGACCGACGCGGCCCAGCTCGACGCCCTCATGCTGGCGGTCGCCGTCTAAGAGAAAGGAGCCCCGCATGTAAAACCTCACCGTGACGTAAGATTTGGTGCGTTGGGTTTGAGGCGATTTCCGTCGGTTGGTCAATGCGGATTATAATTCCCCATCAGTGCGGATTATTTCTCCCCATGAGCTGAGGTAGGCGCGGCAACGCCGCGCCCCCGGGGAAGGAGGTTTGGAGGAAGGG
>Ga0181526_10003292_pt1 | contig 13279 bp, 8 predicted proteins | sample PEATcosm2014_Bin_35_FD_119750 | JGI IMG/M metagenome (GOLD analysis project Ga0181526, IMG submission 119750) | Peatland microbial communities from MTU Mesocosm Facility, Houghton, MI, USA - PEATcosm2014_Bin06_30_metaG | ecosystem: Environmental > Terrestrial > Soil > Wetlands > Peat | place...
ATTTCAAGACCCCGGACGGCAAGCCGATCTTCTCGGCAATGGCGGCTCACTGAGTCTTTTCCGCTGAAGGTTTATCGAGACGCTCTTTCGTGAAACGGGGCCGGGTCGAAAGACCCGGCCCCCCGGTTTTTGGGGGGCGCGCGAGCCCGCCCTTGCCTTCCGGCCCCGCCTCCGCTAACCATCGGGCCGCCATGGACCGATTCACCCCCCTCACCGGCGTCGCGGCGCCCTTGCCGATGATCAATGTCGACACCGACAAGATCATCCCCAAGCAATACCTCAAGACCATCGCGCGCACCGGGCTGGGCAAGGCCTTGTTCGACGAGCTGCGCTACAACCCGGACGGCAGCGAGAAGCCGGATTTCGTCCTCAATCAGCCGGCCTACCGGAAGGCGCAGATCCTGGTGGCGGGCGAGAATTTCGGCTGCGGCTCGTCGCGCGAGCATGCGCCCTGGGCGCTGTTGGATTTCGGCATCCGCGCCGTGATCGCGCCGAGCTTCGCCGACATCTTCCACACCAATTGCCTCAAGAACGGCGTGCTGCCGATCGCGTTGCCGGCCGAGATTTGCGCCCAGCTGATGGACGACGCGCGCAAGGGGGCGAACGCCCGCATCACCATCGATCTCGAAAAGCAGACCGTCACCCGGCCCGACGGCCAGGCCATCCGTTTCGAGATCGATCCGTTCCAGAAGGACTGCCTGCTCAAGGGCCTGGACGAGATCGGCCTGACCCTGAAAAAGGACAAGGCGATTTCGGGCTACGAGCAAAAGCGCAAGCAGAGCCAGCCCTGGCTTTGAGCCGGGAAAGACCGCCGGGGAAGACCGGATAAGGGGGATCATGCCGTCGAACAAGAAAGTGCTGCTCCTGCCCGGCGACGGGATCGGGCCGGAGGTGACGCGCCAGGCCGCGCGCGTGCTCGAGCTCTTCGGCCGGAAGAAGATCGCCAGCTTCGAGGTGAAAGAGGACCTCGTCGGCGGCGCGGCGCTCGACCGGCACAAGCTGCCCTTGACCGACGCGACCATGAAGACCGCGATGGAAGCCGACGCCGTGCTGCTGGGCGCGGTGGGCGGCCCGAAATGGGACAATCTTCCCTTCGCGTTGAAGCCCGAGCGCGGCTTGTTGCGCTTGCGCAAGGACATGGAGCTGTTCGCCAATCTGCGGCCGGCCTTCGTGTTCGGCCCGCTGGTCGGCGCCTCGACCTTGAAGAAAGAAGTGGTCGAAGGACTCGACATGATCATCGTGCGGGAACTCACCGGCGGGATTTATTTCGGCGAGCCGCGCGGCATTTCGACCTTGCCCGACGGCAGCCGCAAGGGCGTCAACACCCAGGTCTACACCACGGCCGAGATCCTGCGCGTGGCGCGGGTGGGATTCGAGCTGGCGCGCAAGCGCGGCAAGAAGCTTTGCTCGGTCGAAAAGGCCAATGTCATGGAATCGGGCGTGTTGTGGCGCGAAGAGGTGCAGAAGCTGGGCGACGCGGAATACAAGGACGTGGCGCTTTCCCACATGTATGCCGATAACTGCGCCATGCAGCTGGTGCGGAACCCCAAACAGTTCGACGTCATCGTCACCGACAATCTCTTCGGCGACATTTTATCGGATTGCGCGGCGATGCTGACCGGCTCGCTCGGCATGCTGCCTTCGGCCAGCCTGGGCGCGGTGGACAAAAGCGGCAGGCGCCGCGCGCTTTACGAGCCGGTGCACGGCTCGGCGCCCGACATCGCCGGCAAGAACGCGGCCAATCCGCTGGCGTCGATCCTGTCGCTCGCCATGATGCTGCGCTGGTCCTTCGACATGGAGGACGAGGCGCGTTTGGTGGAAAAGGCGGTCGAGGCGGCGCTCGAGAGCGGCGCCCGCACCGGCGACATCATGCAGCCGGGCATGACCAAGATTTCTACCACCGAAATGGGCGACAAGGTGCTGGCCGAGATATCGTTGCTGATCTAGGCGCCGGCCCCGTCTCCGCGAAGCGGGGACGGCTTATTGGCCTTCGTGGAAATGCGGCTTCACCTGTTCGGCGAAGCGCGCCATCTCTTCCTTCACCTGACGGTGCGGTTTCAGCCCGACGTTGAAATAGAGGATCACCTCGTTGAAGCCGGCGGCTTCGACCTTTCTGAGCGTGTCGATCATCTGCTGCGCGCCTCCCATCAGCACCGAATTCTCGGTGAGATCGCCCGGCTTCACCTTGTGCAGCCTTTCCACCATGTCGATGAAATAGCGGTAGCTCGGCGGCGCGGTCTTGGGATCGCCGGGCAAGGCCGGTATGACGCATTCCTTGTAGTAGCGGATCTGGCGGGCGCGCGCGGCGTCTTCTTGTTCCTTGGTGTCGAAGAAATGGGTGAAATAGCTGCACATCAGCCGGCCGGGCTCGCGGCCGTATTTGGCGCAAGTCTCGCGATAGAGGTCCGAAACCTGCCTGAGCCCGCCGAAACTCATGGCGGCCGCAAAGGGCGCCACGATCAAGCCGCAGTTGAGCCTTGCCGCCAGCTCGATCGAGGGCTTGGAGAAGGAGCCGACATAGGTGGGGATCGGCCGCTGCACCGGTTGCGGCGTGATGCGCACGTCCTCGAACTGGTAATATTTCCCCTTATGCGAGATGCGCTTGCCGCCCGCGTCCCACAAGCGGCGCACCACCTCCATGCCCTCCTCGAAAATGCCCTGGTTGTCGTCGAAATCGATCTTGAAAGGCATGTATTCGCGCCGGTCGTAGCCGCGCCCGGCGGCCCAATCGACCCGGCCGTGGCTGAGGAGATCGAGCGAGGCCCATTGCTCGGCGACGCGGATGGGGTGGTGCAACGGCAACACCGTGACCGCGGGAGCAAGCCGGATGCGCGAGGTCTTGGCGGCGATATGGGCCAGCACCAGATCGGGGCAGGACAAGACGCCCAGGGAGTTAAAGTGATGCTCGCCGATCCAGGCGGAATGGAGTCCGAGCGTCTCGGCGTGCAACGTCTCGGCGACGATGTCGGCGACGAACTGGTTGGCCGAGCGCGGATTGTTCTCGTAGTGATTGTCGCTCAGCGTGAAATAGCCGAAATCGAGCATCGCTCTTCCCCCTCAACCGATTTTTTTAACCATAGACCGGGGCCGAAGCCGCTTCCAAGCCGGAACTGGCCGAAGCCCTGCGCGCCCCGATCCAGTCTTGGCAAGACCAGCCGCGTCAAACGCGCCGGCCGCGGGCGGGGCCTGGCCGAAGATCGTGGTAAATCCGCGCGCCGGACGCCGGCGTTAACCAGATTGATCATGACGTTAAGACTAAATAAACCTGTTATTACGTAGATTCAAGTCAAAGCGTCGGTATTTCTTCTATGTTATTACACATTATTCCACAAATCACAAAATTCTTTGCACGAATACTAATTTATATATTGGAAATTCTTGCACATTAGGGTACAAGTTTGACAGCGGCGCCGTCTAACGTCGGCGGCTTTGACAGGTCGGTGGTTCGCAGAACGCGCATCCGGTCCGTCTCGCGTCCTTGGATAGAGGAACGGGAGCGAACATGTTGCGTATCTTCGGTCACTTCGTGCCGCTTCCGGCGCTTCTGGTCGGATTGTGCGAAATCTTCCTGATCTCGCTGGCGCTGTTGATCGCGCTCGGGCCCGCCCCGGCCGAAGCGCTGGCGCATCTGCATTTCATTTCGCCCTCGGCGCAGTTCACCGCCGGATTCACCGGCCTGGCGATCGGCGCCATGAGCGTGGTCGGGCTTTACAACTACGACGTCTTCCTCGATTCGCGCGTGATGATCACCAAGATCGTGGTGGCGCTGGCGCTGGTGCTGCCGGTGGCGGCGGTGCTGTGCGCCTTCTTCGCCAACGAGGCCTATGGCGGCCATTTGGGTTCCTGGGCCGCCTTGTGCTTCAAGGGCAGCCTGGCCTGGATGGGCGGCGTGATCGTGACCCGCGTCGGATTCCTCCATTATTCCAGCTCCGAGAGCTTCCGCCGCCGCATCATCGTGCTCGGCACCGGCGTGCGCGCCTCGCGCATCGCCGAATTGGCGAATTCCGGCCGCAACCGTTATTTCGTGCCCAAGGCCTTCGTCCACGCGCATGGCGACGTGCACCTGGTTTCGGGTTCGACGCTCGATCTCGACCAGACCGAGGACCAGCACGCGCTCGCCAAATTCGCGAAAGCCGCGGGCGTCAAGGAAGTGGTGGTGGCGACCGACGACCGCCGCGGCATGCCGGTGACCCAGCTGCTGCATTGCAAGATCGCCGGCGTCAACGTGGTCGATTACCTGACCTTCTGGGAACGCGAAAACGGCCGCATCGACATCGAGGCGTTGCAGCCGAGCTGGCTGATCTTCTCCGACGGCTTCCGCCAGGGCGCGGTGGTCGACGTCATGAAGCGCGTCTTCGACCTCGCCGCGAGCTTCGTTCTGCTGGCCGCGACGTTGCCGATCATAGCACTCACCGCCGTCGCCATCCGGCTCGAAAGCCCCGGCCCGGTGCTCTACCGCCAGGAACGCACCGGTTATCACGGCCGGCCCTTCACGCTCTTGAAGTTCCGCAGCATGCGTCCGGACGCCGAAATCGGCGGCGCGCCGCAATGGGCCACCCAGGCCGACCCGCGCGTGACCCGCATCGGCGCGATCATCCGCAAATACCGCATCGACGAGCTGCCGCAGCTCTGGAACGTGTTCCGCGGCCAGATGAGCTTCGTCGGCCCACGCCCCGAGCGGCCGTTCTTCGTGGCGCAACTGGCCCGGGACATTCCGTTCTACGAGGAACGCCACGCGGTGAAGCCGGGCATCACCGGCTGGGCCCAGGTCAATTGCGCCTATGGCGCCTCGCTCGACGACGCGCGTTTGAAGCTCGCCTACGACCTCTATTACGTGAAGAACCGCACCCTGTTTCTCGACATCGTGATCCTGATCCAGACCGTCCGGGTCATCCTGTTCCACGAGGGGGCGCGCTAGAATCATGGGCCTCGCCCCGGTCACGGCACCTATCTGCGCCGGCGCCTTCGCGGCGCTGTTCCTGTTCACGCTGGCGCGCGGCAAGCCCTCGCGCGAGGGCCGCTTCGTGCTGGCCGCGTCGGCCGCGACGGCGTTGTGGGCGGTCTTCACCGGCTTCGGCGGCGAAACCTTCGGCGATTTCGTGCCGCTCTTGGAGACCGTGCAGGGCCTGATCTGGCTCGCGCTGTTGGCGATGCTGCTGCGCCCGCAACCGGGCGACGCCAAACGACTGGCATTCTGGCGGGCCGCGATCTGGGGCGGAGCCTTGGCTTGTCTCTCGGTCATCGCCGACGATCTGGTGCATTGGGCCGGGGCGGGCGAGCTCGCCATCCCGCAGATCCTGGCGCGCGAAGGGCTGGCGGTGGCCGGGCTGCTGCTGGTCGAGAACCTCTACCGCAACACCGAGCAGAAGCGGCTGTGGAACGTGGCGCCTTTGTGCATCGCCATCGGCGGCTTCTTCGCCTATCAGCTGTTCCTCTATTCGAACGCGCTCTTGACCGGGCACGTCAATCCGCTCTTCGCCGAGGCGCGGCTGGCGGCGACGGCCTTGAGCGCGCCGTTCCTGGCGCTCACCCTCGCGCGCAACCGCGACTGGCGCATCGACATCCACATCTCGCGCCGCGTGGTGTTTCACACCTTCACCCTGGTGGTGAGCGGCGGATTCCTGCTCGCGGTCGCGGCGTTGGGCGCGGCGGTGCACGAGATGGGCGGCGAGTGGGGCCCGGCGGCGCAGGTGATTTCGCTGTTCGGCGCGATCCTGGTGCTGGCGTTGGTGTTGTCCTCGGGCGGCATCCAGGCGCGGCTCAAATACCTGGTGTCGCGGAATTTCTTCTCGCTGCGCTACGACTACCGCCTCGAGTGGATGAACTTCATCGAGACCCTGTCCGCGCGCGGCGAAGGCGAGGATTTGAAGCGCCGCGTGATCGAGGCGGTGGCCAACATCGTCGACAGTCCGCGCGGCGCGCTGTGGCTGATCGACGGTCAAGCCGGCTATCGCCCGGCGGCGGGCTTCGATTTGCGGCTGGCGGCGGACGCGCGCGAAGCCCCGGACGCCGATTTCGTCGCCGGATTCCGCGGCGGAGCCTGGATCCAGGAAATGACGCAGGAGAAAGGCCCCGCCAACTGGCGCGCCTCGGCGGATTTCTGGCTGGCGGTGCCGCTGGCGCATTGCGGGCGCTTGATCGGCTTCATCACGCTGACCCGGCCGCGCGCGCCCTTGGACCTCAACTGGGAAAGCTTCGAGCTGCTGCGCGCGGTGGCGCGCCAGGCGGCGAGTTATATCTGCGAGGAACGCGCGGCGCAGGCGCTGGCCGATGCGCGCGGCCTCGAGCAATACGGCAAGCGTTTCGCCTTCGTCGGCCACGACATCAAGAACCTGGCGGGCCAGCTGCGGCTGATCGCCGAAAACGCGCGGGCCCACGGCGACGACCCCGAATTCCGCGCCGACGTTTTCCGCACCATCGAATGCTCGGCCGAGCGCATGAACAAGCTCTTGTCGCAGCTGAAGGCGGGCAATGCCGAAACCGAGGCATCCGATCCCGCCACTATGATCGCCGAGGTGGCGCGCGATCTCTCCGGCCCGGGGATATCCGTCCGGGCCGAAACCCGCGGCACGGGCTCCGTCCGCATCGCGGCCTCGACGCTGCGCTCGGCGCTCACCCATCTCGTCAGCAACGCCGTCGAGGCCTCGCGCCCGGGTCAAGCCGTGATCATGAAGAGCGCGGCCGAAGCGGGGAAACTCGTCATCGAGATCGCGGACCAGGGGCCCGGCATGACGCCCGAATTCATCCAGAACGATCTGTTCCGTCCGCTCCGCACCACCAAGGCGGGCGGCCACGGCATCGGCGCCTATCAGGCGCGCGAATTGATTCGCGCGGCGGGCGGCGAGATCGAAGTCGTTTCATCCCCCGGCGCTGGCACCACCATGCGCATCGTACTGCCCCTAGCGAGCGAAGGAGCCGTCTCAACCGCGGCGTAACGTCATGAAAGACAGCAAAATCCAAATTCTCCTGGTCGAGGACGACGAAGGCCTGTCGCGCCAATACAAATGGGCGCTGGCCGATTTCGAAATCGCCTTGGCGGGCAACCGCGAGAACGCGATCGCCGAATTCCGGCGCGTGCGTCCGGCGGTGGTGGTGCTCGATTTGGGCCTGCCGCCCGATGCCGACCAAGCATCCGAGGGCATGGCCGCGCTCGAGGCCATGCTGGCCATGGCGCCCGAGACCAAGATCATCGTCGCCACCGGCAACGAAAGCCGCGAGGTGGCGTTGCGCGCCGTCCAGCTCGGCGCCTACGACTTCCACCAGAAGCCGGTCGATCTCGACGTCCTCAAGCTGATGATCGCGCGGGCAGCGCGGCTCCACGCGCTCGAGGCCGAGAACCGCCGCTTGCAGGAGCTGTCGCCGCGCTCGCCGGTCGACGGTATCGTCGCGGCCAGCCCGCAGATGACCCGCGTTCTGCGCACCATCGAGAAGATCGCGCCCACCGACGTCGCGGTATTGCTCCTGGGCGAAAGCGGCACCGGCAAGGAAGTGCTGGCCCAGGCGGTCCACCGCCTGAGTTCGCGCGCCAAGATGCCGTTCGTCGCCATCAATTGCGCGGCGATCCCCGAGACCCTCCTGGAAAGCGAGCTGTTCGGCCACGAGAAAGGCGCCTTCACGGGCGCGATCAAGCAGACCATCGGCAAGATCGAGGGCGCCAACGGCGGCACCTTGTTCCTCGACGAGATCGGCGACGTGCCGCTGCCGATGCAGGTGAAGCTGCTGCGGTTCCTGCAAGACCAGGTGGTGGAACGCGTCGGCGGCCACCGTCCGATCCAGGTCGACGTGCGCATCGTCTGCGCCACCAATCAGGATCTCGACCATCTCATCGGCACCGGACGCTTCCGCGAGGATCTCTATTACCGCCTCAACGAGGTGCGGGTGAGCGTGCCGCCCCTGCGCGAGCGCGAAGGCGACCCGGTGCTGCTCGCCAATTTCTTCCTGAAGAAGTTCAACGAGCAGTTCGACCGCAAGATCAAGAGCTTCGCCTCCGATGCGCTCACCGCCATCGCCGTCCATCCGTGGCGCGGCAACGTGCGCGAGCTGGAAAACCGCGTGAAACGGGCGGTGGTGATGGCCGAAGGCGCCGCGATCTCGGCTTCGGACCTCGAACTCGCCCCGGCCGAGCTGCCTTTCGGCTCGCTCGATCTGCGCGAGGCGCGGGCGCGCGCCGAACGCGGCGTCATCCAGATGGCGCTGGCGCAAAGCGGCGGCAATCTGTCGCGCGCCTCGAAGCTCTTGGGCATCAGCCGGCCGACGCTCTACGGCCTGCTCGAAGGCCTCGGCCTCGAAGTGAATTCCTGAGTTTCCGGAGAACCACGATGGCCAAATCCACCCGCCTTTTCATCCGCGCCCTGCCCGTGCTGCTCGCGCTCGCCGTTTGGCCGCAGCAGGGCTTCGCCGACGCCTATGCCGATTCGGCGCAAAATCTCATCGACCAGGGCAACCTCAAGGGCGCGGCCATCGAATTGCGCAATGCCGCGCGCAACCAGCCGCAAAACCCCGACATCCATCTGCGCCTGACGCAGATCTATCTCGATCTCGGCAACATCCCGGCCGCCGAGGCCGAAATCCAGAGCGCCATCGCCCAGAACGCCGACGAGGCCAAGAGCGCGCCGCTCCTGGGCCAAGTCCTGCTGCGCCAAGGCAAGTTCGGCCAGGTGCTCAAGCAAGTGCCGTCCGGCAACCGTCCGGCCGCGGCCGAAAGCGCGGTGCGCCTGGCGCGCGGCCTGGCCTATCTGGGATTGCACCAGATGGGCGACGCCGAGTCCGCGTTGCGCGACGCCGAGCGGCTCGATCCCCGCGCCATCGACCCGAAGCTGGGCACGGCGCGCCTGCTGATGGCGCAAAACCAATCCGCCCCCGCCGAGGGCAAGGTGGACGAGGCGCTGGCGCTCGATCCGCACAACGACCGCGCGCTCACCATGAAGGCGGAATTCCTGCGTCAGCGCGGCGATTACGACGGCGCGCTCGCGCGTTACAACGACATTCTCGCGCGCGAGAAGCAGAGCGTTCCGGCGCTGCTCGGCCGGGCCAATATCGAGATCGCCAAGAACAGCCTCGATGCGGCGCAGCAGGACATCCACGCCGCCGCGGCCGAGAGCCCGAACAGTCCCGAGGCGGCCTATCTTCTGGCGCTGCTTTACGCGCGCCAGGGAAATTTCGCCAAGGCCGGCGACGTCCTGGAGAAATTCTCGGTCCCGCTCGGCAATTTCCCGGCGGCCATCCTGCTCACCGGCGTGGTCGAGTACTCGCAAAACCAGCTGGCGCAGGCCGAAGCCAATCTGACGCGCTTCACCGCGCGCGTGCCCAACAACCCGCTGGCGACCCGGCTTTTGGCCCAAATCGATCTGCGCCAGGGCCAGCCGGCCAAGGCCGTATCCCTGCTCGAACCGTTGACCCAGGCCTATCCCAACGATGCGTCGGCCTGGGCGATCCTGGCCGACGCCTATGTCGCTTCCGGGGACAACGCCAAGGCGTCGGGCGCCATCAACCGCGCTTCCTCGCTCGACTCGAACAATCTGCACATCGACACCGAATTGGCGGTGTCGCGTTTCACGCTCGGCCAAACCGATCTGGCGCTGCAACAGCTCGAACACGTGTTCCAGACCACCGGCGGCGCCGAAGTCGCCGGGCCCGCGCTGGTGGTTTCCGATTTGCGCGCGCACCGCATCGACGACGCGGCCAAGACGGCCGAGAACCTGGCGAAGCAGCGCCCGAACGATCTGGTGGTGCGCAATCTGCTGGGACTGGTGCGCGTGGCGCAATCCGACCTGGTCGGCGCCGAGCGCATCTTCGCCGGCATCTACAGCGAGCATCCGGAATTCACCGTCGCCGGCGTCAACCTCGCCCAGGTCTATCTCGGCGAAGGCCGGCCGGAGGATGCGCTGAGCACATATCGCGCCATGATCGCCCGCGACGACGGCAATGTCGGCATGCGCATGACCATGGCCAATGTGCTGATCGCGATGCAGCGCTACGACGAGGCGGTGACGGTATTACAGCGCGCCGGCGCGATCGATCCCAAGAATCCGGCTCCCGGCCTGAAGATCGCCACCATCCGCGCCGAGCAGAAGGATTGGCAAAAGGCGATCGACACCATGCGCCCGATGGTCCAGCAATTCCCCAACTCCATCGAGGTGTTGGACATGATGGGACGCATCCAGATCGCCACCAAGGACAACGCCGGCGCGCTGGCGACTTATCGCCGCGCCATCGAAGTGGCGCCCACCAATGCCGCGATCTACGACCGCTATGCCGGCGTGCTCGCTTTCGCCGGCAATTGGACGGCGGCGCGCGACGCGCTGCGGCGCGCGGTCGCGCTCGCTCCCGGCGTTCCCGGCTACAAGGAAGGATTGATCGAAACCGAATACAAGATCGGCGGCAAGGCGGCGGCGATGACCGCCGGCAAGGCGCTGATCTCGACCGGCGACGGCCCGACCCTGCCGGCGCAATGGACCGCGGCGGCGTTGGGGCGCGACGGCAAATTCGCCGACGCCGTGGCGCTCCTGACCGATGCCATACAACAGCACCCCTCCGAGGCGGCAACGGTACAGCTCGCGATCCTGACGGCGAATGCGGGCGACCCCGCCAAGAGCGTGACGCTGCTCAGGGCCTGGACCGACCACAACCCCGGCAGCCTGGCGGCGATGCACGCGCTGGCCGATCTTTATCTCAGCACCGGCGATTTCGCCTCGGCCGAAGCGGTCTTCCAGACCATTCGAGACAAGACGCCGGACGACATCGTCGTGCTCAACAACCTGGCCTGGCTCTATCAGCGCCGCGGCGACAGCCGCGCGCTCGACATGGCGCGGCAGGCCTACCGCCTGGCGCCGCTCGCGCCCTCGGTGGCCGACACCTATGGCTGGGTGTTGTTGTCCTCGGGCGACGTCAACCACGCGATACCGCCGTTGCGCATGGCGAACTATGCCATGCCCGACGACCCGGCCATCGAGTATCACCTCGCCGTGGCGCTCAGCAAGACGGGCAACAACGCCGGCGCCCGCCAGCTGCTGGAGAAGGCGGTCGCCAATCCGGCGGCGTTCGACGGCAAGCAGCAGGCAACCGACATGCTGCACGGCCTCGCCCCGGGCAAGCTGAACTGACGAATACGGTTTTCAGCTCCGGAGCGGTTCGCGGCGCGCGTCGAGGAGATTTTTGATCTCGAGCGGCGTCGAGAAGCGGCCCTTGGCCTCGTTGGCGAAGAAATCGAAAAAGCCCTCGAGCGATTCGAGGAAGCGCGCCAGATCGCCGACGTTGCGCACATAGGGCGCGCCGCCCGGCATCAGCGACGGGCTGTGATAACTCAAATTGAAGATGCGCTGGCCTTGCGCCAATCGGCGCCGGACCAGGCGGATCTGCTCGGACAGGCTGTAGCCCTCGGGCGAGAGCTGGATGCGCTCGATGAGACGGAATCGGGAGGCCAGCGCCTTGAGCCGCAGCCGGTTGCCGGCTTCCGTGTCGATCCAGCGATAAAGCGAATTCCCGCGCTCCCCGAGCCAGCCGGTCAGGCCGATGGTGAGCGGAATGCCGAGGCCGCGCCCGCCTTTGCCGAACCGGAAGGGATGGTTGCCGAAACCCGAGAAATCCGGGCCGAAACGGGACGAAAGATCGATGCGCGGCAGCACGCTGACATCGACCTCGTATCCCAGGCGGTCGATCAAGGCGAGGCTGTGCGGCCCGATCCCGTAGCGCCCGGCGCGATAGACCAGGGGCTTGACGCCGAGATTGCGCTCGATCGCCCCGGTCAGCGCGCGGAGCTTCTCGCTTTCCAGCTCGGGCGCGAGGTTGCCGGGATAAGAGAGACGATCGCCCACCTCTTCGACATAAGGCGGGTTGACCCAGGGATGAAGATGCGCGCCGATGTCGCAACGCCCGCCGGCCAGGAACTCGCGCAACGGGCCGTAGCCCGTGCTCTGGCTCGCCACCGCGTAATCGACGACATAGGTCGGCTTGATTCCCAGCCGGTCGAAAATACGTTGCGCCTTTTCCTGATGCGCGAGGTTGCGGACGGCGTTCGATGCCCGGTTGAAGGGCTTCGACCAGTCGAACTCCTCCTCGGTGTCGACCACGACCTGGAGCAGCGGCGGCAAATCGGCTCCCACCGGAACCGGCCACAGCGTCTCGCCGTGGAAGCGGAAACTCCGTGTTTCCCCCATGGGCGCGGGATTGGTCGCGGTTTTGCGCAAGCCCGGCAGAATATCGGCGCGGCTCATCGCGTCTCTCCCGCCGCCATCGGCCGCCCGCGCGCTTCCAGCACCCGGTTGAAAAGCTCGATCTGGCCCGCCGTGGTCGCGTCCCAGGAGAAAGTCTCGGCATAGGCCCGGACATCGCCGCGCGAAGGCTTGGCGCGGAACAGCGCCGTCACGCCCGCAACCACGCCGGATGCCGAAAGCTCCGGCATCAACACGCCCGCAGCGGGATCGGCCACGATCTCGGGATTGCCCCAGGCGCGCGAGGCCACCACCGGCGTGCCGCAGGCCAGCGATTCGAGCAGCACATTGGCCATGCCTTCGCGCGAGGAAGCCAGCACCAGCGCGTCGGCGGCGGAATAGACCGCGGCCAGGTTCTCATGCGGCACCGCGCCGAGGAACCGGACCCGCGCGCCGAGGCCGAGACGGCGGGCGAGTTCCTCGAGCTCGCCGCGTTCGGGCCCTTCGCCGGCGATCAGCAGCGAATAACCCGGCAGTTCGGCGAGCGCCTCGATTGCCAGGCGATGGCCCTTGCGCGCGATCAGATGGCCGACCGAAAGCAGCACCGGCCCGGGCCCGAGGCCCAACGCCGCCCGCGCGGCTTGGCGCTCCAGCGGCTGGAATTGCGCGAGATCGACGCCGTTGCGCAACGTGCGCACATGCGCGGGATCGACTCCCAAATCGATCAGTGCCGCGCGCAAGGCTTCGGCCACGGTGATCACGGCTTCGGCGCGGCTTGCCGCCCAGCGGATCAAACGGCGGGGCAGCGCATAACGCGGGATCAGATTGACGTCGGTGCCGCGCGCGGTGAGCACCACCTTCTTGCCCAGGGTGCGTCCCAGCAGGATCGCGGCGACGCCGTCGGGATAAAGATAATGCGCGTCGATCAGGTCGAAATCCTGTTCGGCTTGCAGGCGCTTCAACGCCGGCAGCGCGGCGGCATAAAGCAGCGCCGGCGCCAGGCTCATGCCGAATTTGGGCAGAACCGGATAACGCGGATGCAGCACCTTCAGGCCGAAGCGGTTTTCGCGCGTCAAAGCGCGGGCGAAATCGCCATAGCGGCCGAAGCGCCGATGCGCGAACGGGAACCA
>Ga0181526_10003296_pt1 | contig 13259 bp, 10 predicted proteins | sample PEATcosm2014_Bin_35_FD_119750 | JGI IMG/M metagenome (GOLD analysis project Ga0181526, IMG submission 119750) | Peatland microbial communities from MTU Mesocosm Facility, Houghton, MI, USA - PEATcosm2014_Bin06_30_metaG | ecosystem: Environmental > Terrestrial > Soil > Wetlands > Peat | place...
GGTGCGGAAGTCGACCCCAAGGGTAAGTTCCTCTACGTCCCCGACGCTACATCGGGCAGCGTTTTTGCTTTCGAAATTAACGCGAGCACCGGCGCCTTGACGGCGGTGACGGGATCGCCATTCGCCGCCAGCGGCGCACCCGGCGGCATATCCATCGCGCCTTCGGGCAAGTTCGTATATACGCCCGACCAAACCGTCGGCAACGTTTTTGGCTTCACGATTAACGCGAAGACCGGCGCGCTGACGGCAGCACCGGGCTCACCGTGGCTTGCAGGCGTCGATCCAACCGGCTTCACCGTAGACTCAACCAGCAAGTTTGGTTACGCTGTGAATTTCAGCTCGGCGAATATCTCCGCGTATAAAATCGGAAGTAACGGCGCGCTGACCGCCGTGAAGGGGTCGCCGTTTAGTTCCGGCTCGAGCCCGGAGTGGATGGCCATCTGCGAAGTTGCAAAGGGCGCCTGCAAGCCGCCACTTCTTTAGGGGCCCGATCGCAACTGATCGATTGCGTTGACGGCGTAAATCGACGGAGGCATGGCGCCCGCGATCATCTGTTGAAGCAATCAGGCGAATGCAGACGCGTGGAGATTTTCTCACAACTGCCGGTGCGCTTGCCGCGCTGGCGCCAACGTCCGGCGCGACGCCCCTACCCGCCGCATCCTCGGCGGGGCCGCCCTCAATGGAAGATGTCCTTCCACGTGGCTTCGAGATTGCGACGTTTGATGCGGTGCTCGCGACGTCCGCAAAGCACAAGCACCTTTTCGCGTGCATCTCGGAAGTAGCGGTGGCCCTGGCCGCGACGCGCAGCACGCTCAACGCCTACCACGTGCTCGGCGTGCCGGCGAGCGAGGTTGCGCCGGCGGTGGTTTTTTACCACGGCGTGTCGGTGCTGTATGGGTTCGACGACGCGATGTGGAGTCGCTACGTGATTCCGACAAACAGCGCACCGGCAAGCGATGCGAAGGAGAAGATCACGAGCAATCCGATTTTGAAGAAGAAGAAGGACGGGGACTGGGATACGTCGGCGCCGGCTTTGATCGCAGACGCGAATGCGCACTTCTTCGTTTGCAATCTCGCCACTCATGGCTACGCCACGCGAATTGCTAAGCAGCTTCATTTGCCGGCCAGAGCCGTTTATGAGGACCTGGCGAGCCACCTAATCCCTAATGTGATGCTGGTTCCGGCCGGCGTTTGGGCGATTGCGGCGATCCAGGAGCGCCAGTACACGCTGCTGCAGTTTTCGTGAGGCTGTAGCTGTTTCCGCTGGGCGGTACGAGCGGGCGAACGCCGCCCTCGGCCTAGCGACACCGTTCGGAGGCAGAAAAAGCAAACTGGGGAATACTTTTGCTATGAGCGTTCAGGGCCGCCGGCCGAGCCGAACGTCCGCGCCCCTCGTAGATATCGCCGGAATTTTACGCAACGCGCTGCCGCATGGCAACGTAGTGGGGGAAGTCGAGCCGGCGCAGGCCGCGGCGCTTCAGGCGGTGGATCGCCTCCGGGCCGGGCACGAAAACGGCGAGCGGCTCCACGCGATCGTGAGCCGGTGCGATCTCCAGGGCCAGCCTCATAAAGTCGTGGCCGGGGATCTTGGACTCTCCCGAAGCCAGTTCTACCGCGATCTTGCGCTGGCGCGGCGCATCGTCGCCGAAGAAATCAGCGCAGACATGGCGCGCTCAATCTCCGGACTTGCGGTAGAAGGAGCGTCGTTCGGTACTCGGCTGCAGACGGCGATTTCGCTTGCCGGGTCCGGCCACGCCAATGCGGCCGTCGGTTACTTCGCGCCGGTCGTGGCGACGATGACGGGTGCGGAACGAATTTGGGGACACGCCGTTCTGGCCGAGCTTTTCCTTGGCGACGGCGACGTCGGTGCCGCCGAACGCGAGCTTCAACGCGCGTTTGCGCTCAATGGCGACGAACGTGGGCTTGGTTTGGCTCGAGCGCTGCTGGCCAAAGCGACGCTGCTGTACGAGACGGGGCGGGAGTCCGAAGCGTCAGCTTCCTTGGAACACTCGATTATGCAGATCGAGTCCCATGCGGCTGCATCGCGCTCTCCGCTCGCACGCGACACGTTGAGTTCGGCGCTATCGAGCCTCGCGTTTTGCTACTTCGAGCGGGGCGATTTTAAGGCCGCCGCCACGACGCACGCGAAAAACCCGGCTGCCTTGGAAGGCGTATTCGTATCGCCGGCGGTGCGCATGGCGTACCTGAAGATTGACGCGATGCTGGCATGCGACAGCATTGCAGGGCCGGCGCGGGCCCGCGAGGCGTGCAGCGCGTTCCACCGTTTCGCCGTTGCACACGGTCTCTTAGACGAAGTCTCGCATGCGTTGCTTCAGTTAGGCGGCCTCGCGCGGATCGAGCGGCGTCTCGACGACGCGCAGCGGTTGGCGCAAGAGTCGTTGGAACTTCAATATGCAATCGGTCGCCGAAACGCGCCGGCCCTGAGCCTGCTCAGCTGCGTCGCTTTCGACAAGGGCGCGTACCACGACGCGGTTCGCTTAGCCCGAGAAACTCGAGCTGAGTCGGCAAGCGGCTCGCAGACTTGGTGGCACTCGCACTTGGCCGAGGCCGAGGCCCTCGCGCAGGCCGGGCGGCACGACGAAGCGCGCGCCATCTGCGATCGGGTGAGAGATGAGACCGGCGACCGGGATGCGCGCATCGCGGCATGGGGTCGTCGCGTCGAAGCGCGGATCTTCGAGCGCCTCGGAAATGAGAGTGCCGCCTATCGCGCGGCCGGAAGCGCCCTCGAAATCCTGGGGAAAAATGCGCCGCCGTTCTACCGCCTCAAGAGCCTCTTGATTGCGCAGCACCTCCGCCCGGCACATTCGCAGCGCGAACAGATTCGCGGCCTCACCGCGGTTCTCGGATGGAGCGCGTATGGGACCTAGACGGGACCTAACCGCCAGGGTTCGCTTGGGGGGCGCCGCGTAGCTCAGTTCGTCGGAGGACGAAATGAGAGGTTTCCATCTAGCATCGGGCATTCCGCCGCGAACGGCGACCGTATCGTCGGTCGCCTGTTTTGCTGTGGCTGTGTTCCTCTCGGGGTGCGGTGGACAATCCGGCGCCCTTCGACAACCCTTCGACGGAGTTTATCCGGCTCAGCGTGACATTGCAATGACGATGCCGCATTACGTGCAGCGGCCGGTGCATCCGGATCGGAACCGATCGTCGATGTCGCACGATGCTAAGAAGGGCCCGGCGCTGCTTTATGTTGGAGACGACTCAACGGACGACGTCTACGTCTACGACTACAAGAGCGGCAAGCCGGTTGGAACGCTGACCGGTTTCGACGGGCCGTACGGCGAGTGCGTCGACGGCAAGGGCGACATCTACGTTGCGAACTTCGACGCGGGTAATGCGGTCGAATACGCGCATGGCGGCACCGAGGTCCTCAACACCTACAACTCAGGCGGCACGCCGATCGGCTGCTCGGTCGACTCCAAGGGTGACGTCGCCGTCACCAGCTTCGATCCGGGGGAAGTCACCGTTTATGCGAAGGGCAACCCCAACAAAGGCACGACCTACGGCGAAAGCTCGTGCACATACTTTTGGACAATGGGCTACGACGACAAGGGCAATCTCGTCGGCGGCGGCGAGACTTCGTCCGGCAAAGGTTATATCTGTGCTCTTCTGGCCGGCGCAAAGAAAATAACGTTACTCTCGACAAGCGGCATCACGATTGACTTCCCCGGCGGCACGACTTGGGACGGTAAGTATTTTGCGCTCATGGACCAAGGGGGTGATTTCCAATCCGGCCTCGTTCGGGCCACCCTCAAGGGCACGACTCTCTACTATATCAGCGAAACGACGCTCAGCGACGATTGCTACAACGACTACGTTGACGTCGTGAACCCGTTCATCGCCGGCAAGACGAATACGCTTTTTTACGGGAAGCAAGGCAACGCCATTGTCGGTCCCAATTTGTGGTGCCCAGACGGAGGCGAAGGTAAAGTGGATTACTGGCGTTACCCAGCAGGGGGACTGCCCTACAAGGACCTTACCGCGCCTTCCGAGCCCTACGGCTCGGCCGTAAGCATCGCTCAATAGCGCACTAGTATTTATTGGAAAGGATGGCAGCCATGAAAAGTTTGAGGTCGGGTTTCCACGGGGCGTTGCTGTTTTCGGCGGCTGTGATCCTCGCGGGGTGCGGCGGGGGAACGCAGAGCAGCTCAGCGTCGTCGCCCGTCGTCCTTCCCCTGAGCCTGTCGACGGGTCAGGGTGACAAAGCCGAGCGCGCCGTTGCGCTGACGATGCCGCACTACGAGCAGCGAGCGATGCATCCCGATCGCAACAGATCGTCGATTTCGCCTAATTCGATAGCGACGAAAAGGCTGCTTTATGTTGGGGACGACTCCACGAACGACGTTTACGTCTACAACTACAAGAGCGGAAAGTTGCTCGGGACGCTGACCGGCTTCGACGGGCCCTACGGCGAGTGCGTCGATGGAAAGGGCGACATCTACATTGCAAACTTCGATGCAGGTAACGTGGTCGAATACACGCGTGGCGGCACGAAGTTGCTCAACACCTACGAATCGGGCGGTACGCCGATTGGCTGCTCGATCGATTCCAAGGGTGACGTCGCCGTCACCAGCTTCGATCCGGGTGAAGTCACGGTTTATCCCGGCGGCAACCCCAGCAAAGGCACCACCTACAGCGACAGCTCGTGCACATACTTGTGGACGTTGGGCTACGACCGCAGAGGTGACCTCATCGGCAGCGGCGAGACCTCGTCGGGAGGGCGTGGATTCTGTGCCCTACTGTCCGGATCGAAGAGCATGACGTTGCTCACGACGAGCGGCATCACGATCGACTTCCCGGGCGGCGCGTCGTGGGACGGCAAGTATATCGTGCTCGTTGACCAAGAGGCGGGTGGCACTTACCAGACCGGCCTCGTTCGGGCCACCCTCAAAGGCACGACTCTCTACTATGTCGGTGAGACGAGCCTCAGCGACGATTGCTATAACGACTACACTGACGTCGTAAATCCGTTCCTCGTCGGCAAGACGAACACACTATTTCACGGAAAACAAGCCAAGGCGGTTATCGGTGCCAACTTGTGGTGCCCGGACGGAGGCCATGGCAAAGTGGACTTCTGGCATTACCCTGCGGGCGGATTGCCCTACAAGAACCTTACTGCGTCTTCCGAGGAGCCCTACGGCCAAGCCGTAAGCATCGCGCCATAACACGCTTTGTTTGAAAGGAATCATAGCCGTGAGAAGTTTGCGTTTCGGGTTATCGGGGGGCCTAGTGCTTGCCGCCGCTGCGTTGCTCGCGGGCTGTGCGGCGTTGCAGTCTTCGACCAGTGCTTCCGGCGCCTTGCCGCAAAGCGGCAACGCGACCCCGCTCCGGTTGCAGCGTGACGCGGCCTTAGCCGTGCCGCACTACGTGCAGCGGTCCGTGCACCCCGATCACGGCAGTTCGTGGATGCTGCCGCAGGGGACGGGCGGCAAGTCGGCTCTGATTTACGTCGGAGACGATTCGACGAACGACGTCTACGTGTACGACTACAAGAGCGGCAAGTCGGTGGGGACTCTTACGGGGTTTGACGGGCCGTACGGCGAGTGCGTTGATGCGAAGGGCGACGTCTACATCGCAAACTTCGATGCAGGTAACGCGGTCGAATACGCGCATGGCGGTACCGAGACGATCAACACTTTCGACTCGGGCGGGACGCCGATCGGCTGTTCGGTCGATTCGAAGGGCGACGTCGCCGTCACCAGCTTCGATCCAGGCGAAGTCACGGTTTTTGCCGGTGGCGACCCCAGCAAAGGCACCACCTACACGGGTTCCTGTACGTATGTGTGGACAATGGGCTACGACAGCCGCGGTAACCTCATCGGCGTCGGCGAGACCTCGTCCGGCGGGCGTTGTTACGCGGGGCTGCTGTCGGGTGGCAAGAGCATGTCGTCGCTCTCGTTCAGCGGTACGATCGACTTTCCGGGAGGCACGATGTGGGACGGCAAGTACATCGCGCTGGGCGACCAGGAAGCCGATGGAACGTTCGATACCGGCATGATTCAGGCAACGCTGTCGGGTTCGACACTGACGTCTCACGGCGAAACGATTCTGACTTGCAACGGCAGCGCTTATACGGACGCGGTTAATCCATTCATCGTCGGAAAGAAAAACACGCCGATTAACGACCGGCAAGCGAAGGTTGTCGTCGACTCGTGTAGTGAGGGTGGAATCGGGTTATGGCACTATCCCAAAGGTGGCAATCCGTTCAAGAACATCGGTATCGGTGATGAGCCCTACGGTATTGCCGTAAGTCTCGGAAGATAAGCTGTACCTCAAGCCTCGGAACATAGCTTTGGCAAATAAAAAGGAGAGGATTCATGAAGACGCTTGTACGGGAAGGTGCGCTCTTAGGCGCCGTGGCGTTACTTGCGGGCTGCGCGGGGTTGCAATCTTCAAACGGCGTGCCCGGGTCGTTGCCGCAATGGACTAGCGCGACGCGGTTGCCACCGTTACGGGTGCAGCGTGACATGGCCTTGATGACGCCGCACTACGAGCCGCAAACCGTGCATACCGACCACGGCAGTTCGTGGATGCTGCCGCAGAAGAAGAAATCGGTTCTCATCTATGTTGGGGCGAGCAGCGAAGTTGACGTCTACGATTACTCGACCGGCAAACTGGTGGGAACGCTTGCGGATGCCGGCGGATCTTTCGGCTGCGTTGATGCCAAGGGCGACGTCTACATCGGGGAGTTCGACGGGCAAGACGTGGTCGAATATGCGCACGGCGGCACCAAGGCGCTCAACACCTACGAGCTATCGGGCGGCACGCTGATTGGCTGCTCGGTCGATTCCAAGGGTGACCTCGGCGTCACGAGCTTCGACCCAGGTGCAGTCACGGTTTTTGCGCGTGGTAACCCGAAGAAAGGCACTAACTACAGCGGCGCGTGCACGTACGTATGGGCGATGGGCTACGACCACAGCGGTAACCTCATCGGCGTCGGCGAGACCTCGTCCGGCGGTCGTTGTTACGCGGGGCTGCTGTCGGGTGCCAAGAGCATTTCGTCGCTGTCGTTCAGCGGAACGATCGATTTTCCGGGAGGCACGATGTGGGACGGCAAGTACATCGCGCTGGGCGATCAGGAAGCCGGCGGAACATACGATACTGGTGCATATCCCTCGACGCTGTCGGGCTCGACCCTTTCGCCAGTCGGAAGCGAAGTCACGTTCACCGACACTTGCTACAACGATTATACCGACATTGTTAATCCGTTTATCGTTGGGAAGAAGAACACGCCGATTAACGACAGCCAAGGCAAGGTCGTCGTCGGCACAAATCTTTGGTGCCCCGATGGTGGCGCTAGCCCCGGCATCGAGTTCTGGCACTATCCTCAAGGCGGCAAGCCCTTCAAGAACTACAGTCAGGACTCCGGAACGGTTTTGACCGTCAGCATCGGGACGTAGAGCTTGACGTAGCTCTCGGAGCCGCCCTTCGTCCTTCGTCCTTCGTCCTTCGACTGCGCTCAGGATGACATTACTGCGCTCAGGATGACATTACTGCGCTCAGATGACATTACTGCGCTCAGCGTGACGATGCGGGGGCTAGGTGTGATCGTGGGGGCCAAGGAGGAAGGGGGGGTGGGCGCTCGGTATCCTTAGCCGCAATGCGCACGACCTTATGGGGCCGCTGCCTGGCTCTTGCCTCGCTGACGTGAATCGTTTGAGGGACGAGCACGGAATTGGGCCGGAGGGACATTCCCTCGGGGAGCGGGGATTCCAACCGGAAGCCGACCCTATGGACCGGCTCCAGCTTTCCTATTTACCGATTCGGAGAGGCTACGAGCCGGCGAAAATCGCGGCTGCCGCGGCAGCCGTGGCCGCCTTGCTCGCGGTCTTCCAGCTCTTCTTTCGCTACGAGTACCTGAGCGGCGGGAGCGCGGTCTATCGGATCGACCGCATCACGCATCAGGTCTGCCGCGTCGTGGACGGCCTCATCGATTGTGCTCCGACCCCGAAGAAGAAGACCTTCAGCGTCAGCACCAGCACCAGCATCAGCACCAGCACCGCCGTCAAGTAGCTGCTTCGCCGCGCGTGCCCGCGGGTGGCGGGATCGCGACCGGCTTTTGGTTTGCTGCTTTAAGTGTGGCGTTGACGGCGGGGAGCGAGGCTCTCCACGCGTCGTAGGCGGTTGCCCGCGAGGCGTAGTCGCGCTCGAGGCGCGCGTAAAGCGTGAGGCTCGCCTGTGCGAGCGGCTCGTCGCCGGTTAAGTTGAGGGCGTCTTCGCGTAGCTGCCCCGGTTTCTGAATGAAGTCCTCGAAGCTCTGCGGCGACGAAGTGAGCGTCGCAACCAGCGCGTCGATGGCGTCGATCGCCGCTTGTACTTTGGCCGCGGTCGCCGTGTCGGCAGGCTTGAGTGCCGCCTTGTCGGCAACCATCGTTGCGCGAGTGTCGTGCAAGTTATTGAGCATGGTATCGATGCGTCCCACGAGGTTGTAAGCGCGTCGTTGCGCCTCGAACGCCGCCTGGTACTCCGCGGGGGTCGTGCGCGATTGCGGATCCGCGAGTTTGACCAACGGAAAACGATACGTCGTGCCGTTGAGGTGAAAGACCATAACGTAGCGGCCGGGCGGAAGCGCCGGGCCCTCGTCGGGGCCGCGGAAGAAGAAGGGCGCGCTGTCATAGCGGGCGGGTCCGTCGATCGTGAAGTCGTAATCGAACTGATTCTTACCGTCGGTGCGAGTCAACCAGTACGACTCGCCTTCCTCGCCCGTAAAGACGTCGTGTTCGCCCGCGACGTGGCGCAAGAGATGACCGTGGAGATCGTAGATTTCGATCGTCGGGCGCTTCTTGGCCTGCGCCGGCAACCAGTAGTAGAGCGTTGCGACGGCACCGCCGCCGCCCAATAAACTTGCCCCGGGCTGTTGCGCTTCAAAATCGGTGTAGTTTCCTTCGTCGTCGCGATAGCTGATGAGATCGGTCGCGGGACGCGGACCGATGACCAGCGCTGCCGTCGGGATCGAGCATGCCGACTGCTGCACGGCTCGAATGTCGTCCATCACCCAGATCGCGCGCCCGTGTGTCGCAATGACGAGGTCGTCGAACTGCGGCTGGATGCGAATGTCGCGGACTTCAACGGCCGGCAGGTTGTTCTGGAAGCTCTGCCAGTTTGATCCGCCGTCGCACGAAATGCGAATCCCGCGGTTCGTGCCGGCATAGACGATGTTGCGATTGAGGGTGTCGGGGCGAACGGCACGCACGTATTCGCCGGCGGGAATGCCGCCGGTAATCTTCTGCCACGTCGCGCCGTAGTTGTGCGTAACGAAAACATAGGCGGCATCGTCGCCCATGGCGTGGCGATCGGCGGACACGTAGGCCGTTCCGTCGACCAGGGTGGACGGGGCAACGGTTTCCACGGAACTATCGGCCGGAAGAGCCGCCGGCGTGACGTTGCGCCAGTGTTTGCCGCCATCGCGCGTGAGGTAGACGAGGCCGTCGTCGGATCCGGTCCAGATTTCGCCGCTGCGCCGAGCGGAGGTTTCGATGTCGAGAATCGTGCCGTAGTTCTCGGCGCCGGACTCGTCCTGCGTCACGGAGTTCTTTGCGATCTGCTGTTTGGATTTATCGTTGCGCGTGAGGTCGGGGCTGATCTCCTTCCACTGCTTGCCGCCGTCGCTAGTCTGGAAGAGTACGTTGGCCCCGATGAAGGCGACATGCGGATCGTAGGCGGCAAACGCAACCGGCGATTGCCAGTTGAAGCGATAACGCGACGTCGCAAGGACGAAGTCTTCCTGCGCGGTACCGCGATACGGGCGCACGTTGGTGGATTCGTGGGAGAGCCGGTCGTAGACCACCAGCTCGCCGTTTTGCGAATCGGCCCAGATGAGCCGCGGGTTCGCCGGATCGGGAACGGCCCATTCGCCGTCGCCTTCGACGATCTTGAACCAGTCGCGATTGGTGATGCCGTCGGTGTTTCCGCTGAACGCCGGCCCGCAGTAGGCGTTGTTATCCTGCAAACCGCCGCAGACGAAGTACGGGATCGTGTTGGAAAGCCCGACGCGATAGAACTGCCCGATCGCAATGTTTCGCGAGTTCGCCCACGTCGCGCCGCCGTTGGTCGAGATCGCGATCCCGCCGTCGCCGGCCAGCGCCATGCGATTGCCGTCGGCGGATATCCACATGTCGTGCAGATCGGGATGGACGCTGAAGGCGGAAAGGTTGAACTTTTCGCCACCGTTATATGACGTTGCAAGCAAGATGCTCACGCCGTAAACGGTTCCCGCGTCAGTCGGCGAGACGCGCACGTGCGAGAAGTAGAAGGGGCGCTGGTTTGCCAGAGAATCCTTACTGACCATCTTCCAGGTAACGCCGGCATCATCGGAACGCCAGAGAATGCCTGCAGCCGATTCGACGAGCGCGTAGATGCGGTTGGGCTGCGAGGGCGCAATCGCCACGCCGATGCGGCCGATCGGCGGTACGGGGAAACCGTTGCCGGTCACCTGCTTCCACGTTCGGCCGCCATCGCTCGAACGGTAGAGCCCGTCGTCGCCGGTTCCGCCGCTGGTGATCGACCATGGCCGGCGCAAGACGTGCCACATGCCGGCGTAGATCACGTTGGGATTCTTAGGATCCATCGCCATGTCGCTCGCGCCGGATTGCTCCGATAGGTACAGCGTCTTGGCGAACGTTGCGCCGCCGTCGAACGAAACGTAGACGCCACGCTCCGTGCTCGGCGCGAAAACGTCGCCGAGCACGGCGACGACGACGTGCTTCGGATCGGTTGGATCCAAGAGAATCTTCGAAATGCTGGGCGCGTTGGGGAACGCGACGCTCTGCCACGAGCGGCCGCCGTTGGTCGAGTGGTAAAGACCGCTCTGTTGGATCACGTCGTTGCGCGGATTGGTCTCGCCCGCCCCGACCCACACGTTCGTGTCGTCGTTTGGCTGCACGGCGATGGCGCCGACGCTGCTGAGATGAATGAGGTCGGAGATGTTCTGCCACGAGGTGCCCCCGTCGACGCTCTTCCAGACCCCGCCGTCAGCGGTGCCCGCATAGAACAGCAGCGCGTGCTGGTCGCTGCCGACGACCGCGGACGCGCGGCCTTCGGGCAGCGCCGGGCCGAGCGCGCGCCAGCGCATCTGCGCGATCGGCCCTTCGTCGGCGCGCGCGGTAAGCGGAGCGGACAGCGCGAGAATGGCGGCCGCCAGGAGCAGAAACCTCCGCCTCATGCGCTAGTTGCCTTCGTCTTGAACGACTTTACCGTCGACCTTGACCAGCACGCTCACATCCTTGCTTTGCGTCTGCAGCCAAGTGCCGTTGGTGAGCTTCCAGGTGTCCGACGAACTCGCGGTCACGTCGATATCGTGATTGCCGTCGGGCGCCTGAATCTGACCGCCGACCTTGCCGGCGACGACGGCCACGATCGTGGTCGGGTCCGACATGGTCGTCGAGGTGATCGTGTTGGCGCACGACGTGATGTGCAGCTGTTTGAGCTGCTGCTTGGCCTGCGCGATGAACGCGTCGCGCTGCATCTGCTCGCCTTTGAAGCTGACGTGGACGAAGTTTGGCGCGAGCAGGGCGTTTGCCGCCGCTAGGTTCGCGTCGGTCGGATCTTGGGAGGCGGTGCACACCAGCGCATAATCGGCGGTGAGGGCCTTTTGCACGGCATCCGGCACGGGGTCCGCAGCGGCGGCGAGCGGAACGGCTATGGCCGCGCACAGCAGCGCGGCGGCGATCTTGGATAGCATACAACGGGACCTTTCTTGGGCGATAGCTCTCCAAGGCTACCGGAAAGCGGTCCCCGATGTTTCGCCGCTCGGGCCCCTGATGCCATCCTGACCGGTACGGGGGAACGGAATAGGGACCGCAAGCGCTTGGGTAAGAATGGTCGATGAAGCGATTGATCATTCTTGTGGCCCTTCTGGCTGCGGTGCCGGCCGCCGCCTCGGTCATCAACTATCATCTTACGCGAACCTATGTGCTCGGCGGCAGCGGGGGTTGGGATTATCTTACTTACGACGCCTCGTCCCACAGCCTGTTTGTTTCGCGTGCCACGCACGTCATGGTCGTCGATCCCCGGACCGGAACCATCGTTGGCGACATCCCAAATACGCCGGGCGTGCACGGCATCGCGCTCGCACCCGAACTCGGAAAGGGCTTCATTTCCAACGGGGCCGATGGAACCGTGACCGTCTTCAACCTTTCGACCCTGGCAACGATCGCGACCATTCAAACCGGCGCGAAGAATCCCGACGGAATCGCCTACGACCCCGCGAGCTCGCGCGTCTTCACCTTTAACGGCGGCAGCAACGATGCAACGGCGATCGATGCACGCACCAACGCCGTCGTCGCCAGAATACCGCTCGGCGGCCGGCCGGAGTTCCCTGCGGTCGACGGGCGCGGCATGCTCTACGACAACGTCGCGAGCACGAGCGAAATCGTGGCCATCGACGCACGCAGCGCCAAGGTTACTGCGCGTTTCCCGCTTGGAAGCTGCCTGCATCCGTCGGGGCTCTCGATCGATGCGCAGCACCGTCGTCTCTTCACCGCGTGCACGGGTGAGATGGGCGTCGTGGATGCCGACTCCGGAAAGGTCGTTGCTACGATTCCGACGGGCTCGGGAACCGACGCGACGCGCTACGATCCGGCTTCCGGCTTGGCCTTTGCCTCCAACGGGCGCGACGCCACTTTGACAGTCGTCCACGAGGACGCGCCGAATCAGTTTACGTTAGTGCAGAACGCCGCGACGGCATTGGGTGCGCGGACGATGACGCTCGACCCGCAGGCCGGCGACGTCTATCTCGTGACCGCAAAGCTGGTTGCAAACCCGCGTCCCACGTCGTATCGCGATCGGTATACCGTCGTGCCGGGCACGTTCGAGCTCCTCGTAATGCAGCGCACCTGACGAGCGGTGCCGCGCGCTTTCACGTCGTAATTGCGCCGAAATGAAAATACTTGCGATTCTCTGCGCGATCTTTGTTCTTCTCGGTATGCCGTCGCACGGTGCGGCTCAAAGCCCGCCCACGGCGCAAGACACGGGGGCGCTCAGAGCCGCGCTGCAAGCGGACCTCAATGCCTACCTTAAGGATCGCGGAGCGAAGGAGCACCTCTCGTCGCTCTCGCTTTCGGTGAGTTTGGCGAAGGGTGCGCCGGCCATCAACGTCACGGCTGGGACGACGCGCTACGGGGCGGGGCCGCCGGTGACGCCCACGAGCCTCTATCAGATCGGCAGCAACACCAAGGCCTTCACGGCGGTCGCCATCCTGCAGCTCGAGGCGCAGGGACGGCTCTCGATCGATGCTCCCA
>Ga0181526_10003299_pt1 | contig 13259 bp, 9 predicted proteins | sample PEATcosm2014_Bin_35_FD_119750 | JGI IMG/M metagenome (GOLD analysis project Ga0181526, IMG submission 119750) | Peatland microbial communities from MTU Mesocosm Facility, Houghton, MI, USA - PEATcosm2014_Bin06_30_metaG | ecosystem: Environmental > Terrestrial > Soil > Wetlands > Peat | place...
AGCACAGAGCGCCCGTCAGGCTCTCGCTACCACCTGGACTCGCCGTGTAACAGCGGATTACGTGGTGGAAATAAAAAGTGGGCGATCGCCCACCGGTGTGCTTCGCCGAATCTGCACCGGTCCACTGTCGCCGGGAGCCGATGACAGGAACCTCAAACAACAGTACAAAGGTAAATATACGCCTATGTGGGGGGAAAACTCAAGAAGACAAGGCCCGCCCGTCACATCAAAAGCCAGCGTAGTAAGCAAACTACGCCGATAAGCCACGGCACAATCAAAACGAGTAGCATCAGCGCGGCCAGCAAACCGTTAAAACGTCCGCCGGGAGTGATGACCCGCTCACCTTCATTAATCTGAAAATGAGGGCTTTTCTGGTTGATCTGAAGCCACGAGCGGTTCACTGAGAAGTATTTTATCGCGAATCACAAATACGAGCTTCAACGGTCTCACATTTCCACCCATTGTACCGGCCTGCGGGGGCTGGCATGCGCGGCTAGCGTGGGATAGCCCATATAGAAGACGAAAGTCGACTGCCAGGTGTGATCGCCGGTAATTTCGTTCAGCAGGGCGACACGCGAGGCCGGTTGGCCCAGCGCCCTCTCGTGGTCCACCATCTCTACGGACTCGTTGCAGGGCCGGGCGGCGATGCCCTTGGCAGTGGCGAACAGATGCGCTCGCTGCCACGTCCGGCCAGCCAGCAAACACTGCTGCTGGTCATAGCGGTCACGAACGGCGATGAAGCCGATCAACGGCGCGCTGAGCATCAAATCAGAATACGTATCTTTCTGGCTGCGAGAGCCGAGCCATCCCAGCATCCGTTGGGGTAGCGTCTTGACGATGCCGGTAGCGATGGGCGGTAAACCGAAGGCGTCAATGGTCAGGCCATCGCGATATCGCTGAACTTGACTCCACTGCAAACGAACCCAGTGCTCGCTACCGGCCTGAACGTTGGGATCGGAATAGATTTCCTTGTTCGCTGCGGAGCTGACCTTGGCAATATTTTTTCGATCGGCTTCGTTGGTGAAAAGAAACAGTTTCACGTCTGCGTCGCCGTCAGGCAGATGACTGAGCGCGTCCAGAAAATCAGGTGGGAGCGGCTTGTGCGAGTCGTAACGACCGCGATTTGTATGGCGCAGCGGAATGGCATTGTATAGTTCGTCCGCCTCGCGTTTTCCAGGCGTGAGATCGATGCGAGCCAGAAGTTGCGGTTTAGGTTCAGCAGGAATCGGGGCAAGCTGTCCCGGCACCAGCGTCGCCGTGGCGGTGTAACCGTTGGCAGGCGCAGCCAGTATGAGATTTTCCAGAGCGCAACCTATGCCAATGTGTTCTTCGCGGAGATAGGGATCAAGCGCGCCGACATTCCTGCGGGTGTCGATGTGCAACTCAATTGAGGAATCGCTGACCTTAAAGAGCCAGGGCTGCGTGTTGTGCGGGCTGGCGGCGAGAATCGCGGCGCTCACCAGGGCGAGTGGACTGTTCTTCGCGTTGCGCCAGTCTTGCCAAGGCTCGTAGGCTGGTCCTTCGCCGGTGCTGAAGACGCCTTGATCCCACGCCCGCCAAACGCCTCCGCCCACGACCGCGACGGTCAACACTCCCGCGCCCTTCAGGAAAGACCTGCGCCGCATGGATCACCTCGTCACTGACTTAGATGCAGCCTGCCTATATGCCTGCCTAATATACGTTGGAGATCGACGTAAGGACTCAAAGGCCCACAGCGCCAGCGAATTTATGCTTTGCCGATAAGGGTTTTATTGCGGCTCTGCTGGACTGTGCAGCCCCTGCTTTTGGTTGGTACGCGACTGATAGCCGAGTAGTTCCACAGTTTCCATGTCTGCGAGTGAATCGGTTCGCGTCCAGCCGATTTCGTGCGCGCTACAATGACTTGTGCGAAAAGTCATTGTTGTCGTAATTGTGCTCGTGGTGTTGGCGCCCATTGCTTTCTTGTTGGCGCGATCAGCGACGCCGATTATTAATCTTCCGTCGTCAGTCACCTCCCTCGGCCAGGCTACCCCCATTAACATCGACGTACACGTATCCCACGGTGTCCGTAGGCTGACGGCTTTTGTTGAGCAGAATGGCGCCCGTTACCAGGTTTTTGAGCTGGCGCAACCTTCAACCCTGATCGATACTACGGCCAACTTCACGGCAGGCCTCAAGACTACGCCGCAGCTGCAGGACGGGAAGGCGAAGTTGATCGTTGAAGCAACCTCGAACGGTCTGTTTCGCAAGACAGCGCGCCTGGAGCGCGAGGTGACGGTGGTGACGCAGCCGCCAAGCGTAAGCGTCGATTCCGAGCAGCACTACCTTTACCTGGGCATGGCGGATCTGGCAACGTTCAGCGTCTCTGGAAGCTGGACCGAAGCCGGGGTGCGCGTCGGCGATCAAACATTTCGCGCCTGGCCGATGCCTGGCGGCAAGCCGGGCGTTTTTTCGCTCTTCGCTTTTGCCTGGAACATGCCCCCGGCCACCGCACCGTTGATTTACGCCTCTAATGCAGCAGGAAACGACGTGACTAGCCCGCTGGTTGTCGTATTTCCAAAGAAAGAGCAGCCGAAGTACACCACGCATGATTTGCAGGTGAGCGACGCATTCATGCAGAAGGTAATCAACGAGCTCGACCCGAAAGGTACGGGCGATCCGGTCGCGCGCTTTGTAAAGATCAATAGCGAGATGCGTCGCGCTAACAACAAAACACTTTCTGATCTGCGTCTGAAGACAGCAGACAAATTCCTGTGGTCGCAACCCTTTGCGCGGCAGCCTCACTCCCAGGCGGAGGCGAACTTTGCCGACGTGCGGAACTACATGTATCACGGCAAGAAGATCGATCAGCAGGTTCACCTGGGATACGACTTGGCGGTCACGCAGCATGTCGGCGTGGAAGCCTCCAACGATGGCAAAGTCGTGTATGCGGCTCCGCTAGGAATCTATGGCAACTGCATTGTGGTCGACCATGGCTACGGGCTACAGACGATCTACGGTCACCTAAGCAAGATTGATGTGCACGAAGGCGACATGGTCAAGCGAGGTCAGGTCATGGGCCTGAGCGGTATGACCGGCATGGCAGGAGGCGACCACATTCACTTTGCTATGCAACTCGATGGCGTCCAGATTGACCCGAAGGAATGGTGGGACAGCCACTGGATCAAGGACCACATTGCAAAGCGAGTAGAACTCCCAGGATTCGATAAGTGATAGGCCCGGCAACTTGGGACTTTCTGGGTGTCCTCGACTTTTCAAGCGGGGAAATCGGCTACTTTGTTGCGCGCAGGCTAGACGAGTGTACGATGGTGCCGTTTGCGATGACAAAGAGGAAATTGCGGCTTGTTCCATCCGGGAGGGCGAAAGATGAAGAACGGCTGTGGGGTTAGACTGCCGGCGTATTTTGCGGCATCAATGTTCCTGCTGGCAGTGTGCGGCGTTCAGCCAACAGCCTTAGGCCAGATGACATCGGTGGGTGTCGAATGCTCACAGATCCCTGCCCTTCATCTTTTGCAGCAACAGAACCTTCGCGCCGGAACAGTCTTGGTCGAATGCGGAGTGGTGCAGGGCGGCAGACCCGGCTCCTCTGGCCACGAGGTTCAAGGGGATGTCCCTCAGCCTCCCAACGTTCTCGTCAGCAACCGTAGCTGTTCCGGTCCTGACAGTTGCACCAAGAGCACGAGCATGGTGTGGCACAGCACGCGGGCTGGCGACAACACCATAGTCGTCAATTTCAATGACGACTATGACGAGGGCGAGTCAGGCACATCATTTTCCACCGATGGGGGAGCGACGTTCACCCAGATTCTGCCGCCGCCGTTCGCCTCGGGGCATGGCACGAATTCTGGCGATCCGCTGTTGGTCTACAACCAAAAATTGGGTGAGTGGTTTGCTGGGGACTTGGTGACGGGTTGCGGCGGTCTGGGCGTTGGAATGTGGAGTTCTCCTGACGGGCAAAACTGGAGCACCGCGGCCTGCGCTCACAACGGCTCCAACGACGATCGCCCCTCCATCTGGGTTGACAACAATCCCTTCAGCCGCAGATATGGCCGGATGTATGTTTCCTTTAACAACTTCAATGTGGCTGGCGGCGCCCTGTTCGCCACGTATTCGGATGACGGCAGTTCCTGGAGTACGCCCTCGCAATTGACCACCACCTTCATCCGCGACGTTCAGCTCACGGGTGCACCGCCTGGACCACCGCCGCCGAATGCAGGCTATATCAGCACGGTAATCCTGGCCGGCATGGATGAAGGCGGTGGAGGTCTCAACTCGCGGCAGAACATCGTGTTCCGTTCCCTCGACGGGGGCAGCACATGGACTTCAGTCAACGTCGGCCAGCGCTTTAACCCGCCGGGCGACGGTGTCTGCTCATCCGATAGCTATTTCGCCATGATGAATCCCATTTGGCGGTACCAGGGTTGGGGGCAGCCCGGCGTCGGTCCCAACAACATAGTGCACTATGCGTACGCCACTAAGGGTGCCCTTTCGGGCGGCGACATCTATTACACGCGTTCGACGGACAACGGCGTGACCTGGTCCACGCCCCTCTTGCTCAATGACCCGGAGACCAATCAGTATCAGAGTCACTGGATGCCATCGCTCTCTGTGAACTACAGCCCCGGCGCTTTCCGGCAGCCGCAGGATGTGACGGTTTCCTGGTACGATCGCCGTCAGGCTACCACCCCTTGCAGCCAGCCCACAGACCCCGGCTGTAGCTATCAGCGCTTCGGCGTGCAGTCGGCGGACAACGGCAACACATGGGGATCGAATATCGAGATCAGCGACATCATAATTCCCCAGCCGGGTCAGGATGATCCCAACCTGCCGGCCTGCTACGCGGGCGACTATGACTACGCGACAGCATTGAACGGCAATGCCTTCGTAACCTGGACCGATGGACGGATTTCGGTCGGAGGCGTTCATGTAGAAAACGTGTTCTTTGCCAGCCAACCTGAACCTTGAACGAACCGTTCTCTGGGACAGTTCCGAAGTATTGTGATCTAGAACGGTTTTGTCACTGACACGCGACAGTGATGGTCCTATTCTCAAACGCAGACTCGGTTGAAGTTCCCAGGGAAGGCGCAGATATGAAGGCTTACATTGTGATTACCGCGAAAGCGGGCGCAGCTGGCGATATTGCTCAGGCCATGGCCGCATTACCCGGTGTCAAAATGGCGGACGCTTGCTGGGGTACCGGCGACGTTTACTCGGTTGTCGAGTTTCCCGCGTGGAAAGACCTCAATGCTCTGGTCATCGAGAAATTACAGTCGATGCCCGGAGTTGAACGAACCGAGACCCACGTCGCTGTACAGAGCTAACGCTCATCGCGGTAAGCATCTTGATATCGCCCTATCACGCCCCGGCTTTTCCAGCAGCCGCTTTCTCTTTGTGACCGCCAAACTCGTAGCGCATGGCGGAAAGCAGCTTGTCGGCAAAGTCGGCTTCGCCACGTGAACTGAAGCGCTCGTACAAGGCCGTCGTGAGCACTGGAGTCGGCACAGCTTCGTCAATTGACGCCAGGATCGTCCAGCGGCCTTCGCCTGAATCCGAAACACGTCCGGCAAAGGTCGAGAGCTGCGGATCTTCCAGCAACGCCAGTGCGGTCAAGTCCAGTAGCCAGGATGCAATCACGCTGCCGCGCCGCCATACCTCAGTGACATCGGTGAGGTTGAAGTCGTATTGATAATGCTCGGGATTCCGCAACGGTGTGGTCTCGGCATCTATCTCTTCGGTTTGCTTGCCGATGTTGGCGGAGCGCAGGATATTGAGGCCCTCGGCGTACGCTGCCATGATGCCGTACTCGATGCCATTGTGCACCATCTTGACGAAGTGTCCGCCGCCGCTGGGTCCGCAGTGAAGGTAACCGTCCTCGGCAGTTCCGCCGACCTTGTCCCGGCCCGGCGTGCGGTCGATATCGCCTCGTCCGGGAGCGATTGTCTTGAAGATCGGGTCAAGATGCTGCACCGCTACCTGCGGTCCTCCGATCATCATGCAGTAGCCGCGCCCCAAGCCCCATACGCCACCGCTGGTTCCGACATCGACATAATGAATGCCCTTGGGAGCAAGTTCTTTCGCGCGACGAATGTCGTCAATGTAATAGGAGTTGCCGCCGTCAATCAGAATGTCGCCTGCTTCGAGGTGCGGCACGATTTCGGCAATGGTTTGATCCACTACCGCTGCCGGGATCATCAACCAGACGGCTCGCGGCTTCTGTAGCTTACCGATGAAGTCTTTGATCGAGGTTGACCCGACGGCCCCGTCTGCCGCAAGCTCTTGTACAGTTTTTGCCGACATGTCGAAGACTACGCTGGTATGGCCCGCCTTCAGCAGTCGCCGCACCATGTTGGCGCCCATTCTTCCCAGCCCCACCATTCCCAATTGCATTGCCAGCCTCTTTCCAGGAAATTATCGAAGTCTATGCACGCCGCCGACCGCGACGATGCTGCGCAGCGGATTCCTCCCACAGCCGAAAACCGCCAACAAAAGCGTTCGTGTTGTCGCCTGGACGGGTATGCGCCGGCAACTCCTTCAGGCACTTGACATTGCCGCCACCGAGCACCACCTCGTCGGCCCCAAGTGCTGCCGCCAGCCGATCAACCACGTCCTCGACATAGCTGCGCCACTTTTTCTTGCCAAAACGTTTCATGCCACGCAAGCCAACGTAGTCTTCGTACGTCATTTTCTTGTAAGGAAGGTGGCCCAGTTCCATCGGCTGTAGTTCGCCATCGACGATCATGGCAGAACCCAGGCCGGTACCGAGTCCGAGGAACAACATTCTGCCCCCCTTGTAGCTGCCCAGCGCTTGCATAGCAGCGTCATTGACCATTCTTACCGGGCAGCCGAACGCCTTCTCATAGTCGAAACCGACCCAGCCGGGAGCCAGATTATGTGGCTCCTGGAGCGGACTGCCATGCAGAACGGGACCCGGATAGCCGATGGAAACCGCCTCGTACTTCCAGTCGCCGGCCAACTCCTTGACCGCGCTCACCATCTGCTTGGCCGTCATAGTAGGTCCCGAGACCGCCTTCCGCGGCGCGTCCTGACCCGAAACCAGAATCTTCACATGAGTTCCGCCGACATCAACTGCCAGTATGTTCTTCACTGAATTTCCTCGGTGTCTCTATTGAGTGGGATTGCGCGGGAACTTGAGATATGGCATGCGTACATTCTGAATCACAATCTGGTCGGCGCGAATCGCCGTGGGTGCTTCGTAGCCGTGGCCCGAATCAGAAGGATCGGTAACCATCGTTAGTGCGGCTCCGGCAGCGGTAACGAAATCATCCTGATCGACTCCGTCACCGCTCACTCCCAGCCCCCCGACCAGCACGCCATTGCGATAAAGAGGAAGGCTGCCGGGGAAGAACACGACCCCGTTCTGATTGGGGTTGGGTGGCTGGGAACCTTGGGTACAGGCATGTTCCGTGTCGTTGATATACAGATTGAAGAAAGGTCCGGGATTGCTGCCGTCAATGCCCGAGGGGAATAGCGGTTGGCCTCCGAAGCCAATGGTCCGATTGGTTACCGCTGTTCCCTCAGGAATGCCAGGTAGATCCGTCGATCCCGGCAAACCATCGGCGTACGCGCCCGGCAAGCCGGGCTCACTGCTGAAGTAAATTACGTTGCGCGATTTAGCGACCGCCACATCGATGCTGAAGATGGTTGCATCCGTCATGCGATACAGGGCGAGCAGAGTGCCATCAAGATCAGAAACCGCGATCATCATCTTGGCTCGCGAACCGATGGGAAGCCGGATGACGGCACGCGTCTGATTGGCGGTGTTTATGGCACTCATCACAATGGCGTTAACGTTCGCTTTGCTTAGGCCGCCATAGGCACTCGCCTGCGGTCCTACCAGGTATCCCTCGGGCGGTGGTCCCGGACTGGGCGATGGACCCAAGGAATACGTGCCAACGAATGGCCCCGAAGTGACGCCGCTGGGAGCTGTCGTCTGGTCCACAAAGGGTACGGCAATACCATTGATCACGACGACTCCCGGTGCTGCCGGGTCTGCTCCAAATCCCGCCCCCACTGCGCCTGAATAGGCGGCATACTCTGCTGTGGCAAGTGAAGCAGCAACCACTCCTACGCCTCCCACGAGGGTGCCATTGGAAAACAGCGGCACGCCGCCGGGATTCACCGCCATAGGCTCGCTGTCGTAAATATTCGCCTTACCGGTGATGATTCCCAGTCCAGGGGTGGTGCCGTTAATCAGGGTCGCGGGCGGAATCGACTGGCCCGGTAAATAGGTAGTGTTGAACGAGCAACCGCGGTTCGTGTTTTCGATGCCATAGAGCGGCGCACTCGCTGTGCCGGCAACTCCAGGCGGGAAGTGAATTCCGCTGATGTAGCGTACGGTGCGTGACGAAAGCGGCGCCTGGTCGTTGCTGAAAAACGCTGCCGTCCGCGCCAGGGCCACTGCCAGATTGTTAGCGTCCGGCGTGGTGCCAAAGTTGCCGATCCCCGTGCCAGGAGCTCCGTTTGTGTCGAAGACGGCAAGAATATTTCCCAGCCGGTCGGTCACGCCGACAACGATAGGAACGTTCACCGACTGAACGGCGGCATGCACAACGGCGTCCACTTGCGTCGCGGTCAGTGACGGAGTCGCAGACTGGACTGGTGGGGGATCGCTGCCGGCGCCACTCGCGCTGCCTGCGCCACCGCCGCAACCGAGCAGTGTCAGCAAAACCACTGCACAAGCTGACACTTGCAGCCAGTACCACCCATCGCTCCTATTGCTGCAAAGCCACATCGTGCGAACTCCAGTCTTGCGGGCTTTCATCTGAAATCGCAACGCCAAGAGACTGTTTCACCTGATAGGTCTTTAGCTCCTCGATTCGGCCTCAGGATCCTACTGCAGCTTCTGCCTTCAGCGGAACCGGATCATGACCGTTGTGGCGCCATTTGCGCCCGTCACGGCAGAGCAGGTCCTCTGACTCCTTCGGGCCCCAAGTGCCCGCGGGATAGTTAGGGAAGTTGCGCGGACGCAGCGCCTTCCACACGTCCAGGATAGGCGTTACCACACTCCAGCCGGCTTCCACCATGTCAGCGCGCTGGAATAACGTGGCGTCGCCGATCATGCAATCGTGCAGCAGTCTCTCATAGCCGGTACTGGCCATGCCTCCAAACTCCTCGTTGTAGGAAAAGCTCATGTCCACCGTGCCCAGGCGCATGATCGGGCCAGGCATCTTTGCGCCGAAGCTCAGCGAAATGCCTTCCTCCGGCTGAATGTGCATCACCAGTACGTTGGGCGTCAGTCGCTCCACGGGAGTGTCGCGGAACAGGACAAACGGCGCGCGGCGGAACTGTATAGCGATTTCGGTGTGTCGCTGCGGCAGGCGCTTACCCGTTCGCAGATAGAAGGGGACGTCAGCCCAACGCCAGTTGTCGATCTGTAGCCTCATGGCTACAAAAGTCTCCGTGCCGGAGTCTGGCGCGACACTAGGTTCGGAACGGTAAGCCGGCATGTGCTTCTGATCGTCGCGCCCGTCTCCGTATTGTCCCCGCACCGCGCGGGAGAGAACGTCCTCGGAAGAAAGCGGTTGGATAGCATGCAGCGTCTTGGCTTGTTCATCGCGGACCGCATCCGCCTGAAATGAGATCGGAGGTTCCATCGCGGTCAGGGAAATCAGCTGGAAGATATGATTCGGCACCATATCGCGTAAAGTGCCAGACTGATCGTAGTAACCCCCGCGCTGCTCGACTCCAACCGTTTCGGCCACCGTTATCTGAACATGGTCGATATAGCGGCGATTCCAGATGGGCTCGAAGATACCGTTCGCAAAGCGAAAAGCTAGAATATTCTGAACGGTCTCTTTTCCCAGATAATGATCGATGCGATAGATCTGGTTTTCATTCAGTACCTGCAGAAGCTGGGTATTCAGGCTGCACGCCGATTCCAGATCGCGGCCAAAGGGCTTCTCGACAATGACCCGGCGCCACTGGTCGTTGTCCTCGCGAACCAGGTCTGCGGCTCCTAGTTGCTGGACGACTTGCCCGAAGAAAGACGGGGCTATAGCCATGTAGTGAAGGTAGTTTCCCCGTGTACCGTGTTCCTTGTCAGCCTGCTGAAGAACCTCCTTCAGCCGGGTGTATGACTTGGGATCGCCAAATTCGCCGGACACGTAATAGAGTCGCCGTACGAACCATTCTGTAAGATCCTCGTTCAGTGCGCCGGTGGCGAAGGTCTTGATGTCTTCCCTGAACTTGTCGCGGAACTGTTCCGAATTCATGGGCTCGCGGGCGAGCCCCACGACCGCAAACTCGCGCGAAAGCAGGTTTGCCGTGGCGAGATTGTAGAGCGCCGGCAGAAGCTTGCGCCGCGTGAGGTCGCCTCCGGCGCCAAAGATCACCATGACGCACGGGTCTCCGGGCCTGCCGCCGATTGCTTCACCGATTCCGGGTTGGTTTGAGCTGGCCATCGCAACTCCTCTCTAGCTGTTGTTGCAGTGATGATGAGATTGAATAGTACTCAGGGCAGGTAGCACCTTCCCTTTGAAGATGGATCGACGGGTACGAAGGCAGCCTTTCTCTCGTTTTATTCGTCCCGCCATTATGCCCATATTTCAGCGGAAGTCAAGCAAAGCTTGCTACCAGGCGAAAGTTGTGATACCAAGTAAGCCCATTGTCTCCGACAATAATCAGTAACTTCTGACTTCGGCGGTGAGGATGCAAGCTCGAAAGACCTCGCTGTTGTGGATGGCGTGGCTCGTTCCTGCCGCGTTTGCGTGTACCTTCGTCGTGGCGGCGGAAGGCGACACGCAACAGATAGCTCCGCCGATTGTCAGCAGTTCCTCGGTGGTCATGCAGCAGCGGATTCCCGGCCATCCTGCAGCTGCCAGCTCATCGGTACAGGGCATCGTACGCGACGTGCAAGGCCGGAGCTTGCCCGGCGTCAAGATCACCGCGATCCGCTCGGGAGGCGGCATCCGTAGCGTCATCAGTGACAGTGAGGGTATCTTCCGCCTGCTGGACTTGCCCCTCGGCACGTATCAGCTGCAAGCCGAGAAAGAGGGGTTTTTGTCCGCCAGTATTTCCGGTGCACGGCTGACGAGCGGCGAGCTATTGACGGTTGAGGTGCGGCTTGAGGCTTCCGGAATCGCAGCCCCGTCCGATAAGGTGGCAACGGGACTGCCCGGCACAAGCGGTATAGCAATGACCGCGCCACCATTGATCTCGTCCTATCCCACTGCGTTTCAGAACTTGCAGGCGCCGACGCCATGGCCACTCAATGACCTGCCTGGAGAGGTGCCGCCTGCCGGCGCTAATTTCGCAACTGCTCCCGACCGCTGGGATGTGCTGATGCCGACCTGGAACCGTTACGGCAAGCCCGGCGAGTTTCCCTATACGAAGTCGCATTGGTACGACCCGTTCAATCGCAATCGGATCAAGGGCGATCAGCCCATCTTCGGCCAGAATTGGTTCTTGAACGTCACAGCCACAAGCTTTTCGGGCATTTCAGTTCAGCGGTTGCCGGTGCCGAGTGGAGTTTCAGCTGAGCAACCGGACAGCGAAGGCTTCTTTGGCAAAGGCGAGCAGTTCTTTGCCTCGCAAGCCTTCCTGTTTTCGTTTGACTTGTTTCAGGGTGACACGAGCTTTCGGCCTGTTGATTGGCGCATTCGGATTTCTCCGGCAGTCGATTTGAATTTCCTGCAGACTCGGGAGCGCGGATTGGTCAACGTTAATGTAGAAGATGGAACCAATCGGTTCTCCGCATGGACTGGAATGCAGCAGGCATTCGTCGAAGCCAAGATTCACGACCTGAGTCCCAACTATGACTTCATATCAGTGCGCGCGGGAATCCAGCAGTTCGTAAGCGATTTTCGCGGCTTTATTTTTGCCGACGAGCAGCCGGGAGTTCGCGTGTTCGGAAACTTAGGTTCCAACCGCTATAACTACAACCTTGCCTATTTCTACTTCCTCGACAAAAACACCAACACGGGGCTGAATACTTTCAACCAGCGGCATCAGCAGGTCTATGTCGGCAACCTCTATATTCAGGACTTCCTCACCAAGGGTTACACCACCGAGTTTAGCTTCCTCTACAATCGCGACGATCCCAGCCTTCACTACGACGAAAACGGATTCCTGGTGCGGCCAGCGCCGATTGGAGGAGTGGTCAATGGGGACGTGATCGAACACGGAATTCGTGCCTACTATCTTGGCTGGACGGGTAACGGACACATCAAGCGCGTGAATGTGAGCAACGCGTTCTATCAGGCATTGGGCCACGATACTTTTAATCCGATTGCCGGCAGACCAGTGAACATTGACGCGCAAATGGCCGCCGTGGAGCTATCGATCGACAAGGATTGGGTACGTTACTACACTTCGTTCTTCTATGCTTCGGGAGACTCGAGCTATAGGTTCGGGAGCGCACGCAGCGGCACGGCTCACGGCTTCGACACGATTGTGGACGATACCAACTTTGCAGGAGGCGCTTTCAGCTTCTGGGACCAGCAGGGAATTCTGCTGACTGGCACAGGAGTGAACTTGACGAATCCCGCGAGCCTATTGCCCAGCTTGCGCAGCAACAAGGAAGAAGGGCAGGCTAATTTCGTCAATCCTGGTATTTACATCTTCAATGCGGGCGCGGATTTCAATTTGACTACCAAGCTTCAGGCTTTTGCCAATACCAGCTATCTCAGATTCGATCAGACGCAGCCGCTCGAGATCTTATTGTTCCAGTCTCCAATCAGACACAGCATCGGTCAGGACCTTGGGTTCGGGGTGAAGTACCGTCCACCTTTAACCGAAAACATAGTGGTCACGGCCGGCACCTCCGCGCTGTTTCCCGGAGCAGGCCTGCAAAACATTTACAACAGCAAAGTGCTCGTCTCGGGCTTTGCAACCCTCGCATTGACGTTTTGAACATGAATCGATGATGAGATCGCCTTCTTCAATTCGTGCACCCCGAATCGCGGGACTCGTCGCATGCATTTCCGGGTCACTGGCGGTGTTGGTTCCAGGCTGGCGTACGGCTTCGTCGGCGGCTCCTGCGACATGCCTGTCGCAGTCCGCACCCGAGCAGCAGGCTAGCTCTGCGAGCCTGCTTGAGCAATCGCAGGAGCAGGTCAATCAGAAATCAAATGGCTGCGTGAGTTGCCACACGGTCACGGACAGCCCCACGATGCACACCACCGGCACAGTGCGTCTGGGATGTACGGATTGCCATGGCGGGAACGCGCAGGTTTTCCTGTCGCCCGGCACGTCGCCGAACACACCGGACTACATGGCAATAACCAGGCGGGCCCATCCCCAGCCGCGTATTGCTGAGAATG
>Ga0181526_10003300_pt1 | contig 13256 bp, 12 predicted proteins | sample PEATcosm2014_Bin_35_FD_119750 | JGI IMG/M metagenome (GOLD analysis project Ga0181526, IMG submission 119750) | Peatland microbial communities from MTU Mesocosm Facility, Houghton, MI, USA - PEATcosm2014_Bin06_30_metaG | ecosystem: Environmental > Terrestrial > Soil > Wetlands > Peat | place...
CAAGCTGGGAAGGGAAAACGGTTGGATTTGCGGCCAGATCGAAAGCTTCGACCAGCAACACTCCAGTGGCTTGATGGTCGCCATGATTCTCGCCGATGAAAATTCCCGGAAAGTGCGTGAACACCACCTCTGGCCGCGTCAGTCGGATCAGCCCGATGAGTTTTTCTAAATTTGCGCCGTGCCCCCAATTGGAAAGGGAATTCAGGACATTCTGCGAAGCAGTGTCCTTGCCATCCAGAAACCACACGTCTTTTATGCCCAGCCGTGTGCATGCCTCTCGCGCCTCGATCTCCCGCTCATTGGCCATGGCCGGCCCGCGCTCGCGCGTGAAACGGTTCACTCCGCTCCCCCCATGCGTGCTGAAGATCACCGCGACGCGTTTGTGCATGTCGTAAATCGCTCGTTCCACGTAAGGCGTGAAGAATGCTTCATCATCCGGGTGCGCCACCACCACGAGAATGTCTGCCTTGTACCGGTCGTCGGGGGGATTCACCTTTTGCGTACTTTGCGCCCACAGGGACCCGGATATAGTCAAAATAGCCAGCAGCATGGTTCTCATCAGGTTGGACTTCATTCAGTTCCCCCGTGCGGAATTTTCCTCTTCGTGTAAAACAGAAATTGTACCGTCCCTTGCCAGAAAAAGCGCTGTCGTTCACTCCAACCTCTATCCGTTCTCGGCTATAATCGGCTTCCCATGCGTCTGTTGGTTTTTGCGCTCGCGATCGCGCTACCTCAACTCGTGATATCGCAAACCAACCCCGGGGCGCCTTCCTCTGCGCCGCCTCTCGAAACCGGCAAGGTGCTTGCTCACATTCCGTGCGCGGCACACCCGGAACAGTCTTACGCGCTCTTTCTACCCTCGAACTATTCGCGTGATCGCCGCTGGCCCATTGTTTACTCCTTCGATCCCGCCGCAAGGGGCACGGTCCCCGTTGCATTGCAGAAACGGGCTGCTGAGCGCTACGGCTACATCCTGGCTGCGTCGAACAACTCCAAAAATGGATCTTGGAAGATAGAGAGGGAGGCGGCGGATGCGATCTTCCGCGACACGCACGAGCGCCTTCCCCTGGATGACCATGCCGTTTATTTCGCAGGGTTCTCAGGAGGTGCACGCGTAGCCGCCCAAATTGCCCTCCTTTGCAAGTGTGCAACCGGAGTGCTCTTGAGCGGCGCGGGGTTCCCGACCAACGCAACGCCAGCACGCGATGCGTCCTTCCCAGTTTTCTCCTCCGTGGGCATGCTGGACTTCAACTATCAGGAGGTCGTGCCGCTGCAAGAGAAACTCCAGCAAGCTGGCTATCCCCATTGGCTCTACATCTTTGACGGTGCGCACGAGTGGGCGCCTGAAGAAGCCATGGAGCAAGCGTTCGCGTGGTTCCGACTGCAAGCCATGAAAGCCAAGCGTCTGGCTCCGGAGCAGACCTTTCTTGCCGCGCAATTCTCACAAGCCGTAACCCAAGCAAACTCCACGGAACGTTCGGGTGATCTGCTAAGTGCCTGGCGCGAGTATCTTCAAATGATTGACACCTTCGATGGACTGGAAGACGTGACCCCTCTTCGCGCGAAGGCAGACTATCTTGGCAAAGAGAAGTCTGTCCGCGAAGCCGCCAAACAGGAGATCAAGGATTTCGAGGAGCAGCTGCGCCTCACCTCGGAAGTTCTTGTTGGCCCAGGCGCCCCGGCGGACGCACCTGACTCGTCACCGGATTCCGGAAAGTCGGCGGCAGAAAGGGCCCGTGCTCTTCGTCTGCGCGCAGAACAAGAAAAACGCGCGGATCGCGCCCGCGTTTACAAGCGTGCCTTGGCAGGCGCCTTTGTGGGTGCCATGGAAACCGGTGCGAATCACCTCGAAAACCACCACTATGCGCACGCTACCGACGCTTTCTCCTGTGCCACCGAAGCGATGCCAGATTCCGAGTGGGCATGGCGCAACTTGGCAATCGCGGATGGCCAGGAAGGAAACCGAAAGCAAACCATCGCCGCCTTGAAACACGCGCGCGATGTGGCCAAAGACAAGGCCGCATGGACCGAGTGGATGAGCACAGAACCTGCTTTCGAACGATTCCGCGCTACCCCGGAATTCCAGAGCTTGCGTAACCTGAAATAACTAGATTGCACGGATTTTAGCGTCCTTTACAATGACCGATTCCGTCATCCGCGACGAGACACATTTTGGCGCTCAACTCATCACCGCGGACAGTCATTTTGCCCACCTACCGAGTGTGACTCTGCTACGACCCGGGGCCGCCTTGACCGTCTCGCGACCCGCCTATACTCTAGCTAGTTAAATACACCGCAGAGTACTGCGTCAGGACTCGGACCATGGATCAGATTCACGTAACTCTTCCCGATGGCAGCGTCAAGGACCTCCCTAAAGGGACGACACCCCTTGCTATCGCCAAGTCTATCTCTCCTCGGCTGGCCGATGCCGCGCTCGTTGCCAGAGTGCGCGCCACCAACGGCAACAGCACAAAAGAGAAGACCGGCATCTTTTCCAATTCCGTGGATCCCGCCGAGGATGGCAGCCTGCTCTACGACCTCCGCCGCCCCCTCGACCAGGACGTCGCCTTGCAGATCCTCACGGAGCGGGATCCCGACGCGCTCTATGTTTTCCGCCATTCCGCGGCACATCTTCTGGCCGCCGCGGTCATGGAGCTTTATCCCAACGTTAAACTCGGCATCGGCCCACCGGTTGAAAATGGTTTTTTCTACGAATTCTTGCGCGATGAACCCTTTACGCCCGAAGACCTGGAAAAAATCGAAAAAAAGATGCACGAACTGGCCGCCAAGGATCTGCCCAACGAGCGCAAGTTGCTGCCGAAGGAAGAGGCCTTAAAGCTCTACAAGGACTCTAACCAGATCTTCAAGTGCGAGCTCATCGAAGAAAAAGCCGATGAGCCCATGGTTTCCTTCTATACCACCGGAAAGTTCATCGATTTCTGCCGTGGTCCGCACATCCCCTCCACCAAGCGCATTCAAGCCTTCAAGATCATGAGCGTTGCCGGCGCTTATTGGAAAGGCCAGGAAGGTAATGCCCAGCTCCAACGCATTTACGCCGCCGCGTTTTTCAGCCAAAAAGAACTCGACGAATATCTGCATCGTTTGGAAGAGGCCAAGCGCCGTGACCATCGCAAACTTGGCGCGGAACTGGAACTCTTCAGTATTCAGGAGGAAGCCGGCCCGGGCCTGATTTTCTGGCATCCGAAGGGCGGCCTGATCCGCACCCTGATTGAGAACTGGCTGCGCGATGAACTCCTGCAGCGCGGCTACGATCTGGTGTTCACTCCGCACATAATGCGCTTCGATCTTTGGAAGACTTCCGGCCATGCCAATTTTTATAAGGACAGCATGTTTGGCGTCGTCGAGGTCGAAAAAGCCGATTACCAGCTTAAGCCCATGAATTGTCCGGGGCACATCCTGATCTACAAATCCAAGCTTCGCAGCTACCGCGATCTCCCGGTTCGTCTTGCCGAGCTTGGCACCGTCTATCGTTACGAGCGCAGTGGCGTGCTCCACGGACTTCTTCGGGTTCGCGGCTTCACCCAGGACGATGCCCACATTTTCTGCACCCCGGACCAGATCGAATCCGAAGTGGAAGCCTGCGTGGACTTCGCCTTCGCTGTCATGAAGAATTTCGGCTTTGACAAGTTCGAGGTCGAACTCTCCGACTGGGATCCCCAGCATCCGGAAAATTACGCCGGCAAGCCTGAGGACTGGCAACGCGCCACAAATGCTCTTGCCGGCACCATGGCACGCATGAAAATTCCTTACAAGAAAATGGAGGGCGAAGCCGCGTTCTACGGCCCGAAAATTGACGTGAAGCTCATCGACGCCATCGGCCGTCCTTGGCAGCTCACTACAGTGCAGTTTGATTTCAACCTTCCGGCGCGTTTTGGTCTCGAATTTGTCGGCGTGGACGGTGCGCGGCACCAGCCTCTGATGGTCCACCGTGCGCTCCTTGGTTCCGTGGAGCGCTTTTTTGGCATCCTGATCGAACACTATGCTGGCGCGTTCCCCCTATGGCTCGCTCCTAGCCAGGTGGAAATCTGTCCGGTTAGCGAAAAAGTGGCCGATTACTCGAAGCATATTTACGAAACGCTGAAGAGCCATGGGATCCGTGTGCATCTCGACGATCGCAATGAAAAACTGCCCGCAAAAATCCGCGACGCCCAGTTGCAGAAAATCCCTTACATGCTAGTCCTCGGCCCGAAAGAAGCCGAAGCTGGCACCGTCAGCGTCCGACATCGCAGCAAGGGTGATCTGGGTGGCCGCCCACTCGCCGACTTCCTCGCGGCTCTGAAACAAGAGATCGACTCGCGCTCTATCCAGTAGTTTCTGAGCGGAACTGTGCACCTCATCTGTACGTACTCGTCTTTCTTTCGACTCACGCCAAACCGGGTTACTCTATCGGTCTCGTTCCGGAGGCCTCTATGTTTTCTCGCCGCACCTTCCTCAGCGCTTCCACCGGGGCATTGGCCGCCTCTTTCCTGCCTCAGCAAGCACCACCGGACGTAACTCCAGCCATGCCCGCCGATCTCGATCACATCATCGTAGGCTATCCAAACCTTGAGGACGGAATAGCGCGCCTGTTTCATCTCTCGGGCTATCACGCCGCGGTAGGCGGTTCTCATCCGGGGCGCGGCACTCGAAACGCCCTTTTGAATTTGGGCAACACTTCTTATCTCGAGATTCTCTCCCCCGATCCTGCGCAGCCCGCCCTGCTTTGGCACAAGGAAATCGCTTCTCTCACGGAACCGACAATTGTGGGTTGGGCAATCCGGACCAAGGAGCTCGACGACGTGGCTTCGCTTCTGAAGGAACGCGGTGTCCCGTTTGCGGATCCCATTGCCAGCTCGCGCATCCGGCCCGATGGACAAACGCTCCGCTGGCGAATGCTACTGTTGGCGGATGATCGCAAAGGGAATCTTCCGTTCTTCATTGAGTGGGATGCCGCTTCTCCTCATCCTTCGGCCGATGCTCCTGGCGGCTGCCTCCTCGAGGAGTTCCGCCCCACCGGTCTGCTACCCGAAATACCACCGCCCCAAGCCGATATGAGGCTTCATTTGGTTCCGGGAAAGCAGTCACAGCTTCGGGCGAAGATCGCCGGGCTTAGCGGCGTATTCGAGTTGGCTTCGATTCCGGTTCCATCGGAGCATTGGGTTCCCAAAGAGTCCCCCATCCTCTAGCTCTGAACTATTTCTGTGGTCTTGCTCCTCCCTTTTCACGTGCTATACTTTGAGGTCTGCCCCATGCTGCGGAAGCCGCAGGGGTTAGCAGTCCAAACGAGGTGTGACCCGGTTCGCCGGGTGCCTTTTTTCCTAGGGGGATTTATCGCAGAGCGGAATTTCCGGCAAGCCGACCGTACCCGGATCAATGAGCGGATACGAGCTCGGGAAGTTCGAGTGATCGATGAAGAGGGCGGGCAGTTGGGTGTCATGCAGCCGTTTGAGGCGCTTCGCTTGGCGCGCGAACGGGGACTGGACTTGGTGGAGATTTCACCCACAGCGGATCCGCCAGTTTGCAAAATCACCGACTATGGCAAATACCAGTATCAGCTGAGCAAGAAAGCCCACGAGCAGCGGAAAAGCAGTCGTGGCTCGCAGTTGAAGGAAGTGAAGTTTCGCCCCGCTACCGCCGAGCACGATTATCAGGTTCGCAAGAATCAGATCATCCGGTTCCTCGGGGAAGGCCACAAAGTTCGCGCCATGATTTTTCATCGCGGCCGCGAAATGGCTCACCAGGAAGTGGGACGCGCCAAGATGACCCGGCTTCTCGGCGAAATCGGCGAGCACTGCCAGATCGAGACCATGCCTCGCATGGAAGGCAACGTTCTGGTCGCGCTCCTGGCTCCAAAAAAGGGTGCTGGCGCTCCCGCCCGGCCGGCAAGCTCGGCGCAGCCAAACGCGTAATTCTTTGGGAACATTTTCAGGGCCGGCTCTGGCCGGCTCGCAGGGAGAGGATTCACAGCAATGCCACGTAATTCACTGAAGCCAAAAAAGAAACTCAAGACGCATCGCGGCGCCAGGAAACGTTTCCATGTCACTGCCAACGGCAAGATCCTGCGCATGCACTCCGGCAAGCGGCACCTGCTCGGTACCAAGGCCGCCAAGCGGATGCGCAAGCTCAAGAAGCTCACAAAAGTGAGCCCGCGCGACGTCGCGGCCGTTCGCCAGATGCTCCCTTACGGAGCCTAGATCTTTGTACGGGCGGAGTTCGCGCTCCTCCTATGCAAGAACTGCGGAGCACCCTTCCGCAAGACGTGCCAGGCAGCGCTACACGGGTGCCTGCCGGCCGTTTCGCCCCGCTCGCGGGGCATGTAGGCGCCGGGCTTCGGCCCGGTAGTTGTAGAGGCGGCTTCGCGCCGCCACGCCGCAAGGCGCTGCAACAAATCACACCGGAAACAAACCCGTTGCTCGAAGCGCTTCGCTGCGTTTCTTCGCAACCCGTTTTGTTTCCCACATACGAAGGAGAAAACCCATGCCACGCGTAAAACGCGGCACAAAGCGCCGGGCTCGGCGTAAGAAGTATCTAAAGAGGACCAAAGGCTTCTTCCTCACCAAGAGCAAGCTTTACCAGTCCGCGCAGGAAGCCGCCAATCGCGCAGATCGTTACGCAAAACGCGATCGCCGCGTGAAAAAACGCCAGTATCGCCGGTTGTGGATTCAGCGTGTCGGCGCCGCCGCCCGCCAGAATGGCTTGACCTACGGGCAGCTCATTCACGGACTGAAGTCTGCCGGCATTTCGGTTGACCGCAAAGTGCTCGCGGACATGGCCGTCAAGGATATGCCGGGATTTGCTCAGATCGCGGAAAAGGCCAAGGCCTTCGCGCCCAAGCTCGCCGCCAAAAAGGCCTAGAATGGTAACGCTGGCTTCTGAGCCGGCAAACTATTCAGTGGTAGGGGCGCAGCACGGCTGTGCCCCATCTCGGCACGATTTCTTGTGCCTCTGCGGTGTAATCTATCCTTCGACTATGCCTATCGACAATCCGACTGACAGAACGCTCGCTGAGTTGGGCATAACCAACAACTCCGAGATCTCTGCGCTGTTCGCCACTGTACGGGAACAATTCGATCATCAACTTGCCGCCAAAACCGGCAGCGAACCCGAATACTTGGCGTTGCACCACGCATGGCTGGGGCGCAAGTCAGGCATACTCAGCGCGATTACGGATAACTGGCTGAAGTCTGCTCCTCCTGCATTGAAGCCAGTAGTCGGACAGTCTCTTAATGAACTAAAGCGTCATGTCGAAGGCAGAATGGAATCTTTCCGCGTTGCAGCCGAGAAATCCGCTGCAGAGTTCGCTGCCACTCGGGAAAAGATCGATCTTTCTCTCCCAGGCGTCAGCCGCCCTATTGGCACGCACCATCTCATTCGTCAGGTTTTTCAGGAAATTGAAGATATTTTCTTTTCGATTGGCTTTTCCGTCGTCGAAGGACCTGAAATCGAAACGCCCTACTACAATTTCGAGGCCCTGAACATCCCCGAGCACCATCCTGTGCGCGACGACATGGATACCTTCTATCTCGAATTGCCAAAAGGCGCTCCAGGACCGCTGTTGCTTCGCACGCACACTTCGCCGGTGCAGATTCACACCATGGAGAAGCGCCAGCCGCCGGTGCGCGTCATTGTTCCCGGCAAGGTCTATCGCCGCGACAATCCCGACGCCACGCACTCCTTCATGTTTCACCAGATCGAAGGCCTGGCCGTCGATTCGGACATCACCTTCTGTGATTTCACCGGGACCATCGATTATTTCGTTAAGCAGTTCTTCGGCGAAGGCGTCAAGACGCGTTTCCGTCCCAGCTATTTCCCGTTCACCGAGCCTTCCGTGGAATTCGACGCCTCCTGCATTTTCTGTGGCGGCAGCGGTACGGCCAAAACTGGCGGCACCTGCAGCAAGTGTAAGGGAGCCGGTTGGATCGAGCTTTTCGGCGCGGGCATGGTGGATCCCGCTGTGTACGGCTTTGTGAATTACGATCCGAAAAAGGTCAGCGGTTTTGCTTTCGGCATCGGCATCGACCGTCTGGCCATGCTCAAGTATGGCATCGACGACATTCAGGTTTTCTTTCAGAACGACGTGCGCTTCCTGAGGCAGTTTCCATGAGCGTTGGGGAACCAGCTGTCGCGGTTCGCTTTATTTTAGTTATAACCGAAATCGGATAACGACTAACTTTCAATGACCTTTGCCGACGCCAAACAGCGCTTCTCGAATCGGGTCGCGGATTATATCCGCTACCGGCCAGGCTACCCGCTCGCCCTGTACGATTTGCTGGCGAGCGAGTGCGGGCTGCGCCCTGGACACGTAATAGCCGACATCGGCTCCGGCACTGGCCTGCTCAGCAAAGTTTTCCTCGATCATGGCAATCCGGTCTTTGGGGTCGAACCTAACCCCGAAATGCGCGCGGGCGGCGAAGGATTTCTGCGCCGTTATCCCAAGTTCACAAGCATCAACGGCGCTGCTGAGGCTACGACCCTGGGCGACAGTTCCTGTGACTTCGCCACGGCGGCGCAGGCGTTTCACTGGTTCGAACCGCTCGCGGCACGCCGCGAGTTCCAGCGCATTCTTAAACCGGGGGGTTTCGTCGTTGTCGCTTGGAATGACCGCCGGATCTCGGAGTCGCGTTTTGGCCGGGAATACGAAGACCTGCTCGTTCGCTTCAGCACCGATTACACTCGAGTGAAAGAAACTTATCCTGAAGCTCCAATCATGCAGCGCTTCTTTGGCGAAAGCAAATTTCGTTCCGCCGAGCTCCCCAACTTCCAGGAATTTGATTTCAACGGCCTCTCCGGGCGCCTGCGCAGCAGTTCGTACGCGCCTCAGCAAGGCCACGCCAACCACGAACCCATGATGAACGAGTTAAAAAGAATTTTTGACGAAAACCAGGTGGATGGCCAAGTGCGCATGACTTACACCACGCAGATTTACTTTGGACAATTGGAAGCGTCGAGGAAATTGGGATGAAAGTTGGCTACAGCTGGCTGAAAGAGTTCGTCGAGGTCACCGTTACGCCGGAAGAAATTGCGTCGCACCTGGCCCTCGCCGGGACAAACATCGCGGGAATCGAAAATGGGCCGCACGGTGCTGTGATCGATGCCGAAATTACTTCAAACCGTCCGGATTGCCTGGGAATGCTCGGGATCGCCCGCGAGGTGGGGGCGATTTACCGGCTTCCCATAAAAAACACTGCGCCGAAGCCTGCGGAAAGTGGTTCTGCAAAAGCCAGCGATGCCCTCAGCGTCAAAATCGAAGTACCAGAACTCTGCGGCCGGTTCACTGCTCGTGTAATCCGGGGCGTGAAAATCGAGCCTTCGCCCGCGTGGCTGAAAGACCGCTTGGAAGCTGCTGGCACGGCCAGCATCAACAATGTCGTCGACATTTCGAACTACGTGTTGCTCGAACTGGGCCACCCCCTTCACACTTTTGACTACGATCTGGTCCGCAATCACAGCATCATCGTCCGCCGCGGCAAGCCGGGCGAAAAAATCCGCACACTCGACGCCATCGAGCGCACGCTTGATCCCAACATTTGCGTGGTTTGCGACGGCGATGGCTCTCGCGCTGTCGGCATCGGCGGCATCATGGGTGGCTCGGAAACTGAGATTTCGTTCTCCACCAAAAATGTGCTGATCGAGTGCGCCTGGTTCGACCCCATTGCAATCCGTCGCGCCGCGCGTTTCCTCAAACTCCACACCGAAGCCAGCACGCGTTTTGGCCGCGGTGCTGATCCTGAAATGGCGGAAGTGGCCTCCCGGCGCGCCGCGGAACTGATTTTGCAACTTGCGGGCGGTGAACTGCTCTCCGGCCTCGTCGACGTCTACCCCGGCAAGCGCGGGGCAAAGAAAATCACCATCACCCGCGCGGAGTTTCTGCGCATTATGGGCGCCGACGTTGCTGACAAAGACCTCGAGGCCATCCTTTCTTCCCTTGGCTTTGCTCCTGTCCGCGTCGACCACAACCGCGGCTCGGCGAACTCCCTCCTTGCGGCATGGGAGTGCACGCAACCTTCGTGGCGCGCCGACGTCGAGCGCGAGATCGATCTCATTGAAGAAGTCGCGCGCGTTCACGGCCTGGACAAGTTTCCTCCGCGGCTCCCGGCGGCGCGCATCGGTGCAGCTCGCTTGCCCCATCAGGAAGCGGAAACCCGTTTGCGCGAGCGCCTCATCGGTCTCGGCTATCACGAAATTTTGACCATCCCGCAAGTTGCCGAGGAGCGTAACGAATTGTTCCGCCCTGCCGACGCGGTGCCTGCAAAGCTCTCCAATCCGCTCAGCGAAGACGCTAATGTCTTGAAGTCGACGGGTGCGGTCACCATGGCATCTGCGATTGAATGGAACCTCAATCACGGACAGCGCAACGTGCGGCTCTTCGAAATTGGCCATCACTATCGCTTCGTCAACGGCAAGTCCGTCGAATCGCGAGCGCTCACGATTGGCGTCAGCGGTGCGGCACGGGCCCAAGGGCTTTATGACGCGCCGCGCGATTACAACTTTAGTGATTTGAAAGGTGATCTTGATGCCGTTGGCGTTCTCTCCGGCGGCTTGCGCTGGGAAAACCGTGGGCCGGACTGGCTAAACGCTGCGAAGCGCGGCACGATCTACCTCGGCAAGGAAGGGAATCAACCTTTAGGCGTTGCCGGGCAGTTGACGAAGCGCGTTGCCGACAAACTCAAATTCCGCCAGGACGTCTACCTTGCCGAGGTTGCTGTAGGTCCGCTCTACTGCATGTATTACGGCGTGAAGAACAACCGCCGTTACGAGCCGCTGCCGCGCTTCCCCGGTGTTGAGCGAGACTTTTCTTTGTTCCTTGCAGACGGCGTTACCTTCGCGGAGGTCACCAAAACGATCGAATCTCTCGGGATCCCGGAGATCGCATCCGTCGAAGCTGCCGACCTGTTCCGCGGTAAAAATGTTCCGGCAGGAAAATTCTCGTTGCTCGTACGCGTCACGTTTCAGAGCAGGGAATCCACGTTCACCGACGCCCAGATCAGCGACTTCTCCAGCCGTATCGTCACTGCTCTGGAAAAAAACCTCGGCGTCTCCTTGCGGGCGAGTTAGAGCGCCCTTCGTCAATCCGCCTGCTTCAGCGCCCGTTCTACCAGCGTCAAGCAGCGCTCCGCCTGTTCCTTCAACAATTCCTCGCGCTCGCCGCGTTCTTTCCGCAAGCTGTGCAATTCATCGGCGATCGCCAGGGCGGCCAGAATCGCCACTTTCTGCGTATCCACGGTCGGCGTCATGTCCGCAATCGCACGCATCTTTTCGTCCACATAAGCCGCCAACTTCTGTACGTAGGCTTCGTCCAGCTCACCTTGAATCGGAAATACCTGCCCGAAAATCTGCACTTTGAAATTTTGCGCCATCTTCTTCTCGCTTATTGTGACCACGAAGTCGGATTGCGGTCCCAGCGATGAGCGCGCAGTTTTTTATGCAGTTCCGCTGGAAGTGGGCCGGCACTGCTCGCCGCGCAATTCGCTTCAACGTTCTTGCGCTTTCGCATTCCCGGGATCGTGGTGCTGACATCCGGATTACCCAGGATGAAACGCAACGCCATCTCGGCCATCGTGTTGCCTGAAGGAATCAATGGCCGAAGCGCCTCCGCATGCGCCACGCTCGACTTCAGATTTTCCGGAACGAAGTAGGTGCTTCGCCAATCGTCCGCCGGCCACTTGGAATCGATCGTCAACATCCCTGTCAACGTGCCTTCGTCAAAGGGCACTCGCGCAATGACCGCTGTCTCTTTCATCCGGCATAGGGGAAATAGCGCGTCTTCGGGATTCTGGTCAAAAATGTTGTAAATCACCTGCACGGCGTCCGCGTAGCCTTCCAGGACAGCGCGAATTCCATTGGCTGGTTCCCAGCGATTCATGCTCGGCCCAAACGCGCGCACTTTTCCGCTCTTTTTCATTTTCTCAATTGATCGCGGCAGCCGCTCGTCGTTCAACCAGCGATCTTCCCAGGTGTGGAACTGCATCAGGTCAATCGTTTCCACGCCCAGATTTTTCAGGCTCTTCTCGATATATTCCTCGACGTATTCCGGCGGATAGCAATCCTCCAGGGTGAATGTGCGCGTGCTCGGCCAGCAGCGGTTTTTCGGCGGAATCTTGGTCGCCACGTAGAGGTGCTTGTCAGGACCGCCAGCGGCGGAGCCATTTTTGTGCTCCTTCAAAATCTTCGACAGAATCTGCTCGCTCTTCCCGTCCCCATAGGCCCACGCGGTATCAAAAAAGTTACAGCCTAATTCAATCGCCCGATGCAACGATGCCGCTGTCTCCTTGTCATCGGACCCGCTCCATCCCGCCAGCCCCCACATTCCATATCCGATCTCACTCACCTGCCAACCCGTCCGCCCAAAACGCCGGTATTTCATGAAGTATGTCTCCTCACATTTCGGAGCCATTGTAGCGGAGATCGTGCAAGTTCGTGTACTCGGTTAGACCGTGGCGAACGACCTGCGATCGCGCCGCCAAACCAGCAGGACCCGCAACCTAACCCGCAGTCGCAGCAATTCGTGGGATGGTGATACGTCCGACGCGGCAAGAATTGAAAAAGACAATGCTTTACTTCTTTGCCAAGACTGTTCTTGCTTCGGTCAGCTCCGGCCGGTCCCCACCGGGGCAATCTTCGGCCAGCTTTGCATAGTAGGTCTGCGCGCCGCTCGTGTCCTGTGCGAGTGCGATTTCTTTCTGGCCTTCCTTGCGTTGCTTCTCATCCGGAGACTCCCACAACTGCTCGTAGAGCGACATGGCTTTGCCCCAGTGAGCCATCGCGCACTTTGCGTCGCGCGTCTCGGCCTCCTCAAATGTCTGCCGCGCTTCCATATACTGGAAGGAATGGAGCAGTGCCAACCCCTTCTCGAGCAGTGGCTGCGCGTCCGCTGAACAACTCGTCGGGAAGTACACTTTGCCGAGGTGCGTTTGTGCCGGGTCGGTGGCCTGTCCCCTGGCAGTGACAACCGAAAGCAGCGCGAAGGAGAGTACGCAAATCCTAAGAATGGAAAATACCAGCCGCTCCTCTACCATGCGACCCCTCTCACCGGGGTCGGTCATTCTACTTTCGGACTGTTCCTACGGTCAGCTAAACCTTCGCGCCTGGGTGGCCCCGCGGTTGGACGCCGGGGTGCACTCGGAGGATAATATGCACTGGAGCGGTACTTCGAGGCAGGTGAGGACGCGAAAGCCGTTTGAACCGTAACGAATCTCTGGGGTGCTGCGGTTAGTCAGCTTGTGTGCACGGCCTGTCCCGCCGGCGAGCCTTTGCCA
>Ga0181526_10003301_pt1 | contig 13256 bp, 13 predicted proteins | sample PEATcosm2014_Bin_35_FD_119750 | JGI IMG/M metagenome (GOLD analysis project Ga0181526, IMG submission 119750) | Peatland microbial communities from MTU Mesocosm Facility, Houghton, MI, USA - PEATcosm2014_Bin06_30_metaG | ecosystem: Environmental > Terrestrial > Soil > Wetlands > Peat | place...
CTGTTGGGGCACGTCATCGCCGAGCGCGCCGGACACGCCATGCACACCGCGCTGGTGGCGCGCATCATGTCGGACCCCTCGATCTACGAGATCCTGACCTTCGACCAGTTGGCCAGCCGGGTGGTGCAAGCGCTGGTATCGTAAGCCTCCACGGCTATACAGATCAAGTGGGGCGGACCTCCAGGTCCGCGCGGGTCCTCCAGGACCCGCTCTTTGCCTTAAGGTCCCAGTACGCTAAAACCCGCATAATCCTCGATCGCAAACCCCACAAACGCGGCGTTCCCAGCCTCGGCTTTCCGCACCATCCCCAGCACCGATTCCATATAAGCGGTTCCGGTGTGCGGCGACGTATTACAGAACGACTGGTCCGCCGGGTTCTGCCCGCAGGTAGTCAGAACGCCAATCACCACCTGCTTGCCCGCAATCGAATCCGCATAAGTCATATCGGTGGTGGCCTGACTTTCAATCCGCGACGCGGTATCCCAATAATCCATAATTACATACCGGTCCACAATATCGAGCACAAGCTGATTCATCGGCGTAGTCACGGTACCCTGCATGACCGGAATCGTGCTGTACCAGTAAGGCACGTCTACGGACAGCTTCAGGCCCAGCGGTTGCGCCGCCGCCTCCAACTGAGTCACCAGGCTGATGTAATCCAACGCGATGGTATTCTGTTCCGTCTTCCATAGCTTCAGGCTATAAGGCTCCACGTCGTAATGCACCGCGACGGGTTTTCCGGTGGTCATCTGGCTGAGCAACTGTGCCGTATAAACGGAGACCAGCGAGACCGCATAACCTTGAAAGGGGTAGCCCGAGCCTGGCAGCACCCACTCCGCGTCCCCGAAGAGCAGCTCCGCGGTCAAGCCATGGCCGGCCGCGGCTTCCAGAAACCCGATCAGTGCCGGTTGGTTGTTCTGAATGGCGGACTCACACTCGATGTAAACGGTATCGATCCCATGCGTGGCGGCGAATGCAAAGAAAGCGCTCTGGTCCGCGGAATCGGTGATGACATTCTCTTGCCACTCCCAGATCGCGGCGGGTTGATACTTCTGCGCGGCAAAGGCCGTCGTCGCCAGAAATATCGGCAGCAGTTTTAGTATTTTCATGCGCATCTTCAGTCTAGCAGGACCTACTCGCATCGCAGCGCGACCATTGGGTCCACGCGCGCCGCACGCCGCGCCGGGAGATAACTCGCCACCAGTCCGACCGCGCCGAACACCGCCAGCGCCGTGCCCAGCACCCCAGGGTCGTACGGCTGCGCGCCAGGTATCCCCTTCTGCATGGCCCACGTGGTCAGCAAGGCCGCGGGCAGGCCCACCGCGGCGCCCGCCAGCACCCATGCCATCCCCTCGCGAACCACCAGCGCGGAGACCTGTAGGCCGCGCGCGCCGATGGCCATGCGAATCCCGATCTCGCGCGTCCGCTGCGAGACGGAGTGCGCCGCGACTCCGTAGATGCCCATGGCCGTCAGCGCTAACGCCAGCGCGCCGAAAATTCCCAGCAGCCCCGCGGCGATGCGCTGCCGCCAAAGCGACTTAGCGATGTGCGCAAACGCAGTACTTCCCACCTGGAAAGATGATTGACATCGGGGGAGCTCGCGTTCATCTCGACTGTACGGGCGGCGGCCGGATCACGGTGCTGATCGTGGGGGCAGGCTACTCATTCGACTGGAGCCTCGTACAGCCCGAGGTAGCAAAGTTCGCCCGCGTCTGTACCTACGATCCTAGCGGTAGCGTCTGGAGCGATCCGAATCCTTCTCCAACATGCGATGGCCGAATTGGGGAAATTCACGCCATGCTTCAGCATGCTGGAATAGGGGGACCACTGGTCCTGGCCGGGCATTCGATTGGCGCGGTATTCGCCCGGTTGTTCGCGGCGCGGTTTCCGAATGGCGTGCAGGGCCTGGTTTTATCGGATTACGCTGGCAGCTATCGAATCACAAACGCTGAAGGGATGCGCCGATCCGACGAGGAGAGCCTGCAGCGACTTCCTCCGTTAGCTCGCGACATGCACCGTTGGGCCGATTCGAGACCGGGAGCTTCGAATCGAATCGCGGACCGGATGCTTTTCGACGGATGTATCGCCGACGCGGCCAAAACCACGATTTACCTGGGTCACAAGCCCCTGATTGCCGTCGCGAATCCTTATCTCGCAGGATCGGACGACTATCGGCGAGTTCAGGCAGATCTGCTCGCGCTTTCTCGCAACAGCAAGGCGACGATTGCGCCCCACAGCGGTCATAGCGTTGCGATGCAAGATCCCGAAGTCCTCGTCCAGGCGATTAGGGAAGTGGTTTCCACCGCGAGAAGCAACACGTCGTTGCGATAACCGAAACGACTCGCCCTTTGTGCAGCTTCGCCGAAAGGTCACCAGATCGTCGCGGCCAAACGATTCGGAAGATGCCCGACGGCGACCTGGAGAAGACTTTCGCCGCGCGCGTCAACCACGTCTTGCCGCGTGGCCGCAGCCGGAGAGCGGGCCTGCGAGGCCCGCGCAGGCTGCGAGCCTGCCCCACTAGGCGGCTGGGTGGTAAGCGATGCAGTCGATTTCCACCTTCAGGCCGGGCATCGCGAACTGGCACGCCACCGTGGTGCGCGCAGGTTTGTGCGCGCCGAAGAATTCGGCGTAAACTTCGTTCATGGCGGCGAAATCCTTGCCATCGGCCAGAAATACGGAGCACTTCACTACGTCGGCCATGGAGGCGCCGCAGCCCTCCAGAATGCGGCCGATGTTGGTCAGCACCAGGCGCGTCTCATGCTGGATATCGCCCAACTCGACCTTGTTCGTGGCCGGGTCCACCGGCACCTGGCCCGATACGAAAATGAAATCGCCCGCGCGCACGGCCGGCGAATACGGCCCGCGCGGCGCCGGCACGCCCGGCGGACTCAATCGTTCGATCATCAATGTCCCTCCGCTTCCAGGTACCGCTCGGCTTCCATGGCCGCCATACACCCGGCGCCCGAAGCGGTGATGGCCTGCCGGTAGAGGCGGTCCTGCACGTCGCCCGCATGAAATACGCCTGGAATATTGGTCTTCGCGCCGCCTTTCGAGATGATGTAGCCATCGGCGTCGGTGTCGATCTGGCCCTTGAACACAGCCGTATTGGGGATGTGTCCGATGGCCACGAAGAATCCGTCCACTTGCTGCTCCCACACCGCGCCCGTGGCCACGTTCTTCAACCGCACGTGGGTGACGATGTGCTGGCCGGCGTCGAAAACGTCTTCCACCACGGTATTGGTGAGCATCTTGATTTTGGGATTGTGCTGCACGCGATCCAGCATGATCTTGGATGCGCGGAACTGGTCGCGCCGGTGCACCAGGGCCACTTCGGAGCCGAAGCGAGTGAGGAAGTTGGCCTCCTCCATCGCCGAATCGCCGCCGCCCACCACCATGATCTTCTTGCCGCGATAGAAAAAGCCGTCGCACGTGGCGCAGGAGCTGACGCCGTGGCCTATGAGCTTATGCTCGTTCTCCAGTCCCAGCCAGCGCGCCGACGCGCCCGAGGCGACGATTACGGTGCGCGTTTCGATCCATTCGCCTTCCACGTCGATGCGGAAAGGATGGCTCGCAAGGTCGGCGTCCAGCACGTCGCCGTGGATATATTCGGCGCCGAAATTCTCGGCCTGCTTTTTGATGTTCTCCACCAGGTCGGGCCCGTTGATGCCCTCGGGAAAGCCCGGAAAATTTTCGACCAGGGTGGTCATCGACAATTGGCCGCCGGCATGTTTTCCGGACACCACCAGGGGCTTCAGATTGGCGCGCGCCGTATACACGGCCGCCGTGTTTCCGGCGCAGCCCGACCCGATAATCAGTACGTTTCGCATCTGGATTTTAGATTCTACAATGTAGCACGGGGATGCGGCGGGAGGCGTGGGGCAGGACTCCAGTCCCGCGCGGCAGGACTCCAGTCCTGCGGCCGGCGTCCACGCCGGACTGTTCGCGAAGGGCGGGTCCTGGAGGATCCGGGTACGGTCGAAAACATACTGCGAGCTGCGCGGAAGGGGCGGGTCTGGAGACCCGCCGCAGGCGTGGACGCCTGCCCCACAAGGTTTTCATCACTTGTCGATTTGCGAGGTGCGGGGCTAAAGCCCCGTGCGGGATCAATCCCGCCCCCCACTCCCGCACGGCCAAGCGGCGGGGAGTTGGTTTGCAGGCGGCGATGAAAAAAGATTTAACATGGAAACATACGCACCGCAGAGGCTTTCGTTATGTTTCTACCCGCGGATAAATCCGATGCAGTGGATCTCCGGAAAACGTACGACGCCATCGTCGTCGGCTCCGGCGCAGCCGGCGGCATGGCCGCGCATGTGCTCACCTCGCACGGCATGCAAGTGCTGCTACTCGAAGCCGGCAAGAAGCTCGACATCAATCGAGAACTGAAATCGATGGAGTGGCCCTACGACCACCCCCGCCGCGGCGACATGCCGCCCGATTCGCATGCCCTTTCGGGCCGCGAATATACCATCCGCAAGCCGCCCTACGCGCAGGGCTCGCCTTACAAGCATGTATATTCCTACGTCGAAGACGGCACGGGATCGGATTACGCCAAGGACATCGTGGTGGACGAGAAGGACCATCCATACACCGGCACCGAATACGCCTGGGTACGCGCGCGCTGCCTGGGCGGCAAGACCAACATCTGGGGCCGCCTGGCGCTGCGCCTGTCGGATTACGATTTCAAGGCCGCCTCGCGCGACGGGTATGGCGAAGACTGGCCTATCTCCTACGCGGATATCTCGCCCTACTACGACAAAGTGGATCTGTACCTGGGCATCTCCGGCCACAAGGAAAATCTTCCGTACCTGCCCGACAGCATCTTCCAGCGCGCCGTCCGCCTGAATCCGGCCGAAGTTAAGCTGCGCGAGAGCCTGACCAAGATGGGGCGCGTGCTCACCCCTTATCGCGCGGGCGTGACCACGGACGGACTGAAGCACAACAAGTACCGCGTGCACTGTTACGGGCGCGGAGCTTGCGACCGGCGCGTGGGCGGCTGCGATATCCACGCGGCCTTCGATTCGCCCACTGGGCTGATTTATCCCGCGCTCGAGACCGGCAACCTGACGCTGCGCACCAACGCGACGGTCTCCGAAGTTACGGTGGACAAGGACACCGGCAAGGCCAGCGGTGTCTCCTTCATCGATACGGACACGGGCCAGACCTACACGGCCAAGGGCCGCGCGGTGCTGCTGGCCGCGTCGACACTCGAATCCGCGCGCCTGATGCTGCTTTCGAAATCGAGCCTGCATCCGAACGGCATCGGCAACTCCAGCGGCCACGTGGGCCACAATTTCTGCGAACACATTATGGGGCCGGGCGTTTACGGTTTGGACAAGGAACTGGTGGGCAAGCCGCGCACGCTCGACGACGGCCGCCCCGGCTCCTTCTACCTGGCGCGCTTCCGCAACCTGGAAGATCGCAACCAGAAGTTCCTGCGCGGCTACGGATTCGAAGGGGGCAGCGGCACCGGCATGTTCCCGGATAACGCTTACGGCACGCCTGGGTTCGGCTCCGCTTACAAGAAAACGGTACGCGATTATGCCGGTGCGTTCATCGGCATGGGCGGATTCGGCGAGATGCTGCCGCGCTACGAGAACTACGTGGAGCTGGACCCCGAGGTCAAGGACCGCTGGGGTGTGCCGGTGCTGCGCTTCCACATCAAGTTCGGCGACAACGAAAAGAAGATGGCGAAGGACATGGCCGATGCGGCGCGCGAGATGTTTGAAGCCGCGGGGATTGAGGTGCTCAGCGTGAATCGCGAGATCCTGACCGAAGGCTACTCGATCCACGAGTTGGGCACGTCGCGCATGGGCACGGATCCGAAAAAGTCGGTGGTGAACCAGTTTCAGCAGGCGCACGATGTGCCGAATCTGCTGGTGGTGGATGGCAGCACGCACGTGAGCGCATCGTGCCAGAATCCGACGTGGACCATCATGGCGCTCTGCTGGCGCTCCTGCGATCACCTGGCCGATGAACTGAAGAAGGGGAATGTCTGATGCCTTACCAAATCAATCGCCGCGATTTGATCCGGATCGGCGCGGGCGCAGCGCTGGCCGCTCCCGCCGTGTTCGCCGCCGATGCGCCCAAGTTTTTCACGCCGGCGGAGTTTGCCCTGGTCGATGAACTGACCGAGTCGATCATCCCGGCGGACGACCATTCGCCGGGTGCGCGCGCCGCGCAGGTGGCGGCGTATATCGATGCGCGCCTCGCCGAAGCCTTCGACGCCAAGGAGCGGGAGGACTGGCGCAATGGGTTGAAACTGGTGGACGAGCTATCCCGTAAGATGCACGGCCACACGTTTATGGAAGCCAGCCCGGGCGAGCGCGTGGCGGTGCTGACGCGCATGGCGAAAAACGAGATGAAGCCCAAGAGTCCGGAGGAAACTTTCTTTCGCGATCTGAAGCACGCGACGGCGCATGCGTATTACACGTCGAAAATCGGGATTCACCAGGAGATGGAATACAAGGGAAATGCGATGCTGGAGGAGTTTGTGGGGTATTAGGTGAAATGATACATTCCTTGAAGGAGCAGCCATGATGGAAGACCAGAGGAACGAACAGAAGAACGATCCACGCCCCGGGGATATCGCGCGGCGCGACTTTGTAGCCCTCTCGGTGACGGCGGGCTTGGCGGCTACGGCGGGGCCGGCCGCGGCAGCCCTTGACATCGTCGAGACCGACGTGGAGATCAAGACTCCCGACGGAACGTGCGACGCCGGGTTCATCCGCCCGAAGACCGGTTCCCATGCGGGCGTGCTGTTGTGGCCCGACGCGTTTGGTTTGCGGCCCGCGATGCGCGACATGGCCAAACGTCTGGCAGGGGAGGGATATTCCGTTTTGGTGCCCAACCCGTTCTATCGCGTGGCCAAGGCGCCGTTCACGGATGCTTCCAAGTTCGACTTCCGCAATGCGGACGACATGGCGAAGCTTCGGCCACTGATGGCGTCGGTGAACGCGCCCGGCAACGCTGAAAAGGATGCCGCCGCTTATGTGGGCTTCCTCGACGCGCAAAAGGAAGTGGACAAGGCCAAGAAGATCGGGACCCAGGGATACTGCATGGGCGGACCGCTGGTGATGAAGACTGCCGCGGCATTGCCCGACCGCATTGGCGCGGGTGCGTCGTTCCACGGCGGCGGTTTGGTGACCGACAAGCCCGATAGCCCGCATCTGCTGGCGCCCAAGATCAAGGCGCGGATGTATATCGGGGTGGCTTCGAACGACGATGCGCGTCAGCCGGATGCCAAGGACAAGCTGAAGGAAGCTTTTGCGGCTGCCAAGGTTTCCGCCGAAATCGAAGTATATGCGGGAGCGCTGCACGGCTGGTGCGTGCCGGATATGCCCACGCAGAATGGCGCGCCGATTTACAACAAAGCCGATGCGGAACGGGCTTGGAGCAAGCAGATCGCTTTGTATAAAGCGGCGCTGGCGTAAGTCAAGTGGGGCAGGCGTCTACGCCTGCGGCGGGTCTCCAGACCCGCCCTTTCCCTCCCCAGCCGGAGGTGGGTTTTCGACCGTGCGCCGCGGGTGCAGAGCCGAGCAAAGCCCACGTATTCCAGGTCGAAACGCCGGACGCGCCGCGACCCGCACACCAACCGCAGCCTTAGAGATGAATGTTTATACCATACGCCATTGGTAGTAAGGGAAGGTTGTGTGGTGCACTCCATATCGGGAGCAGCCGTCGTCATTGTGGTATATTTATGCATAGCAGTGAATAAATAACCAATGCCCCCCCTGGCTGGCATCGTCGGATATCGCGGCTATAGCGGAGCAGAACTGGCCCGCATCCTGGCACGGCACCCGCGCGTCACGCCGGTCCTGCTGGAACACCGTGAAGACGCTGCCGGGCACCCTCGCCCGCAAGGCGCATCCGGTCCCCGCCACGCGTCCTGTACCGCGGAAGCCGTGGTCGCAGAAGGCATTTCCATCGTCTTCCTGGCTACCCCGCCGGACGTTTCCATGGAGCTGGCGCCCGCGCTGCTCGCCGCCGGCGTCAGGGTTATCGACCTCAGCGGCGCTTTCCGCCTGCGCACGCCCGCCGCTTATTCCGCTTGGTACAAGGAACCGCACACACAGCCCGAGCTGTTGGCGGAAGCCGCTTACGGACTGCCGGAATTCTGCCGCGAACGGATCCCCGCGGCGCGCCTGGTGGCCAACCCCGGCTGCTACCCCACGGCGGCCAACCTAGCGATCCGGCCGCTGCTCGAGGCGGGCGTGGTCGACCGCGCGGCCGGCATCGTATGCGATGCCAAATCCGGCGTCAGCGGCGCGGGCCGCAAGCCGACCCTGAAGACCAGCTTCTGCGAGGTCACCGGCAACTTCTCGGCCTATTCCGTCCTGCACCACCGGCACGTGCCTGAAGTGCTCATGATCTCCGGCCTGGAGGAGCGCGAGTTCAGCTTCACGGCGCAGCTTTTGCCGGTGGATCGGGGCATTCTGGAAACCATCTACTTCCGCACCGCCCGCACCGCCACCGCCGAAGATCTTCTCGCCATTTACGCGCAGCGCTACGCCGGGGAAGCTTTCATCCGGCTGTATCCGGCCGGCCACCTGCCGGATCTGCACGCCGTGGTGCACACGAATTATTGCGATATCGGCATCACCGTGGACGCCGCGACCGGACGCGCCGTAGTGGTCAGCGCGATCGATAACCTGGTGAAGGGCGCGGCCGGACAGGCGGTGCAGAATATGAATCTATTGCTGGGGTATGCGGAGACGGAGGGTCTGCTGTGAAGCTGCTGATAAAACTCGGCGGCACACTGCTGGATGCGGAATGCACACGCGCAGGGTTGGCGCGGCAGATCGCGAACCTCTCGCGCACCCTGCCGATGGTGGTGGTACACGGCGGCGGCCGGCAGATGACACGATACCTTAGTGAACGGGGCGTCGAAAGCAATTTCGTCAACGGGTTGCGCGTCACGACGCCCGCGGTGCTGGATGCGGTCGTCAAAGTCGTGGCCGGCAGCGTGAATCGTGAACTGGTGGCGACGCTAAACCGCGCGGGGGCGGGCGCCGTGGGAATTTCCGGCATCGACGCGGGCCTGGTGGAAGCCGAACAAATGGACGCGGCATTGGGCAGTGTAGGGCGGGTCACGCGCGTCAATCCGGCGCTGCTCGATAGGCTGCTCGGTGGGGGCTTCCTGCCGGTGGTGGCCTGCGTGGCGGCGGATCGGGAAGGCCGCTTCTACAACGTCAACGCCGATCAAATGGCGGCCGCGTGCGCGGTGGCGTTCGGCGCCGATCAATTGATTTTCCTGACCGACGTGGCGGGCGTTTTAGACGCCGGAAAATGCCTGCTCCCGCAGCTCACCATGGGCCAGAGCGAGGCGCTGATCACAGCGGGCGTCGCCACCGGCGGCATGTTGGCCAAGCTCAACGCCGCGCATAGCACGCTGCGGCAGGGCGTGCGGGAAGTGCGGATCTGCGCGGGCGCGGCCGATCGCGTACTGGAACGAATACTGGCCGGCGAAGAAGTGGGGACGCGGCTGGCGCTTGAGGAGGTCTGCGCAAAATGATCAGCGGTTTGAGAGAAGACACCGTGGCGGAGCATTCCGGAGCTCACCAGGAGTTCGTGGTCCGAAAAGCCGGAATGCGCGATATCGGGCCGATCCTGGCTTTGATCAACGGCTACGCGGCCAACGGGATCATGCTGCCGCGCACCGAGTTGGAAGTCTCGGAAGACATCCGCGATTTCTCCGTGATCGTGGCGGCCGGACGGCTGGTGGGTTGCGGCGCGCTGCATTTTTACTCGCCATCCATCGCCGAGATTCGATCGCTGGCCGTGGCCGAAGATGCCAAGACGCACGGCATCGGCCGGCGGCTGATCGAGGCGCTGGTGCGCGAAGCCTCGGAATATTCGCTGGACGCGGTGTTTGCTTTCACTTACGTGGCGGGCTTCTTCGGCAAGATGGGTTTTCAGGAAGTCGAGCGCGGGGAGTTGCCCTTGAAGGCCTGGAAGGATTGTGTGCGCTGCCCCAAATTCCAGTGCTGCGACGAGATCGCGGTCATGCGCGTGCTGCGGCCGGAGTACTGTAGAAATATTCAGCAGTACCGTCAGTATGAAGATCCGCGCTTGGTGCAGTTGCCTCTTTTGCGGGGATTGCCGCGGCAATAGCTACTGGATACCCCCAAATTAGGGAGGTCTCCATTCCGAAAATAATTGCAGAGATTCCCGCGAGAAAATCTATCCCAAATGTACTATACTCTTTAACAGGAACTGGTAAAGAAGACAAACGAGTCCCTAAAATCTGAAGTGTGAGGAACCATGCGAGCCCAAACGGTTGATGTGAAATCATCGAATGGCCGGGTGCTGTGCTGCACCGTCTTTCGTCCCGGCGGGAAAAAGTTACTGGCGAAGGGTCATGTGATCAGCGACGACGATATCCGGGTCCTGGAATCCGAAGGGATGGACTCCATTTGGGTGACCGAACTGGAGGAAGGCGAAGTCGGCGAAGACGACGCGGTCTGCGCGGTAGCCAGCGAGATGGGCTGCGGAAGCTTCGAGATCCGGCTGGCGGCGGGCGGCCGGGCCAACCTGCAGGCCACAGAAAAGTGTTGCGTGCTGGTGGACGACGAGCTTCTGAAGCAGATCAATTGCGCGGCCAGCGTGGTTATCGCCACGGCGCTGAATTTCAGCTTCGCCATGCCGGGCCAGCGCATCGCTACCGTGAAGAGCGCGCCATTTGCCGTTTCCCGCACGCAGTTGGATGCGGTGGTCGGCATCCTGAAAGACCGCGGTCCGATCTTGCAGGCGCGGCCCATGCGGAACCCCACGGTCGGCGTGCTGTATACCGATCCGCTCAACGGGGAGCGCGCGCGGCAGTTGTTTGAGAACATCATGCACCAGCGGCTGGAGCACTTTGGCGTTTCCGCCACTGCCGTGCTTTCCTGCACGGAAGATGAGGCGTCGGTCGGCAGGGGACTGCTGCAATTGCTGCGGTCGAAGCCCGCGGTGATCATGATCGCCTCCACTACGGCTCCGGCCGGTCCGGAAGATGTAGTCGGGCGGGCGATGGAAAAGGCCGGCGGCCACGTGGAGCGGTTCCTGGCGCCGGTGGAACCCGGCAATCTGCTGCTGCTGGCCTATAAAGATGAAATTCCCATGATTTCAGCGCCAGGTTGCTTCCGCTCCGCCAAGGCGAATGTGGTAGACTTGGTCCTTCCCCCGTTGTTGGCCCGTTACCGGGTCTCAGGCTGGGAGGTGGGCTGCCTGGGACATGGGGGTTTACTAGGATAATCGACGATCTCCTCCACCCCTGCGGGTTGTAACCTCCGAGCGACCCGCAGGTGCTCCTCCACCGGGCGCTTTCACGAGCGCCCGGTCTTTTTTTGGGCTTTCAGAAATCGGCGTCAGTTCCCCGCGCCGGCGGTCACCGGCCTGCCTTCCTGTCCTTCCCGCCGCCTGGGCGGCTCGGGTTTCGGCAACGGCTTACGCGGCAGCATCTCGTCGCGCGTGGCCGCATCGTAGACCACTGCGGCCATGATGGCGGAAGCCTCCATCAGGTCGCCGGCCTGCAGATGGTCGTAGGTGTCGGCGGTGGAGTGATGGGTTTCGCTGGAGTAGTCCAGCGGATCCTGGATGAATTGGAAGCCGGGCAGCCCCACGGCGTCGAATGACAGGTGATCCGTTCCACCGGTGTTGCGAATGGTCACGCTGCCCGCGCCATAATCCTTGAACGGGTCCAGCCAGGACTGGAAGATAGACCGCATCATGTCGTTGCCTTGCAGATACGCGCCGCGGATCTTGCCGGTGCCGTTATCCAGGTTAAAGTACCCGGAAAGCTTGGCATGCTCGGGCTTAAGCGCCATGGTTTCGCGGTCGGCGAAGTGTTCTTTCACATAGGCCCGGGATCCTAGCAGCCCTTCTTCTTCGCCGGTCCACAAAGCCATGCGGACGGTGCGCGCCATCTTCAAATCCAGCGCTTTCAGGATGCGCATGGCTTCCAACGCCACCGCGCTGCCGGCGCCGTTGTCGGTGGCGCCGGTGCCGCCCGTCCAGGAGTCCAGATGCGCGCCCAGCATCACCAGTTCGTCTTTCTTGCCGGCGCCGGGCAACTCGCCGGTAACCGTGAATGAATCCTGGGTGTCGTCCAGGAACTTGTTCTGAATATCGAACTCCAGGGTGACGGGGATCTTCTTGTCGATGAGACGCAAGATACGGTTGTACTGTTCCACCTCCAGCGCCACCGAAGGCGGCGGCACCACCTTCTTGGGATCCTGCGATCCACCATTCATGCCGAACACGATGCCGCTGGTGGCGCGATAGCTGGGGGCCACCGTGATCAGCACTCCCTCGTCGACCAGGAACTGATTCACTTTGTCGCGAAACTTCTCGCGCGCCTCGCGCGCCTCCGGGCCAAAGGGCGGGGCGCCCGCCGGGCCCGCCGGACGCGCCGGCTGTCCGGGGATCAAGGGAATCGGATTGGCAAACCGCGAACGGGGCGAAGGGTCGGGCGCCAGCATCTCCGCCGCCAGCTCGGCGTCGGTAAAGCGTTTCAGGTCCGGGTCGGTTTCCGCGACCAGCGCCGCGGGATCCTGCAACAGGACAATTTTGCCTTTGAGCTTGCCTTTGAACTTTTCCAGATCCGCCTCGGTCGACAGCACGGCCAGCACGGGCTCTCCGGAAACCGGACCATTCGTGCCGGGCGTCCAGGGCCGCGCGAAAGCGTTCAACGGCGCATACTGCGGTTCCTTGAGGCTGCCGCTGAAATGCACACACGTCCAGCCCTTGCCGAACGGTCCCCACTTTTCCATGTTGGGATTGGCCAGCCCCCACTCGGTCATGCGGCGGACGGCCCATTCGGCGGCGGCCTTCAAGCCCGGCGAGCCCGTCAGCCTGGGACCGTAGACGTCGGCCAGGTAAAAGGCGTTTTCCATCACTTTGGAGTTTTGGAACTCCTCGGCCTTGATGCGGTTGACGGTGTACAGATCGACCTTCTCTTCGGCCAATAACAGAGGGGCAAGCAGAAACAGACATCCGTATTTCATGATGTTGACGAGATTATCACACGTCGTAGGGCAGCGCCATGCGCTGCCTAACAGCGGGCCTGCGAGGCCCGCGCAGGCTGCGAGCCAGGCTGCGAGCCTGCCCCACGATTCTGTTGCAGCCTGCCGGACTATAAGCCGGTTTCCGTACCCTTGCGGGCGGCAGCCATTCATCTGGGCCGGACATTGCTATCCGGCTCTAGCGACCTACCCGAGAGTTCATCGGAGCGGGCCGCTCCTCCTCTCCTATTTGGTCTTGCTCCGCGTGGGGTTTGC
>Ga0181526_10003304_pt1 | contig 13247 bp, 9 predicted proteins | sample PEATcosm2014_Bin_35_FD_119750 | JGI IMG/M metagenome (GOLD analysis project Ga0181526, IMG submission 119750) | Peatland microbial communities from MTU Mesocosm Facility, Houghton, MI, USA - PEATcosm2014_Bin06_30_metaG | ecosystem: Environmental > Terrestrial > Soil > Wetlands > Peat | place...
CCAAGCACACCAATCTTGTGCGGATCAATATGCCACTCCGCCGCGTGAAAGCGCACCAGCCCCACCGTCCTCTGCGCATCTTCCAACGCCATCTGTGATTCCGGATACGGCCCTGATTTCGGATACGGCGCGGGTTTCGGATACCCCGGCTCGCCCGGCACGCGGTACTTCAACAGCACACACGTGATCCCCTTGGACGTCAGCCAATCACAGACCTCCGTGCCTTCAAGATCGATGGCCAGATCCAGATAGCCCCCACCCGGGAAGACAACGACCGCTGCGCCCGTATTCTTTCCTTGTGGCGAATAGACCGTCATCGTGGGCCGCGTGACGTTGCTCACCCCCACCGCCGGCCTGCCGGCAACCAGGAACTCCTTGCCCGTCGTCTTAGCGACCTCTGACCCCGCGGCAGGCTGCGGATCAGGCACAGCTCCCGGCCATATCGGCACTTGCGTATGCCCCGGAGATGGTTGCCAGGCAGTCTGCTGCGCGCTCAGACCGCGAAATGCAAGAACAACGCAGAGAGCAAAAAGCAAAGGCTTCATCACAATCCTCACAGCGACGGTTCTAGTCTCCGTACACGTAGAAGTGTTGCTGGTAGCTATGGAGAGCTTTATCGCTTCGAGAGTATCCGACGATGGTGACCTCCTGTAGTCCAGGGTGAAGAACGATCGAGGGCAGGAACACCAAGTAAATTACATTCTCCAGCTTTTGCTTTTCGTAGAAGCCCCAGATTGGAAGCGTGTGGCCCTTTAGGACTTGATCTGAGGTGATAGCGAACACCTCATCCATAGGTTTGAACTCATCCTGACTTCGCAAAAGAGCCCATCCCTCCAGCAAGGCTCCATCGCGAGCCGGGACGTGCATCACATCTGCGGCCGCTCCGAATTGGCTCACTGAGGCCCCATTCACCGTGATGATTCCTCCGGTCATAGCGGCCGAACTTTCTTTGGGAGGGCCGCCCTGGAACCGGTTTCGCCAATCGTTTAGCCCCACGACCTCGCCATCGAGGAACGCCGGGTCATGAAACTCCCGATCAGTTGCCTTTTTGGTCAGTTGCACTGCCCAAGGTGGAGGGTTGATGGGAATTCTTAGCTGCGCGCCCACAGGAAGCGCATCGAACACGTGCACGTACATGTCGAAGTAGATGCCTGGCGCCCGCACGATGTGCCAATGGACGACGCAGGAAATAAGTATAGCCAGCATCATTGCCGCTCCGACGGCCCTCGCCCACTTCGAAACGCGCTGGGTCGCGATCCACAACACTGCCACGACAATCATCAGCCTCGGTATGAACCAATAGCGCTCCCCAACCCCAGGCATCATCATCGTCGGCCATTGCTCACCTCCACCGCCCACCACCACCGGGGACGCGAGCGAAGCGGCCAGCATCATTGCCGTGAAGAGGAGTGCGCATCGCATCTCCAGGCTCCCATGGCGGAAGATCCACGCGGTCACGGCGAGCGCCGCAATCACAAAGCAGCAACTGAATATCGAGGAGGCAAGAGGAATATGCAGGACTCTCGCGACCTTCATCGATGCCGGCAGGTCCGGAACGAAGCCACGGATCACCACCAGCTTGCAAAACAAAGGGAAGCTCGCCCCCAGATTGCCGAGATTGGGTCTACCTACGATCAACAATGAGACTGTTTGTGCCACCGCCCCCACACCAAGAATCGCGAACTGGGTTATGGTTCGCGAGCTGCGCCGATAGAATGCGACGATAGCCGCAATCGGCAGCAACAGGACGCAGTACGGTCCGGTCAGTGCTCCGATACTGAGCGCGACCCTGTCGAACCAGGTTCCAAGACGGCTTCGCGGCGGGGAAGCTATCAGAATCAGGAAGCTCAGCAGCGCAATCTGCCATTGTGAGTTGGGCAAATTGCCCCAGACCTCATGCACGCCAAAAATTCCAAAGCAGAGAAACGCCAGGAGAAGCCGCACTCGAAAGGGCCCCAGGTTCTCCATCCGGGGAGTACAGATGTAGATGGCGGGAAGACATTGCACGGCGAGCGCAGCCAGGTTGAAGAACAGCGGTACGAAAGACAGCGGTAGAAACAGAGACAGTCCGGCGATCAGGCGCGGAAAGAGGTGCACGTACCCTGAGTGGGGAGTTAGGACGGAGTGCAGAAAACCGACCTCGTGTGCTTGCTGGTAGAAAACCTCCCCGTCCTCCGCCCAAAACTGAGGCTTCAGCAGCACCTCGGGTGATCGCGAAAAGTGGGCGACAAAGATGGCCAGGCCGAGGAGCACAAAAAGCGCGGCATGACTCTTGGCTGTATGCGATTGAGACGGGAAAAGACCTGGCGATGCCACTCGAGTCGGCACCCTGGTGACGACCTCCTCGTCACCTTTCACGGCACTCAACTGCGTTTCCGAAAAGCATTGCTGTTCCTTCTCGCAAACGATGAGCGAGCGGAAGGCGCTGCGCTCGGCAGAAGTCTTCGAGATCCTGAACAGAAAACGTAATATATCACCAGGCACCAGCTTGGGACGGTGATGTATAACGAGCCGGTAACAAGTCTGTGGGTAAGAATGAGAGAATGGCTGGAGCATCGGGCGCAGTCGGATTCGCTTTAGTCGCCTTTCACTGTGGACTTCTAAACTCATCATGAATGCACCTCGTCCTCTCGTCCTCATCATCCTCGATGGTTGGGGTTATGCTCCGCCGTCCCCGGCCAATGCCATCTCGCTGGCGCGCAAACCCAACTATGACCGGCTGCTCGCCGAATATCCCAACACGCTGATCCACACCAGCGGACGCTATGTCGGCCTGCCGACGGGGCAGATGGGCAACAGCGAGGTCGGACATCTCAACATTGGCGCCGGGCGCGTGGTCTACATGGACATCACCAAAATCGATTTGATGATCGAGAATGGCGAGTTTTTTACGAATCAAGTTCTGCTCAATGCGATGACAGCGGCCCGCACGGGCGAACGCCGGCTGCACCTCTTCGGACTGCTCTCCGATGGCGGCGTGCACTCGCAGCAGAATCATCTCTACGCGCTGCTGCGCATGGCGAAGCAGAACGGCGTGGAGCGCGTCTTCGTGCACTGCTTCATGGATGGCCGCGACACCCTGCCCACCAACGGCGCCGGCTACATCGAGCAGTTACAGCAGAAGATGCGCGAGTATGGCATCGGCAAGATTGCCACCGTCAGCGGGCGTTATTACGCAATGGACCGCGACCGCCGCTGGGAGCGCCAGAAGAAAGCTTTCGACGCGATGGTTTACGGTGATGCTGAAGGCGGCCGCTACGCGGACGCGGTGCAGGGCGTGAAGGACTCCTACAACCGCGGAGTCACCGACGAGTTCATCATTCCGTTTGTGCTGACCGGCGAGCGTGGCCAGCCGCTGGGTAATATTCGCGACGGCGACGTCTGCCTCAACTTCAACTTCCGCGCCGACCGCGCGCGGCAGATCACGCGCTGCCTCGGGCGCAACAGCCACTTCACGCCGCAGGATGGCCGCGAACTGGAAGGCGCCGAAGATCTCGATCACACCATTCCGCGCAGTCGCGTGCCCAAAGATCTCACTTACATCTGCATGACGCAGTACGACAAACATTTCACGCTGCCGGTCGTCTCGCCTCCGGTGTCTCTGGCCAATATCCTGGCGAATGTGATGGCCGACCGCGCCCTTCGCAACCTACGCGTCGCGGAGACCGAGAAGTACGCGCACGTCACCTACTTCTTCAACGGCGGCGTAGAGAAGCCGTTTCCCGGCGAAGATCGCGTGCTGGTGGCATCGCCCAGAGTTGCTACCTACGACCTGAAGCCGGAGATGTCGGCGCAGGGCATTGCCGACGCGGTGGTGAAGGCGATCAATGACAGCACCTTCGACGTGATGGTGGTGAACTTCGCCAATGCCGACATGGTGGGACACTCGGGCAAGATTCCGCCGACCATAACGGCGGTGGAGACGGTCGATAGCTGTCTGGGTCAGGTCTACAGTGCACTGCGCCAGAGTGGAGGAGCGATGATCGTCACCGCCGACCACGGCAATGCTGAGCAGATGATCGATCCCGAAACTGGCGGCCCGCAAACGGCGCACACAACCAATCCAGTGCCGTTCATCGTTGCCGCCGAGCATGCGGTTACGATTCCAAACTTGAAGGGTGATCCGCGACGCTTCACGCTGCGTCCTGATGGCGCCCTGCAGGACATCGCGCCAACGATGTTAGGGATTATGGGCATTCCGCAGCCCAAGGAGATGACTGGGCGGGACTTGCGGATATTCGCGGAGCCGGCGAAAAGCTAATTCAGCAATTAGCATTTAGCAACTAGCAATTAGTATTAGGTCTTGAGCTATGAGCTAAGTGCCGAGTGCCGAGTGCTAAGAGCTAAATGCCAAGTGCTAAGAGCTAAATGCCAAGTGCTAAGAGCTAAAAGCCAAGTGCTAAGAGCTAAAAGCCAAGTGCTAATTGCCAAGTGCTGCCGTTGTTCTCGTCTTGCGAATCACCAGCGGCATCACGCCCGGGAGGCGCAGGAGTTCGAATGCGGTTGCCTGGGCGAGACCCGGCAGCGACAGCAGCGAGCGCATGCGCGACGCAGCCGACAACAACGGCGCGAATTGCCGTGAATAGTCCTCCTGGTACAACGCTACCGATTCACCCAATCTAATTTCGCTCGAAAGGAATCTGCAGACGCATTGCGCCGCCAGTCGTCCGCTGCGCAGTGCGATGGAGATGCCGTCGCCGACGAAGGGATCGATGAAGGCAGCGGCATCGCCGGCAAACAGAACGCTGCCGCGCACCGGCTGTGGGCTGCGGTAAATCAACGGAGCGGTGCTGACTGGCTGGGTCACCGGCTTCCACCCGGCCGCTCGTTCTGCCAGCTTCGCGTGCAGCGCCAATACCTCCGGCAGCGATGTGGCGCGGTCAGAGCGCACCATGGCGCAGGCATTGATTACGTCTGTCGCGACGGGTTGAACGCCGCAATATCCATTTTCAAAAAAATAGAGATCGGTTGCTGGGCTGGGACTGAGCTCGCGAAAATGACACTTCATGCCGATCCACCTGGGGCCGGCTGGGATGGTTCGGTCGGGCGTAAATTGCGACCATCGGCCCGCCGCGATGATCAGTGCCTTTGCGGAAACGTTTCCAGAGGATGTGATGAGACGGAACGGCCCGCCGCCTTCAGCGGCAGTGACCTCGCAGTCGGTCCGCGTTACAACACCGGCATCTTGTGCTGCCATCCAAAGTTGTGCGTCGAGATCGTAGCGAGTGATACTGAGCGCCGGTGGGGAAACTGGAGCCTCGATCGTTCGCGTGCCCAGGAACAGGCGTGTGCGATCGATAGGCGGTGCACCGTCGAGAAGCGCTCGGCCGGCCGGCAAGTTCTGCAGCAGGCTGGCAAGCACATCCAGCGCCTCGGGGGATACGAACTCCCCGCACACTTTGTGACGCGGAAAGCTGCGAGCCTCGAGCAGGACAACGCTTGCTCCCAGGCGCGCGGCCGCAATGGCGGCAGAGCTTCCCGCCGGGCCGCCGCCAATGATTGCGAGATCGAATTGGGGAGCGGCAGTTAGCATTTGGCACTTAGCATTTAGCATGTAGCGCTTACAGTCACGGGCTATAGTTGGCAAATTCGCAATCGACGCTTCACGACTAAGTGCTAACTGCCAAGTGCCAAGTGCTAATTGCTAGTTGCTAATTGCTTTCTTTCCACACCAACACCCCCATCCGATAAAGATAATGCCTGGCGATTGAGATGCGCCGCGCCGGCAGTCCTTCCAGCAGGCGCTGTATTTCGTGGACCGTGTATGCGTTCTGCACGGACGCGGGCGCGTCATGCCAGGTGATGCGGCTGCGAAAGAGCGGCAATCCGGCATAGACCAGCCACACATGCAGACGGCTACGGATCAGGTCGTTGATCAGGAGCGCGCGCCGGGCAACCCGTAAACCTTCGCGCACAAATCGGAGTAGCGAGTCAGGGTCCAGGTGATGCGCGAACAGAGAGCAGCTGACCACGTCGAAAGCATTCTCGCGAAACGGCAGGCGGAGCGCATCGCCGCAAACCGAGGCCACGCCGGTGCCTGGCAGATGCGACGGTATGCGATCCAGCAGGGTCACGCGCAACTCCGTTCCGTCGCGGCCGAGAGCGCGCTGCGCGGCCAGCGGAACGTCACCGGCACCGGCTGCAACCTCCAGCAGCGACAGCTTGCGGCAATTGCTCTCAACAGCGATACGCCGCAGTAGGGCGACCGTCGTCTGCGTGCCCCCGAACCAGTCGTTGATGTGACGCAGGTCTGTCAATGACGATGCCACTTCTGCAGGCGATCCCAGGTCTTGGTCAAGCAGCTCAGAAATGGCCTTGCGTCGCATGGTTGTTGTGGAGGCGCCAGACTGCCGGCAGGCCTCGTATCACGGCCCGCTACGATGGTAGCAACAGGGAGATGTTGATGCGAACTCGGGACCTTAGAGGCAGGAATCTCGTTGCTCAGAGGTGGAAGAAGAGGTGTCATAGTTGGAAAGACGATGTGGATGTCAGCCTGCGGCGGGTCATCACCCGATAGTGCAAAGATATGCGCGAGAGTTGGCTCGGGTCCCTGTATTCGGCTGTTTTTCAGTTTTGGACGCACACTTGCTTACTTACAGTCAGGTCGGTCCGGCGGAGTGCCGGCTGGGCGAGCAATACCGGAACCAGGGGAACAGCGGTCTTGCTCGTACGGTATCGGTCAAAAACATGGGACTGTCTCTGCCGGACCGACACCATCGAGACGCAGATGAAGGGCCGATGAGCAGCTGTGGCGTTCGCTTTCCCTTCCGCTCGATATTCATTGCGCCTTGCAAAAGCATTCCTCCAGGCAGCATCATTCTTGTGTGGCTTTGATAAATGAAGCGCCCAACCACCTTCCTCTGGGCGGGGGCGATTTTCAGAAAAGCAACGAATAGCGCACGCCACTCGTCTAATAGGAAGGTAATTAATTCCAAAGGGATTCTGTGGAATCAGGTCGCAAGAATAGTTGGTGCGTGCCGGTGGCAACCTTGGCGGTCTTCGTGGCCATGGGGATCGCTTCTGCGCAGCAGAAAACGGGTGCCACGCAGCAGCCGGCCGCATCCGCGCAGCAAAAACTGGATATCGATCCGCTCGAATTCGTGCGACGCGCGTCGAAGAACGAGATCAAGGCGAGCGATGTGCAGTATTACTGCATGTTCAAAGACACCACCGAGTACAAAGACCATTCCATTACGAAGGAAATTGTCCGCACTCCACAGGGTGGACTGTCGAGCACTTTGCTGATCAACGGCCATCTGCTGACCGCGGAAGAGCGGCAGAAAGACAACGAGAAGCTGGAGAAGTTCGCGAACAATCCGGACGCGCGGCGCAAGCGGCGCGAGGCCAACGCAGCCGACGATAAACGCTCTGAAGAGATGTTAGCCAGCCTTCCCGATGCTTTTCTCTATACCTACGACGGCACTGACCACGGCCTTAACGGCGAGGAACTGGTTCACCTGAAGTTCCGGCCGAATCCCAACTTCAATCCGCCGAATCACGAGACCATGGTGTACCTCGGCATGCAGGGCGACATGATCATCGATCGCAAGGCCATGCGTATTGCCAAGATCGATGGAACGCTTTTTAAGGACGTTGACTTCGGCTGGGGAATCCTGGGCAAACTGTATAAAGGCGGCAAGTTCATCATCGTACAGCAGGACGTCGGTGGCGGCGATTGGGAAGAAGTGCAGGAGACTCTGCAATTCTATGGCAAGATACTCCTCGTCAAGTCGCTCACCATCTGGTCCACGGAGACCATGACTGATTTTCGCCCGGTGTCCTCCAACCTGACCACGGCTCAAGCCCTCGATCTGCTGCATAAGAGCGTCGATGTAGTCGCACAAAGCGGCGGAGCAGTGAATCAGGCGCAGAACAATCACAAGTAGATGAAGATGGAGTTGACGGGGCGCGCCTTCAGGCGCCTCGCTTAAGCCGTGCCCCTTCAAGACCGGATGCAGTCCTGCCTGAGCTCTTCCTTGCGTACCGTCAGCGTCTCGATCAACTCTTTCCTTGGCTCATAACCTCGCCCCGGCTTGTCGCTGACTCTAATTGTCCCGCGAGGCGAGACCTCGACCTCCGGTTCGATGATGTCTTCCTTCCAGTAGCGCTTTGACGCCGAGACGTCGCCCGGCAGCTTGAAATCAGACAGAGTTGAAAGTGCCACATTGTGGGAGCGGCCGATTCCTGACTCCAGCATCCCTCCGCACCACACGGGGACGCCGAAGCGCTGCGCGACATCGTGAATGGCAATCGCCTCGGAAAATCCGCCGACGCGTCCGACCTTGATGTTGACGATGCGGCATGCGTCCAGTTCCAGTGCGGCTTCGGCGTCGCGGGCGCTACGAATGGCTTCGTCGAGGCAGAGCGCTGTCCGCAATTCTTTCTGCAAGCGAGCGTGGAAGTAGAAATCGTCGCTCCACAGCGGTTGTTCGATCATCAGCAGGTTGAAGCGGTCGAAGTTCTTCAGCTGCTGTTCGTCGGCCAGGGTGTAGGCGGAATTTGCATCGCAGCTCAGAAGAATGTCCGGCCAGCGCGCCCGAATTTTCTCCAGCACTTCGATATCCCAGCCCGGCTTGACCTTGATCTTGATGCGCTGATAACCGGCAGCCAGCTCCGTTTCCACTTTCTGCAACAGCTGCTCGTGCGAATCCTGAATGCCGATGCTGACGCCGCAAGCGATTTCACGCCTCGTGCCGCCCAAAAGCTTCCACAGAGGAATGCCTTTCTCCAGCGCTTCGGCATCCCACGCGGCATTCTCCAAGGCGGCTTTGGCCATGCGGTGCTCGCGCACCTGCGCCAACAGCGCGGGAACTTCGCGCCCGGATTGCAACGTCTTGTCCAACAGCGCCGGGCCCAGATAGCGCACGATGACGTCCCAAGCGCCATCGATGTACTCCTCGCTGTAGTACGGGTTCTCGCCGGCGACACATTCGCCCCATCCCTCCAGGCCATCACAATGCAATGTGACCAGCAGAACGCGACGGGTGTAGGTGCGTCCGAAGCTCGTCTCGAAAAAGTGGACGAGAGGGATTTTCAGCTCGCGCAGGGTGATGGCTTCAATTCGCATGTGATCCACGACCAGTTATACTGCCGTGCATGCATGAACTCCAGCCCGAAATCGAGCGACTGTACGCGATGGGCGCAGACGCATCGAATGATCCTGCTGCTTTCGAAGTTTTTGTGCGCTTCCGCGATGCCCTGACCGCGGGGCAGGTTCGCGCCGCCGAGAAGATCGACGGCCGTTGGCAAACCAACGCGTGGGTGAAGCAGGGCATCCTGCTCGGCTTTCGCATCGGCAAACTGGTAGAGAGCGGCGATCAGAAAGTGCTCTCGTTCGTCGACAAGGGTACCTATCCGACGCGTCACTTCTGCGCACGCGAGGACATACGCATCATTCCCGGCGGCTCGTCAGTACGCAGCGGAGCGTACGTTGCGAAGTCCGTGGTCTGCATGCCGCCAATGTTCATCAATGTAGGCGCGTATGTTGACGAGGGCACGATGGTCGATTCACACGCGCTGGTGGGCTCGTGCGCGCAGGTGGGTAAGCGAGTGCACATCAGCGCCGCGGCGCAAGTCGGCGGGGTGCTGGAGCCGATCAACGCCTCACCGGTCATCATCGAAGACGACGTGCTGATCGGCGGCAATTGCGGCGTGTACGAAGGAACGCAGGTAGGCTCGCGCGCAGTCCTCGGCGCAGGAGTGATCCTGACGCGATCCACGCCGCTGTTCGATACCGTGAAGGGCGAGATCTATCGCGCCACGGCAACCGAGGGGCTTCGCGTTCCAGACGACGCGGTGGTTGTGCCCGGCGCGCGCACTATCACCAAGGGCAAAACTGTGGACTGGGGACTGTCGCTGTACACGCCGGTCATCATCAAATATCGCGACGAGCGGACCGACCGCGGCGTGGAGCTGGAAGATTTGCTGCGGTAGGAGGCCGGCTTCAGCCGCTGAGGTAAGTTCAGCGCTGGATTACCTCAGCGGCTAAAGCCGGGTTCAATTGAATCGGCTGTCACGCACGCCTGAAGGCGTGCTCCACCCACGTTCAATGCTTCATCTGACGCGATTCATGAAACAACCTTCGCATCGCCGCCAGAACATCGCGCTCCTGATCGCCGCCACTGCCGCGATCGCGGCGCTGATTTGCTCGCGCTTCGACGGGCCGTCGGCAGCCATGCTATTTCCCGCTCTGCGCTGGATTGGGTTGGCCGCCCTTGTCGTCTACGGATGCCTGCGACGCACGCTGACCGCATGGATCTTCATCGCCATGCTGCTGGGCGCAGAGATCGGGCACGACCTCCCCAACGTCGCCGTACACCTGCGTGTGCTGGCACTCATCTTTCTGCGGCTGATCAAGACCATCATTGCGCCACTGCTGTTCGGAACGCTGGTGGTCGGCATCGCCGGGCATTCCAACCTGCGACAGGTTGGCCGGCTCGGGCTCCGCTCCATCATCTTCTTCGAAGTGGTCACTACCATCGCAATCTTTCTCGGACTCGGGGCGATCAACCTGAGCAAGGCCGGTGTCGGTGTTCAACTGCCCGCGCCCACCGCGGCCGATACCAGCTCCGTCGGCAAGCTCAGCGCGGAAGACACCATCCTGCACGTCTTTCCGGAGAACATTGCCAAGGCCGTCGCCGACGGCGCGGTGCTGCAGGTGGTGGTCTTCAGCCTGATCTTTGCGGTGGCGCTGGCCATGCTGAGCGAGGCCAAACGCCGGCCCATGCTGGCCTTCTGCGAGAGCCTGAGCGAAGTCATGTTCAAGTTCACGAACATCGTTATGTACATGGCGCCGCTCGGCGTGGGCGCAGCGGTGGCCTACACTGTGGGACACACCGGGCTCGGCGTGCTTGGCAGCCTGCTGAAGTTACTGCTCACGCTTTATGCCACGCTGATTGTTTTCATCCTCGGCGTCCTGTTGCCGATCGCATTGCTGTTTCGCGTTCCGCTGCGGACATTCATCAAAGCTGTGGCCGAGCCGGTCACAATTGCTTTCGGCACCGCAAGCTCCGAGGCTGCGCTGCCGCGCGCCATGGAAGCGATGGAAGCCATAGGCGTGCCGCGCCAGATCGTCGCGTTCGTCATTCCCGCCGGCTACAGCTTCAACCTCACCGGCAGCTCGTTGTATCTTTCCGTCGCCGCGATCTTCGTCGCGCAGGTTTCCGGCATCCATCTCTCGCTTGGGCAGCAGTTGATGATCATGTTGACGCTGATGCTCACCAGTAAAGGCGTGGCTGGAGTTTCGCGCGCGGCGCTGGTGATCCTGCTGGCTACGGCATCATCAACGGGACTGCCGACTGAGCCGGTGTTTCTGCTGCTCGGTGTCGACCAGTTGCTCGACATGGGACGCACCGCGGTGAATGTGCTGGGAAATTGTCTGGCAGCCGTGGTCATGGCGAAGTGGGAGGGCGATTTTCAGGCGGAAGCGCCGTCGGCCGTGGTGGCCGACGCGGCGAGATAACGCGTCTCTATTGCTGGCCGGCCGGTAGTGGGATCGCGTTCTTTGTCCGCCGAATTTGCAGGTGCCTCCGACGGAAATGTCCCAGCGCGCGCTCGCCCCAGATCTTGACGAAGTAATAGTTCAGGCTGCCGCCGATCACCCCGCTGACAACTGGAATCAGGCGCGCCGCCCACTTCTCCACGATCTCGGCGCTGGCGCTGACAGCGATGCGCTGGATGACGCGCGGCACGAAGCGGCGGACAAACTGCTTTTCAACCAGCTCGCGGCTGATGTCCACGCCCGCAGCGCTGGCGGCGGCTGTCCACAACTCGGCTTCTTCTTGTTCGGTGTTGTAGGGAAAGCCGTATAACAGGCTGAGCTTTTGAATCATGCGCAGGGTGATGGCGGCGAGGATGCCGAGGTCGGGCAGCATGGTGAACAGCCCTCCCATGCCGAGCCCCGCGCCTTCGGCGGCAGCCATGCGCATGTGAGCGCGAATCGTCTCCTCGGCGATGTGATCGAGCAGTTCCGGGTCAACCGAGTACACGCCTTCATAGGTCAGCGCCGGAAGATCATAGGCCATCCGCAGATGCTGAAGATAATTTTCCGGATTGACCTTGATGGTGTCATAAGCCTTGAGGAAGGCGTTGCGGACCGCCAGTTCCACGCCGCGTCGGACCCAGGATTTGTGATTGTTGCCAGCCATGATCGCTACATACAGTATAAACAGCGTCGCGGTCGGACGCAGGGCCGCAGGTAGAGCCGGCCTTCAGGCCGGCGTCCTGTCGTTTGTTTTGATTCGGGTGTGGCTTCGGCCCGTGGTGACACGACCAAAGTCGCACCAAATTTCTCTCGATGCCTTGACGCAGCGCTGAAAGCCTGCCCCGAGCGTAGTCGAGGGGCGCTGCTCTACCACCTTCGCTGTGCTAGCATCAAAATTGCAGATGCCAACAGGAAAGCTACAGGTTATTCCGCTCGGCGGGCTTGGCGAATTCGGCATGAATTGCATGGCCATTCGCTGGGCTGACGACATCATCGTCATCGACGCCGGATTGATGTTTCCCGAGACCGAACTCCTCGGCGTGGACATTGTCGTACCCGATCTCAGCTACCTCATCGAGAATCGCCAACACGTCCGCGCCGTGGTGCTGACGCACGGCCACGAAGACCACATCGGCGCGCTGCCATGGCTGCTGTCGGAACTCAATGTGCCGGTGTACGCAACCGAGTTCACGCTGGCCTACATCGAAGGCAAGCTGGAAGAGCACGCTCTGCTCGATGATGCTGAGCTCAACGAGATCAGGCCCGGCGAGAACTTCAAGATCGGTCCTTTCACCATCAATCCCATTCATGTGACGCACAGCCTGGTGGACTGCGTCGCGCTGGCGATTCACACGCCCCTGGGCGTTCTGATTCACACCGGCGACTTCAAGGTCGATCCCACGCCCACTGACAACCGGCTCTTTGATCTGCACGCCTTCGCCGAGTACGGCAAGCAGGGCGTGCTGGCGCTGTTCCAGGATTCCACCAACGTCGAGCGTAAGGGCTACACCCCGAGCGAACGCGCGGTGCGCGCGCGCTTTCAGGAGATCTTCTCCCGCGCCGAACGCAAGCTCTTCATTTCCTGCTTCTCGTCGTCGATCCATCGCATGAAGCTGGCGGTGGAGCAGGCCTTCGAGAACGGCCGCAAGGTTGCGCTGGTGGGCCGCTCCATGATGGAGTCGTTCGAGATCGCGCAGGACTTGGGCTACATCGAAGTTCCCGATGGGCTGCTCATTCATCCGGCGCAGATGCGCGACTTCCCACC
>Ga0181526_10003311_pt1 | contig 13231 bp, 16 predicted proteins | sample PEATcosm2014_Bin_35_FD_119750 | JGI IMG/M metagenome (GOLD analysis project Ga0181526, IMG submission 119750) | Peatland microbial communities from MTU Mesocosm Facility, Houghton, MI, USA - PEATcosm2014_Bin06_30_metaG | ecosystem: Environmental > Terrestrial > Soil > Wetlands > Peat | place...
CGGTCCTTGACCCGGGCCTTCATCTCGGCGGCGCCTTGGCGTCCCCTTCCAAAGGCATGGAGTCTAACCCTTCCAGTGCAACGCGGCGACGAGCGTAAAGATTCTCCGCGCCGTATCGGGATCGCAATCGATCTTGCCTTTCAGCCGCTCGATAAGCATCTGGGCGCCTTCGTTGTGAAGAGCCCGGCGGCCCATATCGATCGCCTCGATTTGTCCCGGCATCGCCGTTCGGATCGCGGCGTAATAGCTTTCGCATACAAAAAAGTAATCCTTGAGAAGGCCTCGCAAGGGCGTCAAAGAAAGGATATGCGCGACAAGAGGGGCGCTGCTCTCGTCGAGTATCTCCAACACGAGCTTTGAATCCTGCAACGCGATCTTCAGGCCATAGGGGCCGGCATCGTGGCCTGGAACGCCAAAACTATTTTCCTCGAGCAGGTCGTAGATCGCGATCTGGCGTTCGTGCTCTTTGTCGGCGGTGCTGCGGCCAATCGAGGCCTCATCCAGCGTCACCGAGACGAGGCGATTGCGGGGGCCTTGGTCGGTTCCGCTCATGACGATCCTTTATCGAGACGGAGCGCCACCGACCGCGCATGAGCGTCCAATCCTTCCGCGTGACCCAGCGCGATCGCGGCAGGTCCGAGGGTGGAGAGGCTTTGAGCCGAGCACTTCAGAATCGAGGTCTTCTTCATAAAATCGAGGACGCTGAGGCCGGACGAAAACCGCGCCGAGCGCGCCGTCGGCAGGACATGGTTGGAGCCGCCGACATAGTCACCGATAGCCTCGGGCGTGTGGGCGCCAAGAAAAATGGCGCCCGCATTCCGAATGCGTCGGCCCAACGCTTCTGCGTCCGCTGTGACAATCTCGAGATGTTCCGGTGCCAGGCGGTCGGCCAAAGCTATGCTCTCGCCAATCTCCCCCACGACAATGATCGCGCCGAGGTCCCGCCAGCTAGCCGAAGCGATCGCTTGTCGCGGAAGCGTCGCCAATTGCCGCCCGACCGCGGCTTCGACGGCGTTTGCGAGGTCCGGGTCATCGGTGACCAGGATCGACTGGGCCGCCGCGTCGTGCTCCGCCTGCGCCAGGAGGTCGGCGGCGATCCATTCGGGATTCGCGTGCTTGTCCGCGATGATCAGGACCTCGGACGGCCCAGCGATCATGTCGATGCCGACGACTCCAAAAACTCTTCGCTTGGCGGCTGCAACGTAAGCGTTGCCGGGGCCGACGATTTTGACGACAGGCTCGATCGTCTGAGTGCCGTAGGCCAGCGCTGCGATCGCCTGCGCGCCGCCGACCCTGTAAATCTCGTCGACGCCCGCCAGCTTCGCCGCAGCGAGAACCAGCGGATTAATCTTGCCGTCCGGGGCGGGCACGACCATGACGATCCGATCGACGCCCGCGACTTTGGCCGGCGTTGCATTCATCAACACAGAAGAGGGATAGCTCGCGGTCCCGCCAGGGACGTAAAGCCCGACCGACTGGATTGAACGCCACCGCCAACCAAGTTCGACGCCCAATTCGTCCGTGAACCGTTGGTCCGCCGGATGCTGCCTCTCGTGAAAAGCCACGATCCTGCCATGCGCCAGTTTCAGCGCGGCGACCGCCTCCGGGTCACAGGCGTCGAGCGCGGCGTCGATCTCAGCAGCGCTGACGCGCAATCCAAGCTCGGCCAAATCCACTCGGTCAAATTTGGCCGAATAACGAACGAGCGCGGCGTCGCCGTTCGCTATGACGTCCGCGATGATCGTCTGCACCAGCTGATCGACATCCTCGTCCGCCCCTCTCTTCTGGGCGACGAGCGTCTGGAACGAAGCGCTGAAATCCGGGCTCCGGGCATCCAGCCGCACGGGCATGAAGTCGTCTCCTTAAATCTGAAAGTCTTCAGGACGACCCGTGTAGCGGTCCGCGCGCAGCGAGGCAACATTGGCGCGCGCGGCTCGCTGTCTGAGTTCGCGCCGCGCGGTTTTGGTGTTTGAACCTCGACCAAGACAAAATGCGTCGAAACGTCGGCGGTCGCCAAGCGAACGAGTGGCGGCGTCGGGCACTGGACCTAAAGCAATTTTTGGATTTTCTCAGAAAGCCTTTCAGGCGGCGTCATCGGCGCGAAACGGGCGACGACGGCGCCGTTCCGGTCCACCAGGAATTTCGTGAAATTCCATTTGATGCGCCTTGTTCCAAGAAAACCCTTCGCCTCATTCTTGAGAAAGGCGTACAATGGCGTCATTTTTAGGCCATTTACTTCGATTTTTTCAAATATTGGAAATGTTACATCATAATTTATCGAACAGAATTGCATGATCTCGTTGTAGTCCCCCGGTTCTTGCGCCCCGAATTGATTGCAAGGAAAACCGAGGACCATGAATCCTTGCGGTCCGTATTTACGATAGAGTTCCTCAAGTCCCTTTAATTGCGGCGTGAATCCACATTCACTGGCGGTATTGACGATCAACAGCACTTTTCCTGCAAAATCACCGAGCGCTTTGCTCTCGCCTCCCAAGGCCGCTGAATAATCGTAAACGGCGCCCATTTCGGTCTCCATTCAAATCGCCGCCCAAATCGCAATTGAACAGCAGGCGCTGACTCTATCGCACCTGCGCGGCAAACAAAAAAAGCCCCTGTCTCGCGCGTGCGAGACAGGGGCTAGAAAATTTCTCTATCGGGTCGCGAACGCGCGGCTAAATCATACTGGCATTCATCCTTATCGCGGGGCGTAACGAGGCCTCAATCACGAGCGGCCCGGCTGCGCGTAGCGTCATATTTCCGGACTTCGACGTGGTCGCAATTTAACCTGGCTTGTGGACGGAGCGATCCGCGTGGGCCTCCTCGAGCGCCTTGGTCAATCCGTCGACCTTCGACTCGAGCTTGCGGATCTCCGTTTGCAGATCGCTGATGTGTTTTTCGTAGCCTTCAATCAGCGTGCGGATCCGCGCGTCGATCAGCGCCGCCATCGGCGGCTGGCGGTTGATCAACGCCACAATGACCGTGCCGAGAATGCCGAGAACGGCGCCGGCGCTCCCGCTCAGCAGATTACTCCACATATCGCCGTCATTCGTCGCCATTCTGACCCTCCCGATTTTCGGGACGTTCGCAGACGATCTTCGTGAACATGCCGGCCGCGCCCCGCGGGTCGCTCGCGGCTGTGGCGAGGCCAGCCATGGCGCAGGCCGTGGGCGCGGCTTTGACCTCCCGGACGTCGATCGCCGTGGCCCGCGTGCAGGCTTCCTGCGGCGTGGCCGCGAGACAGGTAAGAATCAGAACGACGATCACGCCTGCCTCCGCGCCTGGCGGCTGATTCGTGTTGTGTTGATGAAAGCCATTGGTACAGCCCTCCGCTGGATCAGTGGTTAGACGCGGCTTGAAGTTTACCGCGCCCAGGTCGTCTCGCTCGTTATTGGGAAGTTCGCTCGGCGGCCGCTCACATGACCACCGCTGCCGCGAAGATCGCAAAAAGCACAATGAGGGGCGCCGCGACGCAGACCGTGATGATCGTCGCCACGGCCCAGGCGATGTCGCAGCTCCGCTTGAATGAAAAGGTGGCTGCGCGCGAGATCACTTACGGTCGAGCCATGCCGACACCGCGTTCCACAAGGGGACCGTCGGCGTAATGACGATGACACTCTGAATGAAGACCAGGGCCGCCGTATTCCAGCGGGCCGGGAGCTGGTCGACCGTCCCCTCGACGTGGGGGTGAACGATGCTCACCCAAATGATCGAGGCGTAATAGATCAGGCTGATTTCGACGGCGAAGGAGGCGAGGATCTTGAAGCCGATCCACTGATTTACCTTCGCCATGTTGGCCTGCGCCTGCGCGTCAAGATACGCCTTATATGCAGCCACATCGGTTCCGGCTGCTGCCTGGAACCCGACCAGATTTGCGTCGGTCTTCTTGTTGAGCCAGCCGAATAGGGACGGGAACACGTTCCCAACGGTGGTAAAGACGAGGCCGATGAGCGCGATCATGGCGTCAGCTCGCCGGCGTCTGCGTCGGCGTCACGGGGACAGTCGCCGCCGCCTTGGCGAGGCCGGCCGCGTGCGTCACGGGGATAATGAGGGCGCAGGCGAAGGTGATCAGGTTCGCGACCTTCGCGTCGACGACGGTCGACCAGGGCAGCGCCTGCCATTGCTTCAGAAGGTCTTCGTCGAGATACGCGAGGATGTGGGGGATCGACGCCAAAAGCTGAACGCCGCCGACGATCGCGGCCAGGATGTGCGTTTTCCAGCCTTGCAGGATCGCCCAGAACTTCGCGAAGCCCGTCGAGGCCGCGACGACCGCGGCCTTGCCAGTGGCGATGGCCGTCTGCGTCATCTTGAAGTTGATGAACCAGACATACAGGGTGATCGCCGCGATGACGATCGCTAGAAGCAAGAAGAGATGGAGGCTCATGAGCCGGTTCCTTTCAGGGGAATGTCCTTTGCTGTCGGCGTCGCCAGCGGCGCCGAGGGATGCGATGCCGCAGGCGCAGAACTGACCGGGATAGGCGTTGAAAACAGCGCGCCAGGAACTGCCTGCTCCGCGGCCCCAGCCGCTTCGATGGCGGCCTTCGCCGCGTCGATCTTTTGCTGCTCGGCGGTGAGCGCCGCGGACGCCGCCGTTTTGGCCGACGCCGCCGCTGCGCGCGCCGCCGCTTCGGCTTTCTCCTTGGCCGCCAGATCGGCCACGGCCTGATCGAGAGCTGTCGCGCGCTGACCCTGCCGCGAGGCGTTGAAGGCGGCGATGAGCGCGATCGTCCCGGCGCCGGCGACCAGCAAAACCACGATCCAGAGCGCGACATGCCCGGCCGTCGCGAGGATAGCCGTGCCGGCGCCCATGCCCGTCGTGACGACGGCGTGGTTGTCGGACCTATTGCGCGCCGACGCAGCGTTCGGCGCGATCGGCAGCCCGGCCATCTTAAGGCTTGCCGCCTCGATCCGCGCGACGCGCGCGGCCCAGCCCTTGCCGAACGCGCCCCATGTCCGCAGCGCGTGCATGAAGGAAAGGCGTCCGCTCGCGATCCGGTCGATGATGGTCGCGACCGACGCCTGCCCGTCCATCGCCTTCGCGAGCGCCTGGCGCGCCTTGTGAGTCCCGGAGTTCACGGCGTAATCGAACGCCGAGAGATCGACGCCGGCGGGAAGGCTCTCGCCGCCGACCGCGTTCCAATAACCGGTCAGATAGATGTCCTGAATCTCAGCATCGGTAATCTGCGCCACGCTGCGCGGATAAAGCGCCTTGCCGGCGCGATAGGCGTCATAGGTCGCGTGCGTGATGCCCTTGTTGGTCAGGCCGCCCGGATCGCCGGGATCGTTCGAAAGGCCGCCCTCCTCGCGCAACGTATAGGCGAGGCAAGCGATGAATTTTCCAGCCGCCATCATTCACCTCCAAAAAGCGATCGTCACGATCTGGTGATGGTCCCGATTGACCGGACCGTGGCGCCGTAGGACTTGATGTCGTTCACGGAGCCGTTCGACGGCGCGTCGCCCCGAAGCGTTGTCCCGCGGACGTCAAGCGAAAGCGTCAATCCGGCGCGCTATTGCTGCCGAAGCCGCCCTGCTGCATGGTCCCGACCAAAGGCAACGATCCGTTACCCGCATAAGGCGCAGACTGTCGTACGACGAGTTTGCCGCAGTTCGCGGCGCCGAACGGAGATTCGTATGTTCCGGGCTTCCTTACGGGTAATCAAGATAGTAGAAGACGCCCCAGAACGGCGTGAAGGCGGTGTTACCGATCGCGTTGTTTACGTCTGTAGAGCGCCGCCCCGTCTCCCATTGCAGCACTGCGCTGATCTGAAAGCGCAGGCCGCCATCGAGGTTCCTGAATGTCGAGACAGAAGTGCGCCAGCTCGAGGCCCGTCGGGTGCGACGTCGCGTAGGGGCATACAGGGCTATTGCAGACCGGTTGGCCGGTAAGTCCATAAAACGCCGTTCTGAACCAATCCTCGCCGCCGCTGGAGTCGAGATCAGGATTGCCGCCAACGACGGTTAGCGCGTGCGAGGTTTGCGACAGGCTGGTGGCGGAGGCTTTGCCATCGAAATAAAGGCCGAAGTTCGTCTCCATAAAACTACGGTCGTTATTGACCGATGAGTAAACGCCAAGCCAATTGAAGACGATATGCCCCGCCCCTTGCACATTCAGAAATTGCACGGCTCCACTGCCGGAGACGCCATCGAGATTATACTGCGAGCCGCCATACGCCCCGACCGCCTGATCGTAAGTCGTCACAGACGAGCAGAGTTTGAAGGGAAAATAGGGACCGAGAACGTAATTGAGGGTGATTACAGTCGCCCCGTTGATTGAAAACGCGGGCAAAAAGGTGCCGACGATCGACTCACGCCACGGGATCGGAAAGAAGTTGTTGCTGAAGACGGAGTTGAGCGCCGTGCCGCCCGAGAAGCCGCCAACGATCGCGTTATTCATATTCGCGGTCCAGACCGCGCCACCGGCCTGAAACCAGCCGAGCGGGCCGCCGATGTCATAGGTCAACGACGGCGTCGCCTCGCCATCGATATAAACGCTGATGACGCCATTGAAGCCGTTCGTCTTCGTCGTCGCCCCCGTCGTGGGGTGGTACATCGAAAACGAAGAGATGACGCCGGGACCACCTGCGTAATTCAGCAGAGTGACAAGCTGCCCTGCGACCATGTTCATATTTTTGAAGGCGGCCGACTTCGGAGTCGCGTTCGGACCCCAATTCTTCGCCATCAGGCTCGCATAGGAGTTCGCCGCGAGCGGAACGGGTGAGGCGATGGAGAGATTGTCCGGTCCATCGATGTCCTCGCGCGCATGACCCTCGCGCGCGGCGGGCGTCTGCTCGACGATATGGTGAACCTCATAGCCTTTCTCGGGCTTGCCGACATCCCCCTGCAGCTCTTCGAGCGACTTCGGGCCATCCAGATAGGCCCTGACATAGGGCAATTTATCGTAAAGCCAGGACGCCGTCTCCGCCGACGCCGAAGCGGCGAGGTCCACTCAATCCGGGCTGAACGCGCCCTGACCCGCTACACATGCCAAGCCAGATCAATCTGGCTTGAAGAGTCCGCTGTCGAGGTTTACCAGCGTCATCCCGGCATCGCCTGCTTGCGGGAAAAAATGTGATTCTGCGATTCGGGCGATTACATTGCGAGCCGCCTCTGGCACCACCCCCAACGTTCGCACCGCGGCTTTCAATCGCACCTGCATGTTCGGGTGATCGTAAAGCCGGACGAGTGCGAGCCGGGCTGCCGTTCCTCTCCTGCGCAACTCTTGATCAATGTGATTCATCTCATCAAAAAGGCGATTGAACTTTCCGTATTCGTCGTATAGGAGCGCCTGATCCTGTGCGATGCCGATCTTAATGAACCGCCCAACCAATTGATCGACCGTCATGTCTTCAATCTTTGCTTTCGTCACGGCTTTAACACTCCGAAACGAATGAGAGCATCGCGCCCGACCCGTTGCCGTTCGGCCCAATCTTTTCCCCGAAGGTAATCACGCGGGGACATGAAATTGTAGCTTTCATTCCGCGTCATGTACCACCCCGTAATCTCCCAATGCTTCAGAGTCGGAATCCGCACGAGATTGTCCGGTCCATCGATGTCCTCGCGCGCATGACCCTCGCGCGCGGCGGGCGTCTGCTCGACGATATGGTGAACCTCATAGCCTTTCTCGGGCTTGCCGACATCCACCTGCAGCTCTTCGAGCGACTTCGGGCCATCCAGATAGGCCCTGACATAGGGCAATTTATCGTAAAGCCAGGACGCCGTCTCCGCCCCGGCTTCAAGGAGGGTCAGATATTCCCCCTCTGGCCCGATGGCGCCATTCACCATGGCGCGCGTCAGCCATCTCGCGGCTTGCTTGGCGAAAGCATTACGCAGCTTTGCGGTAAGCGGGTCGGCGGCCGGAATTTGGGGCGGACGTTCGCCATTACCATTGTCGTCGGAAGCAGCCGATCGCCTCTCGGCAACGCCAACCCCCGAACCGCCTCCGCCCTGTCCGCCCTGAAACTGTCCGCCGCCCGGCGATCCGGCGGGAACGCGCGGATGTTTCGACTCGTCCCAACCGCCCGCCTTGGCGAGCAGCCCGGCCGCGCGCGCATGATCCTTGAACAAAGCTGCATGCGCGGCGACAACGTCCGCCGTCCAAAGCCGCGGCCCATCGGCCAAGGGCAGATCCAGCGGCGCAATGTTGAGCGAAACGGCCAGCGCCCGCGCGAGCGCCGCGCCATCGGGCGAAAGCCGCGTGAGGCCGTTGGCGTCGAGCGCCCTTTGCGCGCCAGCCTCATCGCCCGCGTTCAATTTATCCGCGGCGTCGGCGAGGCAGCGCAACGCGTGGGGCTCATCAGCCGCCGGGCCATGCAGACGGCTGATCCAGAAGCGCGCGACATCCGCCGCGACCGGAACGCTCGAAGCGCCGCGCTTTTCCGTCAGCAGGACGCCGGGCCATATCCAGACGGCGCCCGCGCAAGCCAGCAGCGAACGCGCGCGGAGGCACGCCCGCCCGCGCCTTTGCGGCGATGAGAGCGTGCATGAAAAAATCCAGAAATGAGCGAAGTTCGAAAAGCCCTCGCCGCGCCTATTCCGGCAGCGGCACATAGCCCGAAGCCGTCAGCGCCATCGGCGCATTGGCGGAGGCTTCCGGCAGCGGCGGGCGCCCAAGCGCGGCCCGCGCCTCATTGATCGTCATGATCCCTTTCGAGGTGAAGCTCGATAGAATCGTCTCCTGCGTCAGCGGATCGGTTTCGCCGCCGACGCTCCAGACGAATTCGAGATCGGGCGCGTCGAATTCGCTCGCCAAAACGTCGTCGATGAGGGATTTCGCCCAGGACAGGATCGGCGCCAGGCCCTCCTCCTCGGCGAGCTCTTTCTGCGTCTCCGCGGTGGCGCGGTTCATGGTTTGCGTCAGCGCCTGCGGCGAGATTGAAAAGGCGAAGCAGACGATGCGCGCGAGCCATTCGTCGAACAGTCCTTTAAGCTCCGGCTCCTTGGTCTGGATGAAGGTCTTGGCGACGCCGCCCGGCACGAATTTCGCCCGCCGGCGGCGGCCGAGATCGCCGTCGAAATAGGCGTCCCAATATTTCTGGTAGGAGGCGATCTGGTCCGGCGTCCAGTTCTCCGGCACGCCGATCAGGCTGTCCGGGATGTTGCCGTTGGTGAAATAATCGAGCAGATACATCTGCCGCCGCAGCGCGATGTTGACGGTGGTGATGATCTGCTCCACCGGGCTCAGGCCATAGACGCGGTTGACGCGGAGATTACGCGGCCGGTAGATCAGGTCGCGCACCGAATAGTCGATCGCCGGGTAGCCTTTCAGCACCTGCTGATAGGCGGCGGGATAAACCAGCGCGCCATTCTCCATGTAGGGCTCCGGCGTGCGGCCGAAGCCGTCGATGACCGGCTTGATCGTCGCCCCGTCGAGCGGCATCAGCGCGGCGAGCCGCCCTGCCCGGTCGCGCCGCATGTAGAGCGCGGCGGCGTCGGTGACGAAGACCTCTTCGAGCAGGATGCGCAGCCAGTCGGCGAAGCAATGGCGCCCGTCAGGCTTTGCAAAACACTGTGTCGCAGCGGCGATCCGCGCGGCGTTGGCGGCGGCGCTCGCAGTCCTGTCGCGCGCGGCAATCGACCAGGATTGACGCGCGGTCTGGTCCTTGCGCGTCTCGATGACGAGCCGCAGAAGATCATAACCATCGGCTAGACCGCGCAATGTCGCGAAGGTGACCGCCTCGAAATTGCGGACGGTGGTCGCCAGATTGTAGCCTGACGGATAGTCCCACTGCCGGCCGGCGACGTCGGGCGGCGCCAGCGGCGTCATCGGCTCCAGCGGGCCGAACCAGCCGTTCTCGCCGGATGCCGGAGCGTCGAAGCGAACATCGACCTGATAGGGGCTGAGCGACCAGCTTCTCGTCCCGGCGCTGCGATCGACCATGCTGCTTCCTTCGCTCGTTGAGATTTTTTTCAACGCGCCGGCCTCACCCGCCAGCGGCGCCTTCCGCTTCGCGGCGGTAGAATTCGATGATGCCGGTTCCGTCGTCACGGCCGAAGAGATGCGTCAACGCCCAGATCGCGGCGTCGGCGTGGTCGGGGCTACCGCCGCCGTTGTAGCCTGCGCCCGAGAAGGCGCAGAGCTGATCCTCGAGCTTGCCGAAGCGGCCGGCGTGATGCACCTGCCCCTGTGCGTAGCGCACCGAGATCGGTTCGGCCCGCACCGCCTTGCCGCGGCTCGCCGTGACGAGACGCACCGGCACGTTGCGATCGGCGGCCTGGATCGTCGCGCGAACCATCTCGCCGCCGAAATTGCTTTCGGCCACGATGCAGTCGGCGCGATATTTGTGGAAGGCGACCACCGCCCGCCTGCCCCACACCGCCGGCGCCTCGCGGCAGGACAAATCGTCGAGAATATATGCGTCGCCGTCAAATCCCCGCGCGGCGACGACGATGCCGATTTCGTCGGCGCCAAGATCGTCGCGACCCGCGGCGCCCGATGGATCGACCGCGACGACCACGCCAGCGCGGCGGTCTTCGGGAATGTCTGTCGGCTCGCAGCGGTTGGCGTCGATCACGCTGTAGCTCCAGAGGGCGCCGTCGACCTCGTCCACATAGACGCCTTCGTAAAAGCGTTTGCGTTGCTTTTCGGGAAGATTTGCAAGGCTCGTCAGAAATTGCTTCGACAGATTGGCCCTGTTGTCGGATGGGTTGAGGAAGGCGCGCGCGTAGCTCTGCGGACCCTTCAGGGGCTTCAAACTGACGGGGTCGTGCTTGTCGCCGAAGAGCCTGTTGGTCCAGTGCGTCTTGCCGACCGGATCGAGATCGACGAAAGCGCGTTGGCGGATTTTCGGAGCCACCTGCGCCAACCGGGTAAAGGCGACCAGCGCGGACGAATACGGAATCTGCGACGCCTCATTGAGGAACACGGTCGCGTATTCGAGGCCGAGAATCTTCTCGACGCGATCCTTGTCGTCGAGCCCGCCGACCCAGATGCGCGAGCCGTTATCGAATTCGAAATAGCCGTCCTGGCGGCGCTCCCGCAGCTTCGTCCCCGGAAAGCAATGACGCATCACCTTCGGCGGCGAATCGAGCGCGATCGAGGCGCGGGCGGCGTTGGCGTGGAAGCGCAGAATGGCGTGACGGGAGCCATCCGAGCGCAGCGCCCGCATGACGATCGCGCGAAGAATGAGAAATGTCTTTCCCGAGCGCGTGCCGCCGACGAGGCAGGCGTAACGTTGCGGTCCATCCAGCAAGCGGCGCGCCGCCTCCTGGCCTGGGCTGAATGTCGCCATGCACGCTCCCGTCTCCGAGGTTTTATGATTGCGGCGAAGCATGGCGCCGCCTCCGATTGAGGCCGCATTCCATGATGAATCTGATTAACGATGGCGGCTGATGCAGGCCGGCGAATGAAGGCGCAGTTCGGCCCCGGCACTCGCGCATATTGCCTTTGCAATCCGTTGCAAGTCAATCCACCGCGGCGACGGCGAAATCGCCGATCTTACAGCTTTGTCTGCGACCTTCGTCGGCCTACGAACTACATGGCTTCGAATGGCGCTGTTGTGTTGTTTGGTGCTGTTGGGCGGTTCGACGGAGGCTTTCGCCGCTGCGGCTTTCGGCGTGCACGATCTACCGCGTTTGCGGCGCGCGAAGGCTGAAGAGATGAAGCAGGAGGCGCGGCGCGCAGGACGCAGTTCGGCCCCGGCACACGCGCATATTGCCCTGGCTATCCGTTGCAAGTCAATCCGCCGCGGCGACGGTCAAATCGTGGATCTTACGACTTTATCTGCGGTTCGATGCGGCCCCATCGGCATAATGGCTGCCTGGCGCGATTATGTAATATGCCCGTCATGGAGAATCGGCTATGGGTCTCGAACTAAAATCGATCGAATTTCGGAGATTGCAATGACGGATGGTCTTTACAAGGTTCACTATGAAACGGCGCTCGGGCAAGGTTTTGGCGTCGCGACCCTGCTCGACGGCAAAATTCGCGGCGGCGATGGCGCCTTTTACTACAGCGGTCCGTTTACGTGGAAAGGCGACGAATTCGACGCCAATGTCGTGACCGGCCGATTTGGAGATGCGAGCGCGCCATCCGTATTCGGCAAAGACGATGTTCATCTCGCCCTGCAGGGAAAATCGACGAATGGATCGCTCAGCGTGACCGGACACGCCAAGGAGGCCCCTGACGTCGCCTTCCACGCGACCTTCACGAAAATTGCGGATTGATCAGGCCGCCAACGCGGGCGTGTTCGACCAAATCGGAAGCCCGGCGGATCAGCCGGGCTTTTTCATTCCGTCCAGTTCTTAGCGATCAAGGCGCGAAGCGGCGTTGAGTGCGGTCGCTGTCGGCGCGCAATTCGGCCGCTGCATATGCGCGCATATTGCCCACGCAATCTGTTGCAAGTCAACGCGCGGAGAGCGCGACAATGTTCGCGATCTTACAGGGTTGAGGCTTGTCGCGCGACGCGTTCGCCGGCGCTATGGCGCCTGCGCCCTGGTTCAAAACACCGGCGCGCGCCGCGCGTTGAGCCATTGCGCCAGATGCGCTAGCGCCTTGGCGCGCTTGCGATAGAAAGTGTGCGGCGCCATTTCTTTTCGCTGCACAGCGCCTTCACCGAGCGCCCGCGCGCCGCGCGCAAGGCCCAATGGGTCGTGACCAGCGCCATGCCGGTATCGATCGCCCTCAATTCGCGCAGCCAATCGAAGGCCGCGTCCATCTGCGCGATGTCGAGGCTGGTCGGGCGCAGGTTGGTTCGATTGCTGGCGGCGTCGCGCGCGCGGCGCTCGCTGTCCTCGATCTCGGCCTGCGCCAATTGGTCGGCCCATTCGACGCTATGGCGCGGCCAGTGTCCGCCCGGCTCGCGCGGTCCGCGCGAACGCGGCATCCGGTCGAGGGTCGCAAAAGCCTTGACGAGCGCGCGGGCGACCTGCTCCGGCTCCCACCGCGTCGGCAACGGCTGGCGATCGGGCGAATAGGGCGCTTCGAGCGCGTTGATTTTTCCGTCGAGCTCCATCGTCAGATTCCGTCGTCGAGAATATTGTCGAGGAGGGTCGGATCGGCGGCGACGACGAGCAGCAAAAGCCGGATCATCGCATCGCGGGTGAGGCTGCGTCTGGCCGCCGCCGAATCGTAGATCTGGACGGCTTCGGGCGGCAGCCGCAGGGCGAGCGCGGCGGCGGCGGCGCGGAAGGCGAGGCCAAAGCGCTGGGCCTGCCGGTGCACGTTGTTCGGGGTGGAGTTGATCAGCGGGTCGTCGGCGATGCGGCGGGCGTCCCAGCCAAGGCCGAGGAGAAAGCC
>Ga0181526_10003315_pt1 | contig 13213 bp, 13 predicted proteins | sample PEATcosm2014_Bin_35_FD_119750 | JGI IMG/M metagenome (GOLD analysis project Ga0181526, IMG submission 119750) | Peatland microbial communities from MTU Mesocosm Facility, Houghton, MI, USA - PEATcosm2014_Bin06_30_metaG | ecosystem: Environmental > Terrestrial > Soil > Wetlands > Peat | place...
CAGATGGCCGGTCGACTGCCGTACGAGCACATCGTTGCGCTCACCGACGAATTGCTGGCGGCAACCGCTCCGTGGCTGGACCAGTTCGCAAGCTGACCCACGGTCAACCCGGGATCACAACGAACCATCACGGCTGAGACTGCCCAGGGCCGCCGGTAGGGGTCAACCGCTCGCGATCCCGGGGTGCGCAGAGGACGCCACGCCCACGATGGCTCGTTGAGCACGATGTCGCCCGTCGAGCCGTCGAAGGGTCTCGAGTCGGGGGGCGATCGCTGCCCCGGTTCGCCGGTTGACGAGAGCAGCACTGGCAAGCCTGATGCGCCGGCCGGATCGTTCGAGCGCGTGCTCCGTGACCAGACGGGCTCCGAGTATTCGCTTCTACGGCATCGGTGCTGCAGTTCGCGGCCGCGTCAGCTCGAAGAAGCCTCGCTGCTTCGAGATCACTTGGATCGCATCCCAGAACTCGACGGCCGCTTCTCCCGTCGGTGCTTGGGACATGACCGGCCCCTTGAACCCGTACGGGGGGTCCGACTCGACGACGATCGTCGGAGTCTGCGTCTTGTGGCCGGCGAACTCATAGGCGATCTGCATCGACTCCACGATTGGCGCGTCCCATTTCTCGTCGTGTTGGGCAGCGGCGAGCGCCGGGCGCAGGCCGCACGCAGCCAGACAATTGTCGATCACCGACGCGCGGCCGGCGATCAGATCCGCGTGATTCAATCCGAAGTAGCGGGGCCCCCATGCCGCGTACAGAGCATCAACGGCTGACTCCCCTTCCTCCCCCCGGACCGCTTCGAAGACCCGAAGCATCCGGTGGGACAATTCGTGGGCCGCCAGTCCCAACGCGCGGTGCTCGGTGGGAAACCCCGGCGCCAGGTCATAGTCGTCTCGGATCTCTATGCAGTACGACTTCCACGTGATGTCGAGGTCCCTCGCCGGAGCCACGTCAATGATCCACCGAGAGGTCACCCAAGCCCACGGGCAACTCGGATCGACGAAGAAGGAGACGTTGTCCATGTCGCCACGCTATCGATCGGGCTCACGTCGAGTCGCTGCGACCGTCCCCGGCGACTACTCCTGGACGAGCTCTATCAGCGTCCCGAAGGAGGTCTTCGGGTGCACGAAGGCCACCGTGGTGCCCCGTGAGCCCGGCCGCGGCGCCTCGTCGATCACCCGGCCACCCGCGTCCTTGACGGCCTGGAGGGCCACCGCGCAGTCGTCGACCCGGTAGCCCACGTGGTGCAGCCCCTCACCCCTGGTGGCCAGGTACTTGGCCACCGGCGAGTCGTCCCTGACCGGGGTCAGCAGCTGCACGTAGGAGTCGGCCACCTTCAACAGGGCCTCCTCGACGCCGTCGGATTCGACCCGCTCGCGGTGGTCCACCGTGGCGCCGAAGGCCTCGCCATACCACGCGATGGCGGCGTCGAGGTCGTTGACCGCGATGGCCACGTGGTCGATCTCTGTGAGCAGGAGGTCGCTCACGCGCCGTGCCTCCTGAACAGCGTGATGCGGTCCTCGCTGACTTTGGCCCGCAGCTCCGGGTCGTCGATGCCCAGCCCCTCGGTCGGGGCAAGGCACAGCACGCCGATCTTGCCCTCGTGCAGGTTGTGGTGCACCTGGTACGCAGCCTCGCCCACCTCCTCGAGCGTGTAGACGGCGGAGAGGGGAGGGAGCACCTTGCCCTCGCAGATGAGCTGGTTGGCGTCCCAGGCCTCGCGGTAGTTGGCGAAGTGCGAGCCCTTGATCGTCTTGAGCTTCATCCAGAGGTGGCGGTTGTCGTACTCAATCATGTAGCCCGACGTCGCGGCGCAGGTCACGATCGTCCCCGCCCGCTTGCAGGCGAACACGGAGGCGCCCATGGTCTGGCGCCCCGGGTGCTCGAAGACGATCTCGGGTTCGGAGCCGACCAGGGCGCGGATGTCCTTGCCGAAGCGCCGCCACTCGGACTCGTCCTGGGTGTGCTCGTCGGACCAGAAGCGGTAGTTCGCCGCCTTGCGGTCGATGACGGCCTCGACGCCGAGGTCGTTCAGCAGTTTGACCTTCTCGGGCGACGACACGACCCCGATCGGCGTCCCGCCCCCGTTGAGCACGTGCTGCACCGCGTAACTGCCGAGTCCACCGCTGGCGCCCCACACAAGCACCTTGTCGCCCTGGGTCATCCGAGCCCCGTTGTGCGAGACCAGCATCCGGTAGGCGGTCGAGTTGCACAGGGCGTTGACGGCCGCCTCCTCCCAGCTCAGGTGCGCCGGCTTCGGCATGAGCTGGTTCGCCTTGACCACCGTCACGTCGGCCAACCCACCGAAGTTCGACTCGAAGCCCCAGATGCGCTGGTTGGCCGCCAGCATGGAGTCGTCGTGGGCCGAGGGGTCCTGGTCGTCGACGTAGTTGCACTGGACCGTGACCTTGTCGCCCACCTTCCAGTTGCGCACCGCCGAGCCGGTGCGGAGCACGACGCCCGCCGCGTCCGAGCCGACGACGTGGTAGTCGAGCGCATGGCGGGCCGCCCACGGGCCCTCCTTCCCCAGGCGATCGAGGAAGCCGAACGTGGGCAGCGGCTCGAAGATCGACGTCCAGACCGTGTTGAAGTTGATCGAGGACGCCATCACGGCGACGTAGGCCTCATCGGGGGCGAGCTCGGGCAGCGGCACCTCCTCGACGTGGAGGGAGCGGCGCGGGTCCTTGTCCGAGGACTCCATGCCCGCGAACATGTCCACCTCGCTCCTCTTGACTATGGCGGCTCGGTAGGAGCTGGGCATCTCGAGTCCGGCCAGCTCATCGGGGGTGGCGCCGGCAAGGGCGGCGTGGAGGATGTCGCTCATGTGACCCGACGATAGTTGGCCCGTACACTGTGGTTTCCGACCGGTAACCAGGCCGGCGGGAACGGGAGGTGCAGGGAATGGCCGAGGCCGTCATCGTCGCAGGGGCTCGTACCCCGATCGGGAAGCTCTCCGGCGCGCTGGCCGGGTTCTCCGCCATGGACCTGGGCGGCTTCGCCATCGCGGAGGCGCTGTCGCGGGCCGGGCTGTCGCCCGACCAGGTCGACTACGTCCTCATGGGCCAGGTGATCCTGGCCGGCCAGGGCCAGATCACCGCCCGCCAGGCCGCGGTGAAGGGCGGCATCCCGATGTCCGTCCCCGCCAACACCATCAACAAGGTCTGCCTCTCGGGGCTCAACTCGATCTACCTGGCCGACCAGATGATCCGTGCCGGCGACGCCGACATCGTCGTGGCCGGTGGCATGGAGTCGATGACCCAGGCGCCCTACCTGTTGCCCGGTGCCCGCGCCGGCTATCGCATCGGCGACGGCACCCTCGTGGATTCCATGATGTACGACGGCCTCACCGACGCCTTCGACCACATCGCCATGGGCCTGTCCACCGAGCAGCACAACGAGAAGGCGGGAATCTCCCGGGAGCGCCAGGACGCCTTCGCCGCGGCGAGCCACGAGAAGGCAGCGGCGGCGATCAAGGACGGCCGACTGGCGGAGGAGATCGTGCCGGTGCAGGTGCCCCAGCGCAAGGGCGACCCGCTGCTGGTCGACACGGACGAGGGGGTGCGGCCCGGGACGACGGCGGAGTCGCTGGGCGCGCTCAAGCCGGCGTTCACCAAGGACGGCACCATCACCGCCGGCAACGCCTCGCAGATCTCCGACGGCGGCGCCGCCGTGGTCGTGATGTCGGCCGCCAAGGCCAAGGAGCTCGGAATCGCACCGCTCGGCGAGGTCGTGGGTTACGGCATGGTGGCCGGCCCGGACAACTCGCTGTTGACACAGCCCTCGCGGGCCATCCTCAAGGCCGCGCGGAAGGCGGGCCTCGACGTCGGCTCCATCGACCTCTTCGAGATCAACGAGGCCTTCGCCGCCGTCGGCCTGGCCTCGGTCGACGAACTCGGGATCGACGAGGACAAGGTCAACGTCAATGGCGGCGCCATCGCGCTGGGTCACCCCGTCGGCATGTCGGGCACCCGGGTCGCACTCACCGCGCTGCTCGAGCTGCGCCGCCGCGGTGCCTCCACGGCTGCCGTGGCGCTCTGCGGCGGTGGCGGGCAGGGCGACGCCGCCATCCTGCGCGTCCTCTGAGGAGGACCGCCGGAGCTCAGCTCTCGCCGTAGGGCGGCCCCATCAGGGCGACCAGCTTGGCCGTCCCCATGGTCACGTCCGCCCACCGGACGGCTCGGAAGGCGTAGACGCCGAGGGCGCAGGTGGGGAAGCCGTGCCGCACCGCCAGCGAGTGCCCCTTCTTGTCCCGCGCCGCCAGCAGGCCCTGCGACAGCGAGTGCGCCGTGGGGTTGTGCCCGACGACCATGGCCGCGTCGACCTCGTCGGGCAGGGCGCACAGGGCGGCGAGCACCTCTTCGGGATCAGCCCCGTAGAGCGCGTCGTCGAGTCGGCGTTCCGGCGGCTGGGCCAGGTGCGCCAGCACCAGGTCGGCCGTCGCCGCGGTGCGGGCCGCCGGTGAGACCAGTGCGACGGCGGGCCGGGGGACGCCCTTCAGCACGGGCCCCAACCCTTCTCCGTGGCCGGCGAAGAGCTGCCCCAGGGCGGCGGCGTCCCGGCGCCCCCGGGGGGCGAGCACGCGGTCGAAGTCGGAGCCGCCCGGGGGCGGGTCGGTGACGGCCTTGGCGTGCCGGAGCAGCCACAGCGTGCGTGACCCCTTCGCGCCACCCGCCATCAGCCCAGGGCGAACGCCGTATGCAGGCTGCGCACAGCCCGTTCGACGTCGTCCTCGGCCACGATGCACGAGGTCCGGATCGTCGAGGTGGAGATCATGTCGATGTTGATGCGCTCGTCGGCCAGCGTCTCGAACATGGTCGCTGCAATCCCGGGGTGCGACTTCATGCCGACCCCGACCAGCGAGACCCGGGCCACGTCGGCGTCGGCCGCCACTCCCGAGGCACCCAGCTCGTCGGCGTGGGTCTGCGACGTCTCGACCGCGACCGGGAGGTCGGCGGTCGGCACGGTGAACGAGATGTCGGTGGTCCCGTGCGCGGACGTGTTCTGCACGATCATGTCCACGTTGATCGACTTGTCCGCCAGCGCCCGAAAGAGCCGGGCGGCCACGCCAGGCCTGTCCGGGACCCCGCTCACGGTGACCTTGGCCTCCGAGGTGTCGTGGGTCACGGCGGTGACGACGGCTTCTTCCATGTCTGCATCCTCCTCCACCACCCAGGTGCCCGGCTCCCAGGTGAAGCTGCTGCGCACGTGCAGCGGGACATTGTGGTTGCGGGCGAACTCGACGGCCCGCAGCATCAGGACCCGTCCCCCGGTCGCCGCCATCTCGAGCATCTCGTCGAACGAGATCCGGTTGATGCGGTGCGCCTCGGGCACGATCCGGGGGTCGGCGGTGAAGACGCCGGTGACGTCGGTGTAGATCTCGCACACGTCGGCGCCCAGGACGGCCGCCAGGGCCACGGCCGTGGCGTCGGACCCGCCGCGGCCGAGCGTGGTGATCTCGCGCTCTTCCGAGACGCCCTGGAACCCCGCCACGACGGGCACCTTCCCGGCGGCCAGGGCCTGGCGCAGGCGATCGCCCTTGACCTCCCTGATCTTGGCCCGGGTGTGGTCGCTGTCGGTGATGATGCCCACCTGGCTCCCGGTGAAGGAGGCGGCGTCGACCCCGAGGTCGGCCAGGGCCATGACCAGCAGCGACATGGAGATCCGTTCCCCGGTGCTCACGAGCATGTCGTACTCGCGCGGCGGTTGGGTGGCGCTCACGGAGTCGGCCAGGTGGATCAGGTCGTCGGTCGTCTTGCCCATGGCGCTGACCACGGCCACCACGTCGGACCCCTGGCGGCGCGTCCGGGCGATGTGGTCGGCCACGGCACGGATCCGATCGGCATCGCCGACCGAGGTGCCGCCGAACTTCTGCACGACCAGTGGCATCCGGACGAGGCTACAGACTGCGCACCAGCCCCAGCGCCGGCCGCCGCCCCGGAGGCCGGCCCGGCCTGCCTGCGGGGCCCCGTCGGTCCGGGTGGGCGATCCGAGGGCACCCCGGGGATTGGGTAGGGTCTCGGGCCGTGCCCAGCGACAAGAGAGCCCGCCAGCGCGCGGCGAGAGAGGCGCGGCTGGCCGCCGAGGCCAAGCAGCAGAAGCGCCGCAAGCAGATCCGCAACGGGATCGTCGTCGTGGTGGTCGCCGGCGTCATCGTGGCGATCGCCTTCCTGGTCTCGGGCGGGAACAACCCGCCGGTCTCCTCGCAGTCCAAGGTCAGCACGACGAGCACGACCACGGCCACCTCGGCCGCCGACGCCAGGCTGCAGGCCCAGGCCAACGCGGTCGCGGTCAAGGCCGGTTGCCCGGCGTCGCCCACCACCCCCACCGCGGCCGCCGCCCAGAAGTACACGGCGGCGCCGCCCATGACCATCGACACCTCCAAGCAGTACACGGCCACGATCACCACCACCACCGGGACCTTCACGATTGCGCTCGACGCCAAGGCCGCGCCCGTCACGGTCAACAACTTCGTGTTCCTGGCCGACAAGGGCTACTTCAACTGCGGGAGCTTCTTCCGGGTGATCACGGGCCAGGTGGTCCAGACCGGGAACCCCGCGCAGACGAACACGGGGAAGGAGCCGGGTTACACCATCCCCGACGAGCTGCCGGCCAAGGCGGCCAATCCGGCCCAGCAGTACCCGGCCGGGACGGTGGCGATGGCCAATACGGGCTCGCCCAACACCGGCGGGAGCCAGTTCTTCATCGTGACCGGGCCGGAGTACGAGTCCCTGCCCAACACCTACTCCACCTTCGGGACCATCGCCTCGGGCATGAATGTCGTCAACACCATCAGTCAACAGGGTTCCGCCGCTGGCATCCCTCCCGACGTCACCCAGCGCATGTTGTCCGTCAAGATCAACGAATCGTGAGGTACTGACCATGGCCACCCCCACCGCACCCGCCGCCGACGGCTCGAGCCCCCAACAGCGCAAGTTCGACGAAGAACCGCCGATGCTCATCGACACGAACAAGCGCTACGTGGCCACCATGACCACCTCGCACGGCACGATGGTCATCGCCCTGGACCCCCTCGCGGCGCCGAGAGCGGTCAACAGCTTCGTGTTCCTGGCCCGGTACCACTACTACGACGGCGTCGTGTTCCACCGCATCATCCCGGGCTTCGTCCTCCAGGGCGGCGACCCGACTGGGACCGGATCCGGTGGACCGGGCTACCGCTTCGCCGACGAGTTGCCCGAGCCCGGCCGCTACAAGGTGGGATCCCTGGCCATGGCGAACGCCGGGCCGAACACCAACGGCAGCCAGTTCTTCGTCATCAGCGGCCCCGACGGGGTCCGCCTGCCTCCGCTCTACTCGCACTTCGGCGAGGTCGTCAGCGGGCTCGATGTGATCGGGACGATCGACGGCGTCGGCAGCCGCTCCGGCACGCCGACCGAGCAGGTCGTGATTCAGAGCGTCACGATCGAAGAGAAGGACTGACGGCCAAGGGGCCTCAGCCCTTCAGCGCGCCGAGCCCCTCCGTCTGCGCACCCCCGACGAAGACGACCGGCGTCCCGGCCCCCTCGGAGCGCCAGGTCCCCGCACCGTCCCTGATCAGCGCGGTGCGCGCCGGGAGGGCGACCACCGGCAGCGCGGCCGGCGCCATCGCCACCGTGCGCTCCAGCTTCTGGCCGTGGGCGTCGTCGTGCTCGTCACCGAAGTGGGTGACGACCGTGAGGTTCTCGACCAGCCCGAGCCCGAGGGTCAGCGCGCCGCCGCGGGGGTCGGCCATGGGGTCGGTGAGCACCATGGCCCCGGCCCCGGCCCCCGCGATCACCGCGCCGGCGGCGTAGGCCAGCCGGAGCGCCTCGAACACCGCCGACTTCTTGAGCACGGCGCGCAGGTGCAGGGGTGAGCCGCCGGCGAGGTAGATGAAGCGGGCACCGGCGACCGCGGCCGCCATGCCCGGGTCCTCGGCCGAAGCCCGGTCCACCACCATCAGCCCCTCGACCTGGGCCCCCATCGGCCCGAACCACTCGGCCGCCCGGAGGACGACCCGCTCGGGGTGCTGGTAGGCGGCCGCCGTCGGCAGGACCACGACGTCGTCCCCGCCCGACGCCGCCAGCAGCAGGGGGTCGAAGGTGCAACCCTCGGTCCACTCGTCGCCCCCGACCAGGGCCAGCGTGCCGATCGTGTCCATGGCGCCACTCTTGCACGCTGGCGCAGGTGGCCCGCTTCGACGGCTCTGGTTACCGGCCGGTAGCCTTGGCCTCCATGTCGATCACACGGATTGGAATCGTCGGCTCGGGAATCATGGGCGCGGGCATCGCCGAGGTGGCGGCCGCCGCGGGGCACGAGGTGGTGCTGCGCAGCCGCAGCCAGGGCGGCGCGGACGCCATGGTGGCCGGCCTGGCCGCATCGCTGGCCAAGCAGGTGGAGAAGGGCAAGCGCACCGACGCCGAGGCGGCCGAGATCTCCCGCCGGGTGCATGCCACGACCCACCTGGGCGAGCTGGTCGAGGTCGACCTGGTGATCGAGTCGGTGGTGGAGGACCTCTCGGTGAAGAAGGACCTCTTCGCCGAGCTCGACAGCATCTGCAAGCCCGAGACGATCCTCGCCACCAACACGTCCACCTTGCCGGTGGTCGAGATGGCGATGGCGACCGGGCGGCCGGACCTCGTGTGCGGCATCCACTTCTTCAATCCCGCGCCGGCCATGGCGCTCGTCGAGGTCGTGCGGCCCATCACGGCGAGCGACGCCACCGTCGCCGCGGCGGTCGCCTTTGCCGGAGCCTGCGGCAAGGACCCCGTCGAGGTCAAGGACCAGGCGGGGTTCATCGTGAACGCGCTGCTGTTCCCCTACCTCAACAACGCCGTGCGCCTCCTCGAGCAGGGCGTCGCCACCCGGGAGGGTATCGACTCCGCCATGAAGGGGGGGTGCGGGTTCCCGATGGGCCCGTTCGCGCTGCTCGACCTCGTCGGGCTCGACACGTCGCTGGCAATCCTCGATGCGCTCTACGAGGAGTACCGCGATCCCAACTACGCGGCGGTGCCGCTCCTGCGACGCCTGGTGACCTCCGGCCAGCTCGGCCGCAAGACCAAGAAGGGCTTCTACGACTACAGCCGCTGACCGCGCGCTGACGGCGGAGGTGGCGGGCACAATGGTGATGCACCCCACTCGTCTGGAGGTGGATTGAATGACCAGCGACCCTCAGCGTGACGCGCCGTGGGTGATGCGCACCTACTCGGGCCATTCGACCGCGCGTGCCTCGAACGAGCTCTACCGGACGAACCTCGCCAAGGGCCAGACGGGCCTTTCCGTCGCCTTCGATCTGCCGACCCAGACCGGCTACGACGCCGACGCCCCCGAGGCGGCCGGGGAGGTCGGCAAGGTGGGTGTCCCGGTGTCCCACCTCGGCCACATGAAGGAGCTGCTGGCGGGCATCCCTGTGGCGGACATGAACACCTCAATGACGATCAACGCCACGGCGGCCTGGCTCCTCGGGCTCTACGTGGCCCACGCGCAGGAGATGGGGGTCGACCCGGCGCTGCTCGCGGGCACGACGCAGAACGACATCGTCAAGGAGTACCTCAGCCGCGGCACGTACATCTTCCCGCCCGGCCCGAGCCTCCGTCTCACGGTCGACACCATCGCCTACACGGTGCGCCACGCCCCCAGGTGGAACCCGATCAACGTGTGCAGCTACCACCTGCAGGAGGCAGGTGCCACGCCGGTGCAGGAGATTGCCTACGCACTGGCCACCGCCATCGGCGTCCTCGACGGCGTCCGCGCCTCGGGCAAGATCGACGACGACGAGCTGCCCGCCGTGGTGGGCCGCATCAGCTTCTTCGTGAACTCTGGCGTCCGCTTCGTCGAGGAGACCTGCAAAATGCGGGCCTTCACCGAAATGTGGGACCGCATCTGCCGCGAGCGCTACGGCGTGGAGGAGCCCAAGCTCCGCCGTTTCCGCTACGGGGTTCAGGTCAACTCCCTCTCCCTGACCGAGCAACAGCCAGAGAACAACGTGCAGCGCATCGTCCTCGAGACGCTCGGCGTCACGCTGTCCAAGAGCGCCCGCGCCCGAGCAATGCAGTTGCCCGCCTGGAACGAGGCACTGGGGTTGCCCCGGCCCTGGGACCAGCAGTGGTCGTTGCGGATGCAGCAGGTGCTGGCCTTCGAGTCCGACCTGCTCGAGTACGACGACATCTTCGAGGGCTCGGTCGTCATCGGCGCCAAGACGGCCGAGCTGGTCGAGGCCGCCTCGGCCGAGCTGGCCGACGTGGAGGCACTCGGCGGCGCCTTCGAGGCCATCGAAGAGCTCAAGCGCCGCCTGGTGGGCAGCCAGGCCGAGCGCGTGCGCCGCATCGAGACGGGCGAGCAGAAGGTCGTCGGCGTCAACAGCTTCACCGAGACCGCGCCCTCCCCCCTGCTCGGCGACGGCGAGATCGAGAACATCCTCAGGGTCGACCACCGCGTCGAAGCGGAACAGATCGCGGACCTGGAACGCTGGCGGGCGCAACGCGACGGCGCCGCCGTGCGCAGGGCGCTCGACGAGCTGCGCACGGCGGCCGCCGACGAGGGACCCGGCGGCAACATCATGGGGGCCACCATCGCCCTGGCCCATGCCGGCGGCACCACCGGGGAGTGGGCGGGGGCCCTGCGCGAGGTGTTCGGCGAGTTCCGGGCCCCCACGGGCGTCAGCGGCGGGGTGGGACGGCGCGGCCAGGACCTCGCACCCGTCCGCCTGCGCACCAAGGCCCTGGCCGACTCCACGGGCGGTCCGCCCCGCCTCCTCGTGGCCAAGCCCGGTCTCGACGGGCACTCCAACGGTGCCGAGCAGATCGCCGTGGCGGCGCGCGACGCCGGCTTCGAGGTGATCTACCAGGGGATCCGGCTCAGCCCGGCGCAGATCGTGGCGGCCGCCCGTGACGAGGACGTCGACATCGTGGGGCTCTCCATCCTGTCGGGCTCCCATCTCGAGCTGGTGCCCGACGTCCTCGACCGCCTGCGCGCCGCCGGGAGTACCGCCGCCGTCGTCGTGGGCGGCATCATCCCGCCCGACGACGCCGAGCTGCTGCTCGGCAAGGGCGTGGCCTCCGTCTACACGCCCAAGGACTACTCCTTCGACCGCATCATGGAGGATCTGGTGGCGCTGGCCGAACGCCAGCGCGCCGCCACTCCCGGGTGAGGCGGGCCATCTCGCGCCACGTCACCGGGACGGCGCCGAGCTCAATGGCGCGGAGCCGGAGGCTCTCGGGCACGTCGTAGTGGTTGAGGGCCACCGAGCGCCGGTGGCGCTGGTAGCCCCGGGGCGGGATCCCGAGTGCTGCGGCCATGGTGTGGAGCTCCGCGGGATCGTCCGCCAGCAGATGGGACCAGCGGTCGGCGCGGTCACGCACGGTGGCCGCCTGCCGCCAGTCGTCCACGTAGACGGTCAGCGGCGCGTCCGGGGACGGTCGCGCCGGAGCGGCGCGGGCTTGTTCCACCAGCGCCCGCTGAAGCGCCAGGGCTCGTGCACCGGGTCGTGCTCGTCGGCGGGCGCCGGGCGGGGCCAGGCCAGCTGGACCGCGGCCGCGATCGCCGCCAGCACGCCGGCATCGGGCTCGGGCCGCTGGCGTAGCGACAGCCGGTCGGGGTCGACGGGCAGGCTCACAGCGGCACGTTGCCGTGCTTGCGCCGCGGCAACTCCTCGCGCTTGGAGGCCAGGATGTCGAGGCTGCGGCAGATCACCGCACGCGTGTCCGCCGGCGAGATCACGTCGTCGATGTACCCGCGCTCGGCGGCGATGTACGGATTGGCGTAGCGCTCGGTGTACTCGTCGATCAGCTCGGCCCGCCGCTTGACCGGGTCCGTCGCCTCCGCCAGCTCGCGGCGGTACACGATCTCCACGGCGCCGTTGGGCCCCATGACGGCCAGCTCGGCCGAGGGCCAGGCGAACGCGAGATCGGCCCCGATCGACTTGGAGTTCATGACGACGTAGGCGCCGCCGTACGCCTTGCGGGTGATGATCTGGATCCGCGGCACGGTCGCCTCGCAGTAGGCGTAGAGCAGCTTGGCCCCGTGCCGGATGATGCCGCCGTACTCCTGGTCGGTGCCGGGCATGAAGCCGGGCACGTCGACGAAGGTCAGGAGGGGGACGTTGAAGGCGTCGCAGGTGCGCACGAAGCGCGACGCCTTCTCCGACGAGTCGATGTCGAGCACGCCCGCCAGCACGGCAGGCTGGTTGCCGACGATCCCGACGACGCGGCCGTTCATGCGCGCGAAGCCGCACGTGATCGACATGGCCCAGTGCCGGTGCACCTCGAGGTACTCGCCGTCGTCGACGACCGCGGTGATGACGCGCTTCATGTCGTAGGGCTGGTTGGGTGAGGTCGGCAGGAAGTCGACCAGCTCGGTCACCTGGCGGTCCGGCTCGTCGCCGGTCGGCTCGATCGGTGGCTCCTCGAGGTTGTTGGAGGGGAGGAACGAGAGGAGGTGGCGAACCTCGTCGAGGCACGCCTTCTCGTCGGGCGCCACGAAGGTGGCGACCCCCGACTTGGTGGCATGGCTCATGGCGCCGCCGAGCTCTTCGAGGGTGACGTCCTCGCCGGTGACCGTCTTCACGACGTCGGGGCCGGTGATGAACATGTGGGACGTGCCCTGCACCATGAAGATGAAGTCGGTCATGGCGGGGGAGTACACCGCCCCGCCGGCACACGGGCCGAGGATGACGCTGATCTGGGGGATGACCCCCGACGCCGTCACGTTGCGGTGGAAGATCCCCCCGTAGGAGTGCAGCGAGACCACGCCCTCCTGAATTCGGGCGCCGGCGCCGTCGTTCAGCCCGATCATCGGCACGCCGGTGGAGGCGGCCAGATCCATCACCTTGTGGATCTTCTCGGCGAAGACTTCGCCGAGGGCACCGCCGAAGACCGTGAAGTCCTGGCTGAAGATGCAGACGCGCCGGCCGTCGATGGTGCCGAAGCCGGTCACCACGCCGTCGGTGTAGGGCCGGTTGTCCTCGAGGCCCATTCCGTGCGCCCTGTGCCGGGCCAGCATGTCGAGCTCCTGGAAGGACCCCTCGTCCAGCAGGTACTCGATGCGCTCGCGGGCGGTCAGCTTGCCCTTGGCGTGCTGGCGCTCGACGGCCCTGGGGCTCCCCGCGTTGAGGGCCTCGTTCTTGCGTTCGGCCAGGTCGGCCAGGCGTTCGGCCATGGAGTGTTCCATGAGGTTGAGGCTAACGCTCCCGGGGTACCGCCATCGCCGTCGGGCTGCGCCGCTTCTTCTACCGGACCCGGACGG
>Ga0181526_10003316_pt1 | contig 13210 bp, 14 predicted proteins | sample PEATcosm2014_Bin_35_FD_119750 | JGI IMG/M metagenome (GOLD analysis project Ga0181526, IMG submission 119750) | Peatland microbial communities from MTU Mesocosm Facility, Houghton, MI, USA - PEATcosm2014_Bin06_30_metaG | ecosystem: Environmental > Terrestrial > Soil > Wetlands > Peat | place...
GCGGCGTTTCCCAGCGCCTGCGGCAAAACCAACCTCGCCATGATGGTTTCCTCCCTCGAATCCCAGGGCTACAAGGTTTGGACCATCGGCGACGACATCGCCTGGATGCACATCGGCGCCGACGGTTTTCTCCACGCCGTCAATCCCGAAGCCGGTTTCTTTGGCGTTGCCCCCGGCACCGGAATAAAGACCAATCCCAACGTCATGCGCGCCCTTAATCGCAACACCATCTTCACCAACGTCGGAGTCACTCCGGATGACGAACCCTGGTGGGAAGGCATCGGCAGCGATCCTCCGGCCGGTCTGGTCACTTGGCGCGGCGAAGAATGGGACGCCTCCAAAGGTCCCGCTGCCCATGCCAATTCTCGCTATACCGTTCCGGCTCTTCAGTCGCCCAGCATTTCTCCCAAGTTCGAAGCCCCCGAAGGCGTCCCCATTTCCGCTTTCATTTTTGGTGGACGCCGCGCTCGCCTCGCTCCTCTCGTCTACGAAGCCTTCAGCTGGCAGCACGGCGTCTATGTCGGCGCCACCATGGCTTCCGAAACTACCGCCGCCATCACCGGCGAAGTCGGCATCACCCGCCGCGATCCCATGGCTATGCTTCCCTTCTGTGGTTACAACATGGCAGATTATTTCCGCCATTGGTTGGACATGGGCCACCGCATCCCGCACCCGCCCAAAATTTTCCACGTCAACTGGTTCCGCAAGGGCGCCGACGGCAAATTCCTCTGGCCCGGTTATGGTGACAATGTCCGCGTCCTCAAGTGGATCCTCGAACGCGTCGAAGGCCGCGGCGCTGCCGAAGAGACTCCCATCGGCTTCGTTCCCACTCGCGAAGCCCTCACTCTCGATGGCCTACATCTTTCTCCCGAATCCCTTCGCGAACTTTTCCGCGTCGACGCCGATGACTGGGAGATCGACCTGGCCGACACTCGCGAATTCTTCGCCAAATTCGGTCCTCGACTGCCCTCCGCTCTCCGCGAGGAATATCAAGGCACAATCCGCCGTTTCGAAAAATCCATCCCCGCCTACTAATCCTCACCCCCAGAATCTTGCCCTTTTGCACTCTTGGACTTCTTCGCTTTCTCCTTTACTCCCTTTGCCTCCTCCACTTCCCGGACCTCCTTCTCTTTTCCACACCCTTCCACACCTTTCCACAACATTCCTCCTCGACTCCTCTTGCCAACCTTTTCTTTCAGGTTTACCCTCACCCCAGATTGAGCCGGGAAACCTAAAAAACTTCGCGGCACAACTCAAAGAGGGCGCAAGAGCCGCAAAGCTCATGCGCCCTCAATTTTTTCTGTCTGACGTTTGCACCAAGCCCCGCCGTCACGTCCTTTAGTCTCATTTTCCTCTTAAACTGTCCTCATGCTCCTCGCCCAGCTCAGCGTCTCTCCACTCGTATGGATCAAGCTTCTCCACAGGGTGATCTCGTTCTTCTTTGCCGCCTACATCCTGACGCTGCCGCTTGTTGGTTTTCTCCCGACGCTTCCGCACCACCGCCGTCCTCGCCGCCGTTGTGCTGGCCGAATGCATTGTCCTCGCGCTCAATCATTTTCGCTGTCCTTTAACGGGCCTCGCTGCCCGCTATACGTCCGACCGTGCGCCCAATTTCGATATTTTTTTGCTACTCTGGCTCGCACGGCACAATCCATCCGTTTTCGGCACCCTGTTTTTCGCCGGCGCGCTCTTATCTCTCCGCCCGCCACCGCTCCTCGACTACCTGACCTTTCCCTCGCAGGACTCTGCCCACCTCGCTTTCTCCTTCACCGCTTTCACCTCCTCGACCTCCTCAATCCCCTTCTCTTTTCCACACTCATCCACACCTTTCCACAGAATTTCTCTCTGACTCCTCTTGCCAACCTTTTCTTTCAGGTTTACTCTCGCCCCAGATTGAGCCAGGAAGCCTCAAAAACTTCCCAGCACAATCAAAAGAGGGCGCAAGAACCGCAAGGTTCCAGCGCCCTCAATGTTTGTGTAAGCCCCCCGATTCTGCCTATGTAGTGGCCCTTTCTGTGTATCCCTCTTCTCCTGGCTTTCTCACTTCCCTCTTCCGTGTCGCGCTGGCTTTATGCCAGCGTCTTGGGTCTTCTTCTTAGGAGGCAGGAGCTTCACAGTCTGCGTGAATTCCTGAATCCTCCGTCAGAGCACAGCTTCAGCCGCTGAGGAACGCCCCGCCTCCCACCCCCGCATTTCCCACGATCTCAACGAGGATTTTCCCGTCGCGGCCGCACTACGGCTTCAAACCGTATGGGCCTCGGCGAGGGCTCCCTTGAATTCATGAAAGACGATCGAGGGATGCTTGAACTCGCCGCGGTCGTCGAAGCAGTTTATCGGAATTGGGCCGATCGATTCGTACGCCTTGGTCCTCTCGATACGCTATATCCGGAGGTAGAAATTTTTCTCGGGTCTTGTCTCTCGTTTTTTGAACGCGCGCAGAGCAGCGGGTCGGCCACCGTCGAACCAGAAATGGCAAAACCGTTTTTTCCGATGCGCCGCACCAGTTCGATTTGGTCGGGACCCGGTACAAAGCCCTAGGTAATTACTGGTTTTGGGGCTTCGCTCAGTTGCAAAAGGCAATTCATGAGAAGCGCGCATTTTGTGCGACGAACGATCTCAACCTCTCCCTATCTGGTTATTTTGACTGGTCTCGAACCTGCCGGGTGTGCACCCTTCGGTCTTGAGGGTACGGGTTTACAAGTTGTGAGGCGAGTCGCCCGGATGTGACTCGCGCAGGCGGCAAATTCCAGATAAGCTCAAATTTCAGCGAACGCTTTGGTGTCACTAAAGGCTGTTCAGCCAGGATTCCCACGTGCGCCGCAAACTCATCTGGTATTCCATCTTCGGTGGAGTTTTCATCACGCTTCTCGCGCTCGTGCTGCGATCCGCTGGAATCAACCGGCCGGTTCCCTATCTGACCTATTCCGGATCTTACCTGATGCAGGTTTTCTTTCAGAGATTCCTCGAATGGATTCCTTGGAAGTATGCGGACAACCTCATCTCTGAACTGCTTTTGTTTTTCGTCTTGAATGTTCTAGGTTACGCCTTCGTGATTTTTCTTCTGCTCCGGATCTTCTTTCCGGATCGTTCGGGCGAGTTACCTCCATTGACCGTCAAAAAATAGCAGCCATTTTAGGCTGCGCGGGACGGAGTCCCCGTCGCGATACTCCGGCTCAATTTTGGACCCAAAGTGCGAGCCGAGTCGCACTTGTTGTTGACCACCGCTGTCACTCAGAACCCAACCACCAATTGCTCTTCGGATTCTGGGCCGAACATTAACATCCTGCCTATCGGGCCGCGCGGGATGCGATCACCGATGGCCGTAGCTCGACAAGTTTATGGGTTGGTTGGATCGTGGCTTGGAAATTTCGGCTCTTGGCCCGTAAGTCCTTTGGGAGGGAACAGCCCTGCCTGCTTGAGCACCGAGAGCATGTTGTAGGCGTTCCATTCTTCCGAGATCTTTCCCGCCCTGAAGCGGAACAGGGTCATTCCTGAAATCTTGATCGGTTTGCCGGTCGCAGGAAGACCCATCCCCGGCTGAGTGTTCGTGCCCCACATCGTCCAATGCACCACGACCAGGTCTGCCTCGGCCACCATGTGGTTGACCGCGAACTGCATGTCGGGCAACGCTTTGCGTTCTTCCCGCGCCGCCGCCAGATCTTCGGCCAGAGTGACATCGCGCTCAGCGCTATGGGCCACAAAGTCGGCGGCATGGAAATCGGAATACCTTTCGAGCTTTCCCTGGCTGAGCACTTCCTCAAAGAACGTCCGGGACACGGCCTTGTTTTTCTCTTGAACTGGCCCGGCCCACACTGTTCCTCCGAAAACCAGCGCAACAAGCAAAAATGCTAGTTTGTTCATGAAGCCCTCCTACAAATCATACGGGTGACGCCGGCTAAGAATTTCACTGGGATTAGCGATTTGGACTTCTCGCTCGCCCCATTCTTCTCCTGCCCTGGACACAACAATTTGTGAGTGCGTCACCCTTCGCGTTCTTTGCGAGGCAACCCAAGACGCTGGCAACACAGAAGAGGAAAACCAAACAGAAGAGGGATCTCTCGCGCAGAGCTCGAGATGACGGAGTTATAGGATGGAGTAAATGGGTTACAGGATGGAGTGAAGGGCGGGATCGATCGCGACGTGGGTTACGGTTTCCGCGCTGATGACGTAGCTCTTCCCCTCGCTGTGGGAAAAGTGCAGGAACCGGCTGATATGGTAATCCTCGTCGAAGCTCGAAAACAGGTCTTGCGTTTCTTCCGCGCTCAGCCCAAACGCTTCGAGCGCCACGGCGTTGCCGAAGGTCCCCGCGAGCGCGGCATAGCGTTCCACTACTTCCTTCAGGTTCCTCATCGGCGCTCGTTCCGCTCCCTCGCGGCTCATGGCTGCCTCTCGCGGGAGAAAACCTCAGACCTCGAAGGTCTGAGCCATAGATTCGCTCTTGCAGCTCACCCCTTTCAGGGGTGAGGACTCCCGCACGCGGGAGTGTAGCGCGCCTGGCCCGCCGGCGGAAGACGGAATTTGGCGGGAACCACTGTGATTCGGTAAGATGCTCGTCGGCAACAATTCGATCGGAGGAACGCATCATGAGCTTGGCCGTGGGACAAACTGCACCGGAGTTCGCGCTGAAGGACCAGAACCAGAAGGAAGTGAAGCTTTCCGATTTTGCCGGCAAGAAAAGAGTCGTGCTGGTGTTCTATCCGCTGGACTGGAGTCCGGTGTGCACCAACGAGCACGCCTGCTTCGTCAACGACATGAAACACTTTGACACCCTGGATGCGGAAGTGCTCGGCGTCAGCGTGGACAGTGTGTGGTCGCACAAAGCCTACGCGGAAAAAATGGGCATCAAGTATCCCCTGTTGGCGGATTTCCAGCCGCGCGGTGCCATGGGGGAAAAGTACGGCGTGTTCTTGCCAGAAAAAGGCATCACCGGCCGCTCCATCTTTATCATCGACAAGCGCGGCAAGGTCGCCTGGATCAAGCATTACGACATTCCCGTCGTACCGGACCTTAAAGAAGTCGCCGCCGCGTTGGCCGCGGTGAAGTAAAGGCTGAAGTTGAGGAAGTGAATGAGGCAAACGAAGTAAAGGAAAAATCCGGGGTTATTGCGGCTTGCTGGCTGGTTCCGCAGTTTTTGTTTTCGAACTCGCGGCCAGCGAGCGCACCAGAAGCACCAATTGCCAGCGCTGCTCTTCGGTCAGTTTCTTCTTGAACGAGGGCATGGGCTTGCGCCCTTCGCTGATCTGATAAAAAATTTCGCCGTCCGTCAGCTTGTTCATTTTTGCCGCGTCGGTCAAATCCGAAGGGGACGGATCGTACATCATGGCGTCGGAGCCGTCGCCTTTGCCCTTGTCGCCATGGCAATTGTCGCACTTGTCGCTGTAGATCTGTTTCGCCGCGACAAGATTCGCGTCCGATACCGTGAGCGGATTCTTCCGCGCTTTCTCCGCCGGCGGAACAATCCACGGCGTCTTGTGAACTACCGCAAGCACAATCGATACGCCGATCAACCCAAGCACGCAAAGAAAAAGAATCCAGCGCAACCGTTTGTTTTTTTGGGGAGTCGTTGTCATACGCACTGAAAAGTCTCGCACAGTTGGCCTGCTCGCGGAAAGTGCTCCAAAGCAGATAAGGTGACTTTTGACTGTGGTACCTTGGAGGAGAATTTCCAGGAGACGACCATGGACGACAAGCAGGCACCGCAACAGGGACAGACGCCGGGGCAAGTACAGATCAAGGCCGACGAAAAAGAACTCCAGGGCATGTACAGCAACCTGGTGATGATCCAGCACCATGCCGAAGAGTTCACACTGAATTTTGTGTATGTCTTCCCCAACGCCACCCAAGGAAAACTCTTAAGCAGCATGATCGTCAGCCCTGGCCATGCAAAGCGCATCTGGCGGGCGTTGGGGGAAAATATCTCCCGCTTTGAAGCGCTATATGGACCGATCAAGGAAGGCCCCGAAGGAACACCCGGAACAAACATCGGCTTTGTGCAGTAAGACGGAGAGGGAGTGTGAGATTCTGTGCGGCGAGCGATCAGGCCGTGCTCGTTTATCTCGGCGAGGAGATTGGTTTCCCTGCGCACGAGCGCGTGCTGAAACTGCTCCGCGTGCTGGAGAAAAAACCGCCCGCTTGGCTGCGAAATCTTCAGCCTTCCTATACCTCTTTGATGGTGACGTTTGATCCGGGGTGCGTGGACCACACGGAAGTCGAAGCCGTACTGCGTCAATATGAAGAACGCGCAAAGACCATGCGCCGCCCGAAGCCGCGTAACGTGGAAATTCCCGTTTGCTATGGCGGAGAGTTTGGCCCCGACCTTGATGAAGTGGCAAAGGTCCATGGACTGAAACCACAGGAAGTCATCACGCTTCACACCTCGCGAAGTTATCACGCCTACTTCCTGGGATTCGCGCCGGGGTTCGCGTATCTGGGCGATCTTCCTGAAGAAATTGCGACGCCACGCCTCGATACGCCACGGAAAAAAGTACCTGCGGGAAGCGTCGGAATTGCAGGAAGGCAGACGGCGGTGTACCCGTTCGCGACTCCCGGCGGATGGAGGCTGATTGGACGAACGCCGATCCAAGTGTTCCAGGGCGATCGCAAGCCGATGGCACTAATTTCGATCGGGGATCAAGTGAAGTTCCGGGCGATTTCGCGCGAAGAGTTTCTGAAGATGGAGCCGGCATGAGTTCACTGGTGGTGGAATCACCGGGACTGCTCACTACGGTACAGGATCTGGGCCGCGCAGGATACGGGCCGCTGGGCGTATCGCCATCGGGAGCCGCAGACCCTGTGGCACTGCGATTGGGGAATATGTTAGTCGGGAACGAAGCAGGTGCGGCGGAGCTGGAAATGACGCTGCTAGGTGGAAGTTTCGTTTTTCCGGAAGGTGCGGTGATTGCGCTGACCGGAGCTGACTTTGGCGGGACGCTCGATGGGCGCGCAGTGGAGATGTGGACTTCCCATGCAATTCCGCCCGGAGGAAAACTTACTTTGGGACCTACACGAAATTTCGCGCGCAGTTACCTAGCGGTCGCGGGAGGCATTCAAGTGGCGCCGTTTCTTGGGAGCTCTTCGACACATCTTTTAAGCGGCATGGGCGGCCAGGGAGGAAGAGGGCTGCGCAAGGGCGACATTCTGAGATTGGGCAAGCCGAAACAGGAGATACCCCCGGTTAGAATTTCGGAGACGGTGCTGCTGGCCTTGAAGCCCAGAAGAGTCTTGCGCGTGATCGAAGGCCCGCAGATCGAATCGTTTTCCGAAGAAGCCACGCAGGTGTTTTTTCGCGGCACGTTTCGCGTAAGCGAGGAATCGGACCGCACGGGCCTGCGCCTGGAAGGGCACAACTTAGGGCCCAATTTGCCTGGGGAGATGATCACGGAGGGTGTCCCCCTCGGCGCGATTCAAGTGACGCCGTCCGGGCAACCGATTGTGTTGTTTGTGGAACAGCAGACCACGGGCGGCTACCCGAAAATCGCTAACGTTATTGGAGTCGATTTGCATCGCGTGGGACAACTCCGGCCGCGTTCTCAAGTTCGCTTTGAACGAACATCGCTGGCCGTGGCTCGGTCTTTATGGATGGAACAGGAACGACTGTTGAACAATCCGAGGCGACTTTTCGCATGAAATCGATCGACCTGAATTGCGATATGGGAGAGATGCCGGAGGCGATAGCTGACGGAAGCCAGGAAGAGCTGATGCGCTATATCACCTCCGCAAATATTGCGTGCGGCGGCCACGCGGGCGATGCGCAAACGATGCGCGTCACAATTGAGCAGGCGCTGCGCCAAGGAGTCAGCGTGGGAGCACACCCGGGGTACGAGGATCGCGCGAACTTTGGGCGAAACGAGTTACCGCTTACGCCTGAAGAGATCTCTTCCTCGGTTCACCGCCAGATTGTGGCGCTCGAACAGATTGCCGAGCAATGTGGTGCGGCCATTGGCCACGTGAAAGCCCATGGTGCGCTATACAACCAGGCAGCCCGCGATCGGAAGATCGCCGGAGCGATTGCCGAAGGCGTTCGCCGTTGGAAAAATAATGTCGTTCTTGTCGGGCTGGCCGGCTCAGTTATGTTCGAAGAATTCCGCGCGGCGGGTTTTCCGGTAGCGGCAGAAGCGTTTGCCGACCGGCGTTATGAGCGCGATGGCAGTTTGCGCTTGCGTAAATTTGAAGATGCCTTGCTGCGGGAACCGAAGCAGGCAGCGGAGCAAGCTCTGCGGATTGTGAAGCAGGGTAGCGCCATCGTGAGCGATGGGAGTTCGGTATTCCTGCACGCAGACACAATTTGCATTCATGGCGACACACCCGGCGCGACGGAAATTGCGGCGGCGGTTCGTCACACGCTCAGTGGCGCGGGCATTGCGATCTGTGCGCTGAAAGCAGCAAAATAGATGACTCAGAATTGCCAGACATTCGCTTCTACGGTAAAGTAAGAGAGGTTGTTACCTCAGTTTTTGCGGGCCTGTAGCTCAGGTGGCTAGAGCGCGCCCCTGATAAGGGCGAGGTCGGTGGTTCAAGTCCACCCAGGCCCACCATTTATTTTCAATAGTTTGCCTGGCTTCATTCCCGAAACCTCAACCCACAACTCAACCCACAACTTTACTGCACCATCTCTGTCGCCACGCCCAGCGCCGTCAGATATTCTCCCTGCGCCGCTCGTGTTTCATCTCCGTCGTCCTGGGTATAGAGATCCAGCGTCGTCTGAATCTTCGCGTGACGCAGGATGCCCTGCACGGTCTTGGGTTCGACTTTCGCTTTGTTCACCAGCCAATTGGAAAGAGAATGGCGAAGATTGTGAAGTCCAAACCTCTGACCGTCCTCGATGTACACTCCGCTCTTCTTTGCCGTCGGCCTTAAGTGATCAGCGACGAAAACAGACGCTGATAGGGGAACGCGCCCGCGCGCTTTGATGGAAGGGAATACGAAGTCTCCATCTTTCGCGTAAGAGCTTTGATTTCGCCACGAGCGCAGGTGAGCGGCCAGAACCGGGTGCAGCGGAACAAATCCGTCCGACGCCACGGTTTTGGTCGCACCATCTTTCCCATGCGACCATCGCTTTGAAATCCGGATCCTTCCCTCATTCCACAGCACATCTCTCCAGCGCAGCGCCAGCAACTCCGAAGCACGGAGCGCCGTGGCAGCGCAAGTGAGCACCAGCGTGAAATGGAGCGGTGAGGGGAGGGCCTTCAGAATCGCAAGCGTTTGCGCTGGCGTGATGACGATGGCCTTGTAGTCGGTCTTCGATCGCGTCTCTGCGTGCATGACGGGATTCTTCTGGACGTGCTCATGCAGGATGGCAACTTTGTAGACGCGACTCATGACACCCCGCATCTTCGCAATCGTCGTCCATGCAAGACCGTCCGTATTGCGGAGCGACTTAAACCATCGCTGAATATCGAGCGGCTTGATGTCTTCCGTGATTTCGTTTCCGAAACGCGGAACGAGGTAGGCACGCACAATATGCTCCACGTGACTGACGGTGTTCACCGATTTCGGGCGCATCGAGTCCTCCCCGAAATCGGCTTTGAGATAATGCTCCGCAAGAAAGTGGAATGAAGCGCGACCGTGGGCTGGAGCGTCGTTGATTCGCACTCCGAGTCCGAGTCTGTCGACTTCGCGCCATGCGTCCTTATCCTTCGGAAATTCCCGGACAAGTCCGATAGTCGCGATGTGTTCGACTCTTCTTCCGTCCGCGCTTGTGACCCGGAATCTAAGCACCCAGGTCTCCCCTTCCTTACGTCGTACTTTCTTTAGTGATCCTCGCTGATAAGCCATGACTCCTCGCTTTCAGCGGGGACTGCCAGATCCGATCGTACACGGTTTTTGAGGTTTTGGAATCGAGGTTTCATTCCGTACAACGGAGGCCGCGAGTTCCGAGAGTCGAAACACCCAGATTTTGCGCTTGCCCCCTGTGCCAAGCGCATAGGCTCCAGCGATGCCTCTGCGAGAAAGCTCCAGTAGGTAGCGACGCTTGACGCAGAGAAACTGCGCTGCCTCGTGAGACGAGACGAATGGCTCCGGCGTCACGGGCACTCGTCTCGACTCTATGGAAGCGCTAACCGTTGTAGGAGCGCAGAAAGCATCGGCACCATCTCCCGTTATTCCCCCTCTGGCCGCGTCCAACGGGATACTAGCTGTTGATTCGTCCCTCCGAAGGCAAGGAATCCACTGCAGGATGCGAGGCACGCCGTCTTGACGACGCTGTGTTCTCGCGCACACTGAATTGTGTTGAACGGGTCTTCATGATTGTTACGCGATCTTCGTGAGAGCCTCTCCTTGCCGCTGTTCTGAATTCCGACCGTCAGCCTGTTGGCCTAGCCAGGCTTTGAACTCGTCATCGCGTTTGAAAACCACTCTAAGCGCCTCTGTAATGACGTAGGACGGAGTGGCGTCGATGAACTTTGCGTATTGATCAAGCTGCGTTTTCACCGGCTCTTCGACTCGCGCCTGAATTGTTGTCGACTTTGGTTGTTTGGGTGGCGCTTTGATGATTGCCATGGTGTCTTTCTCTACCTCCTAATTGGTTTTGTATTACGCCGTGTATTACGCCCTGCATTCTCCGACTCCTGCACGCGGACAAAACACGTTCACGCTTCCTGCGTGATGGGCGGGAGCGACCAACTTTTTGGGCGGCTGGAAGCCGAAAAAGAGGGGTCGCTCCCGCTCGATTTAGTGTTTTTCCGCGGTGACTTTCTCTTTCCTTGCTTTGTCTATCTCCTACTCCCCAAAACAATTGCTTGCGTCAGAGTATGAAGAAAAAGGTGAAGGCCAGGGTGTAGTGTGTACTCTTTACTTTCTTCATTCATTTCCCGCTTGTTCTTCTTGATGAGGCGCAAACCGGCAGAGGACTTCAGCGGCGAAATGCGTGACTCCCTGTCGATTGCCACTGCCGAATTCCTGGCGGATGTCGGCCTCAGATATCCGGCCAAACTTCCATCCGAGATAGAGATGTTCGAATCGTTGCCCAGCGAATCGGGTCTTGGCCTGATCCAGATAAATCAGGTCAGCTCTGTTGATTGACGTGTACCGGCCCAGATCCCAAGCCTTGCGGACTTGGAAGTACCGCAGAAGGTCAGGCGATACGTCGGAACCGAGCGGAATGACCACCTGAGAATTGAATAGTTCTTTGGCCTTTTCAAAGTGCGAATCGACTCTCGCCAGATATAGAAATCGAAACTCGGAGAGTTGCCGAAACAAAGGCAGGTAAGCTTCGAGATCGCGCACAAATCCGGTGAGGTGTGCTTCTGGCCCTTGAATGTAGGTGAACGTCACCACAGTCGAAGAGCTACCACCGCTGAGAAACATCGGAAACCTATCGACGAAGTAGCGGACGGTGGGCGGGGAAGTTCTTTGTCCATGGTAGATTTTCGAGGGGAGGAAGTGCTTCAGGACCTTCAGCTGATCGCTGAAAAAGCTGATTTTTTCCGGCTCGGTTTCAAGGTGCTGATGCCCTGGATTCAAAAGAACGAAATCGAGAATGGCGATGCGTCGCTGAATGAATTCGATCTCGTGTTCCCGGCGGTTGCGTATGTTCTCGCGGTTGATCTGCAGGTGGAGCCGGCGGGAGAACAAGTGATAGACCGTTCCGCTCTTTGGAAAGTGTTCGGTCCGTGCATGGTTTTTGGTGTGCAGTTTGTTCCAGAAGTTGGTCGTGCGCTTGCCCCACTGAGTATCGGCGAAGGCGAGGAATTGCCGTGCGACAAAGTAGCCTGAATGCGTCGCGACGGTGTAAAGAAACCGGGCTTCTGGTTCGGTGTAGCCGAAGACTCTTAGAGCTTCAAGATGAGCTGGGGCGATGTTCATAGCGTGAGGTTCCTTGACGTGAATTCGTATTTCTTCAATGAGGGGGCGCAAATGCGAGACAAGGCATCTTCGCAACTGCCACGGGTTCTACTTCTGCAAGCCGCTTGAGGCCCATATGGGGTGGGCAGGAGTAGGCGGACGGTCCCATTGATTCGGGTCCGTCAGACTGGGGGGATAATGCGGCAAGATCCTCCCCTCAGTTATATAGAGGGGGTTTGGGGGCAAAAACCTTCAAATTATTTTCCAAAATTTTATAGGGGTGCTCGCTAGCGGATTCTGCCTCAAGCGTTGGTTTGCCTAGCCTTCGGTCCTGGTGGTCAGGAGGCGAGTTACCGGTAGCTCAGGCCTGGGCCCTATATCTCTGGATGGCATGTTAAAACGGCGGTCCGGGAGATGCGAACGCAAGCAACCTTCATCGAGACTTCACTTCCCACATCGAGACTCATGGGGAATTCAGTCACCTTTTTGACGATCACTCCACACAAGCCGACTTACCAGCATTAAATGCAATGTTCGTTTAGTTTGTGCTAGACTCTGCGCTACCTCGAACGGAGCCGCTCTGCGAGCGGTCTAAAATCAATCACTCCAGGTCAACAGTGGAAGGACTCCCCTTCTAGCGTGGTAGTTTCTTCGCATCCGGTTCCGTTCGGCGGTGCATAAAAAATTCTGGTCTAGTCAAAGGATGGACACTATGACCCAATCCAGTGCTACACAACGAGGCAACGAGCAGGCAGATGCAATTCGTCCGTTTCCTGTGGCAAGTGTTCCGGAAGCTGAGCTTACAGATTTGCGCAAGCGCATCAACGCGACCAAGTGGCCGGAGCGGGAAACAGTGACCGATGCAACCCAAGGTGTACAGCTCGCGACGATGCAGGCGCTGGCGCGTTATTGGGCGACCGATTACGACTGGCGCAAGTGCGAGGCAAAATTGCGGTCCCTGCCGAACTTCCTGACCGAGATCGACGGACTGGACATTCATTTCATTCACGTCCGTTCAAAACACGAAAACGCGTTGCCGGTCATCGTTACGCACGGATGGCCTGGCTCGATCACCGAACAGTTAAAGATCATCGATCCGCTAACCAATCCCACCGCACACGGCGGAAATGCATCCGACGCTTTCCATATCGTGGTTCCGTCGATGCCCGGCTATGGTTTTTCCGGCAGGCCGGTCACGACCGGGTGGGATCCTGCCCACATTGCGCATGCCTGGACCGTGCTTATGAAGCGCCTCGGCTACAACAAATTCGTAGCGCAAGGCGGCGATTGGGGCGCAGTCATCACCGAGCTGATGGGTGTGCAAGCGCCTCCGGAGTTGCTCGGCATTCACACTAACATGCCCGGGATCTTCCCGGCCGACGTCGACAAGGCTGCTTTTTCAGGAGCGCCGGCGCCATCGGATCTCTCC
>Ga0181526_10003317_pt1 | contig 13209 bp, 15 predicted proteins | sample PEATcosm2014_Bin_35_FD_119750 | JGI IMG/M metagenome (GOLD analysis project Ga0181526, IMG submission 119750) | Peatland microbial communities from MTU Mesocosm Facility, Houghton, MI, USA - PEATcosm2014_Bin06_30_metaG | ecosystem: Environmental > Terrestrial > Soil > Wetlands > Peat | place...
GCGTCAGGCGATGGTCGACGTCCGCGCCGCGCTGGACTGGGCTCTTATGCGTGGAGGTGACATGGCACTTGGTGTCGATCTAGCGTCGGCGGCCACACCGATCTCCCTTCGCCTTTCGCTCCTTAGAGAACATCGGAGGTATCTCGAACTCGCTTTGGCACACATCTCCGCTGCCGCAGACCCAAAACCCATCACAGAAATGGAGCTCCGTACAGCCTTGGCGCTCGCGCTTTACTATACGGATGGGCCCGAGCCGACCGTAGACGATCACCTTCATACAGCGCGGAGAATAGCTCAGACAATTGGGGCCAAAAGTCACGAGCTTAAGGTACTTTGGATGCTGTATGGCATCGCAGGTAATTCTGGAAATTATAGTCAGGCATTGACCTACGCCCAGATATTCGCCACCACTGCTGACACATCAGCGGATCCAATGGCCAAACTTCGTCATCATCGCATGATGGGTCGCGCGCTCAGCGATCTTGGACAATATGCGCTTGCTCAGGATCACGTCGATCGGGGTTTGCAGCCAGCCCGTGAGGAGATCCCGCAGACCATGCTGAATGCTTATGAGATTGATCACTGGGTTGCGTCGCGAGCTACCCGCGCACGGATACTGTGGTTGCGAGGCTATCCGGATGACGCTAAGACAGAAGCTGAGCAGTGAATCTCGGATGCGTTACGGTTGGGGCATGAACAAACAACATGTTGGGCCCTCGCCTTCAGTGTCTGTCCCATTGCGATCTGGCGAGGGGATCTTGCCGAGGCGAGACATTTTGCAAATCTTCTCCGTAAGCATTCCCAAAGCGTGTTCCAGCACTGGCACGAATGGGGCCTACTCTACGAGCAGTTCCTAACTGGGATTGCCTCGGCACCCGGTCGGCGCAATAAACCCTGGTCTCCGGATCTCAAGCCTAAGGTCCCAGCACAAATCGATCTATTTGCCACATTTGATAGCCAGTTTGTGGAACCGGATACCTTGGCCCGCGCGCAGGCTGACGCGGACAGCTGGTGCGCACCTGAAATCTTACGGGCCTGGGCCGATCGTGACATGCATGGGGCGGATATGACTGCCCAGGTTGGCGCGGAAACTGCCCTCGGGCGTTCACTCGACGTCGCCCGGCGCCATGGTGCTAAGGCCTGGGAGCTTCGCACCGCTATAAGTCTCGCTTTCCTTCATCGGGCATCGGGTCGCATCAGCCAAGCACGCACCGCATTGGAGTCTGCAATAGGCCATTTCACCCAAGGGCGGGGTACCAAGGACGTTCAAGCGGCCGCCAACCTCCTCTCGCAGCTTCGCGACTAGATACAGAGCTTGTCGTTTCGGTTTTGGACTACAATACGGCTGCGTCGCCGTCCACCTTCAACACATGTGGCGCCTGGTCATTGAAACGCGCTTCTAGCGACACAAATCGAATTAGCACATAATAGTTCTGGTGCATCATTCGCTCTCAAAGGCAACGAATTCGGCCGCCCGGTTAAATGAGACTGCATCAATTTACAACCTTTTACTCGGATTTGCTCCGAGGTCGGTCTAATATCGCGTCGCGTGCTCGGAAGAGCGCTGCGTGGCAAGTTTCGAACACTCCAATGTTCACGTGGTCGCAACGGTCATTACTAACGTTAAGAATGTCAATCGGCTTCGAATTTTGCCCCCCCGATCGGCGTCCAGGAGGCATCTACGTCCTCGTAGGCTTTCAGCTCAACCCGTATCGTTGCCCACGGTGAAACTTCGGAGGCCGGCGAAACCTGGGAGGCTGGAGATGCCGATCGAGGGGCAAACCTACAAGGCAGTGCACGCCGTCGCGCCGGGAAAGCTGGAGCTAACGGAAAAGCCGCTAACGGATCCTGGCCCCGGCTTCGTGCGAATTCGAGTGCAAGCGTGCGGCGTCTGTCATTCGGACACCGTGACCGTGGACGGCATCCTCCCCATCGAATGGCCAAGAGTGCCGGGTCACGAGGTCGTCGGCGTGATCGATGCTCTTGGCAAGGGCGTTCAAGGCTGGAGCGTCGGCCAACGCGTAGGCGTTGGGTTCCTCGGTGGCAGTTGCGGCTACTGTGAATACTGCCGCGATGGCGACCTCGTGAACTGCGTGAACCAAGGCTACACCGGCGTGCAGCACGACGGCGGCTACGCCGAGATGATGATCGCCAAGGCCAGCGGGCTGATCGCTGTGCCAGAGGATCTCTCGGCCGTTGCCGCTGCACCCCTGTTGTGCGCCGGACTCACCACGTTCAGCGCGCTGCGCAACTCTCCGGCGCGCGCTGGCGACCTCGTCGCGGTGTTCGGCGTCGGCGGACTGGGTCACCTCGGCGTGCAGTACGCGCGCCGCATGGGCTTTGAGGTCGTTGCGATCGACCGGGGCGACGACCGCGCCGAGCTGTCGAAGAAGCTCGGCGCGCATCACTATATCGACAGCTCAACCACCGACGTCGCCAAGGCGCTTCAGGAGCGTGGCGGGGCGCAGGTGGTGCTGGCCACCGCCTCGGGCGGCAAGGCGGTCGCCGCCGCTCTCGGAGGCCTGCGGCGCGGTGGCGTGGTGATCTCGCTCGGCGCAACCGATGAGCCCATCGAGCTGTCGGCGTTCGAGATGCTGTTCAAGCAACTTGGTGTGGACGGCGCCCTGACGGGTACGCCGAAGGCCGGGGACGCGACTCTCAGGTTCAGCGCCTTGAGCGATGTCGCCGCCATGGTCGAGACAATGCCGCTCGAGCGGGCCGCGGAGGCCTACGCCAAGATGATGTCCGGTGAGGCGCGCTTCCGGATGGTTCTCACCGTGGCGTAGGCCGCGCCGCCAGCCCCCCAATGGAGGTCTTATGAGCGACAACCCAGATCTTAACGCAATCACCAAAAGGTTTTTCGCCGCCTACGACGCTCATGATGTCGAGGGCATGCTGGCGCTTTGCGCTGACGGCGCACAGGGACGGTACCTTCCTTACGGCAAGAACAGCGCCATGCCGATCCGGGGCGGCCTTGAAAAAATCTGGCGCGGCTTCCCGCAGGTGGTGCCGGACTTCGGGGTCGAGATCGTCGAACTCATCGAGGGCGAAGACAACGCCGTCATGGTGCAGGCCCTGCTTGGCGGGACGATGCCGGCCGACGTCCCTGGCGTCGTAAAGAAAGGCGAGGTCGATCGCATCGCCCATGCGTACATCATCCGCTACAACGCGGACGGTAAAATAACGCGCCTGGACTGTTACTGGGACAACACCGCCATCAACGCGATCAAAGCGAGCGCTTTGTAAGCGTATTCTGGGGAGAGCTCCAATGAACAAGTTCCAGGATATCTTTGACGCGCAGAAGGCGCTGTTCGCCTCGGGCGCCACCCGCACCTACGAGTGGCGGGTCGACCAGCTCGATCGTATGGCCCGCATGATCCGTGAGAACGAGGCCCGCTTCCAGGAGGCGATGGCCAAGGAGTTCAAGACCGCCTCCCAGGAATACATCTTCGAGACCCAGGCCTCGGCGGGCGAGTCCGAGGTACAGAAGATGCAGCTCAAGGGATGGATGACGCCGGAGGAAGCGCCGGTGCCGAAGTTCCTGGCCAAGACCGGCCACAAGGGGATGGTCTATCGCGAGCCCTACGGCGTCGCGCTGATCATTGGTCCGTTCAATGGACCCCTGCTGCTGCTGATCCGTCCTGCGCTGTCGGCGCTGGCGGCGGGGAACACTTGCATCCTCACCCTTAGTGAGGCGCTGCCGGCGACGACCGCCGTGCTGCTCGACCTGGTGCCGAAGTATTTCGACCCCGCGGCCGTCACCGTGGTGCCCGGCGGCAAGGAGACGAACACCGAACTCCTGAAGCTGCCGAACGACTTCATCTTCTTCACCGGCAGCACTTTCGTCGGCAAGATCGTCGCCCGCGCGGCCGCCGAAACCCTGACGCCGGTGCTGCTGGAGCTCGGCGGCATGAATCCGGCCGTGGTCGACGAAACCGCCAACGTGCCCGATGCGGCCAAGAAGATCGTCTGGGGCGCGATGGCTTGGGGCGGCCAATGGTGCACCTCGCCCGGTTACGCCTATGTCCACGAGTCGGTGGCCGAGCAGTTCGTGGCCGAGGCCAAGAAGGCGCTCACCGAGCTCTTCGGCGACGATCCGAAATCCAACCCCGACTATTCGCGCATCATCAATGAGCGGGCGGTCGATCGTCTGGCCGGCCTCATCGACCCCAGCAAGGTGATCGCCGGCGGCAAGTCGGACCGTGACGCTCACTACCTCGATCCGACACTGCTCTATCCCATCACCTGGGACGACAAGATCATGGAGGACGAGATCTTCGGACCGATCCTGCCGATCCTAACCTATAAGTCCTTCGACGAGGCGATGGCGCGTATGGCGAAGCCCGGCCGCCCGCTGGCGGGGTTCATCTTCAGCAAGGACCAGAAGACGATCGACCGCTTCATCGGCCAGCTCTCGTTCGGCGGCGGCGGTGTGAATCTGGTCAATGTCCACCTGTTCGTGGAGACCATGCCGTTCGGCGGGACCGGGACCGCGGGCATGGGCCACTATTATGGAAAGTACGGCTTTGACGCGCTCTCCCACGCCAAGTCGATCCTGATCTCTCCGCCCGACGTCGCGATCGAGCACCTCTACTCGCCCTTCACCGAGGCGAAGAATCGAGAGCTGGCGGGGTGGTTCGACTATTGAGGCGGCCATGGGAGCAGCCCCGCCTAAGGCAGCGACCGACTACGATGTGGTGGTGATCGGCAGCGGTGTGGGCGGCTACACCGCTGCCAACCGTGCCGGACAACTTGGTCTGAAGACGGCGTGCGTCGAGGGCGCAGCCGTGCTGGGCGGCACCTGCTTGAACGTCGGTTGCATTCCCTCGAAAGCCCTGTTGCACGCCTCGGAGCTGTTCGACCTGGCCAGAACGAAGTTCGCGGGCTTCGGCATAAAGGTGAGTCCTGAACTCGATCTACCGACCATGATGGTCCAGAAACAGGCCAGCGTGGACGCGCTCGGCCACGGCATCGAGTTCCTCTTCCATAAGAACAAGGTCGATCGGATCGATGGCTGGGCCCGGCTTGCCGGGCCGGGCAATGTTCAGGTGCGCAAACCTGACGGCTCGGATATCCAGCTGACGACGCGGCACGTGGTGATCGCCACCGGGTCCATTCCAACCCCGCTGGCGGGTGTGACCGTCGATCAAGTGCGGATTGTCGATTCGACCGCTGCGCTCACGTTGCGCGAGGTCCCTAAGAAGCTGCTGGTAATCGGCGCGGGCAGCATTGGCCTCGAGCTTGGGTCCGTCTGGTGCCGCCTGGGCGCTGAGGTCGAGGTCGTCGAATTCCTCGACCACATCATTCCCGGCGCCGACTCGGCGATCGCTTCAGCGTGTCAGAAAATACTCGAGAAACAGGGCTTCGCTTTCCGGCTGTCCACCAAAGTGCTCAGGGCGACCGCGCATGACGCCACCGTATCAGTCGATTTGGAGGGCCTCAAGGACGGCACCAAGGAAACGGTCAATGCGGATGTAGTGCTTGTTTCAGTCGGCCGACGGCCATTCGTCGGTGACCTTGGCCTGGAGACAGTGAACCTGGCGCTCGACGACCGTGGTTCCATTCCGACCCAGAACTTCGCGACATCTGCGCCAGGGGTCTGGGCAATTGGCGACGTCACCACTGGACCCATGCTGGCCCACAAGGCCGAAGACGAAGGAGTCGCGTGCGTCGAAGTGCTGTCCGGCCTGCCCGGCAACGTGGACTACAGCATCATCCCTAGCGTGATCTACACGAGTCCTGAAGTCGCCTGGGTCGGGCTGACCGAGGACCAAGTGAAATCGGGCGGCCAGCCGTACAAACTCGGGCGCTTCCCCTTCTCTGCCATCAGCCGCGCCAAGCTACAGCACGAGGGCGAGGGCTTCGTGAAGGTCATATCCAGCACCGACGATTACCGCATTCTCGGCGTGCACATGATCGGTCCGCAGGTGAGCGAGTTTATTGCCGAGGTGTGCCTTGCGATGGAATTTCATGCCGACAGCGAGGATGTCGCCCGAACCTGCCATCCCCACCCCACACGGTCGGAGGCGCTCCGGCAGGTTGCGATGGGCGTCGATGGGTGGATGACGCAGGCCTAGCTAGAAGAGGACACCTAATGCCCACAGAAATGCCTGAAGTTGTCGCGGCCCTTGCTCGTGATTCAAAACCTAAACGAAAAAGCTTGCCACTAAACGGAGGGAAACATGGGCGCCCAGAGCAATGACAAGCACACTGACAAGTGCCCCTTCGCCGGGCACGCCCGCGCACACATGAACCGAGACTGGTGGCCTAACCAGCTGAACCTTCAGGTGCTGCATCAGCATTCGATCCTGTCCAATCCGATGGACGAGGCGTTCGACTACGCCAAGGAATTCGAGACCCTCGATCTCGACGCCGTGATGGCGGACCTCCATGCCCTGATGACGGATTCACAGGACTGGTGGCCGGCCGATTTCGGTCACTATGGCGGCCTGTTCATCCGCATGGCCTGGCACAGCGCCGGCACCTATCGCATCGCCGATGGTCGCGGCGGCGCCGGCGGCGGGCAGCAGCACTTCGCGCCGCTGAACAGCTGGCCGGATAATGCCAACCTCGACAAGGCCCGCCGGCTACTCTGGCCGATCAAGCAAAAATATGGCCGCAAGATCTCGTGGGCCGACCTCTACATCCTGACCGGCAACGTGGCGCTCGAATCGATGGGCTTCAAGACGTTCGGCTTCGCCGGCGGCCGCATCGACACCTGGGAGCCCGAGGAACTCTACTGGGGCCCGGAAGGGACGTGGCTCGGCGATGAGCGCTACAGCGGCGAGCGCGAGCTGCAGGCTCCGCTGGGCGCGGTGCAGATGGGCCTGATCTATGTCAACCCCGAAGGTCCGAACGGCAATCCCGATCCGATCGCCGCCGCCCGCGATATCCGTGAGACCTTTGCGCGCATGGCGATGAATGACGAGGAGACGGTGGCGCTCATCGCCGGCGGCCACAGCTTCGGCAAGACCCATGGCGCGGGCGACCCCTCGTTCGTGGAGGCGGAGCCGGAAGGTGCGGTGATCGAGGATCAGGGTCTCGGCTGGCGCAGCAGGTTCGGCACCGGCTTCGGCGCCGACGCCATCACCGGCGGCCCCAAAGTCATCTGGACCCAGACTCCGACCCGGTGGAGCAATGCCTTCTTCGACAATCTCTTAAGATTTGCATGGGAACTGATGAAGAGTCCGGCCGGCGCCAAGCAGTGGGTGGCGAAGGGGGCCGAGCCGTCCATTCCCGACCCGTTCGACTCGTCGAAGAGGCGCCTGCCGACGATGCTAACCACCGACCTGTCGCTTCGCTTCGACCCGGCCTATGAGAAAATCTCGCGGCGGTTCTACAAGAACCCCGACCAGTTCGCGGACGCCTTCGCCCGCGCCTGGTTTAAGCTGACCCATCGCGACGTGGGCCCGATCCAGCGCTATCGCGGCAAGCTCGTGCCGAAAGAGACGCTTGATCTGGCAGGACCCGATTCCGGCCGTGGACCATCCGCTGGTCGACGAGCAGGATGCGGCGGCGCTGAAGTCGAAGGTGGTCTCCTCCGGCCTCACGGTGTCCGAACTAGTCTCGACCGCCTGGGCCTCAGCCTCGACCTTCCGCGGCTCCGACACGCGCGGCGGCGCCAATGGCGCGCGCATTCGCCTTGCTCCGCAGAAGGATTGGGAGGTCAACAACCCGCCACAGCTGGCGAAGGTGCTCCAGACGCTCGAAGGCATCCGGAGTGCTTTCAACGGTTCGGCGTCGGGCGGGAAGAAGATATCGCTAGCCGATCTGATCGTGCTGGCCGGGGGTGCGGCGGTCGAGAAGGCCGCCAAGGATGGGGGCATCGAGGTGAAGGTACCGTTCACGCCGGGCCGCATGGATGCCTCTCTGGACCAGACCGATGTCCACGCCTTTGCCGCGCTCGAGCCCAGGGCGGACGGCTTCCGCAACTACCTGCGCGGTCCGCAGTTGATGGCCCCCGAGGAAGCGCTTGTCGACTGGGCGCAGCTGCTGAAGCTGACGGCGCCGGAGATGACCGTCCTCATCGGCGGTCTTCGCGTGCTCGATGCCAACGCCGGCGGTTCGAAGCATGGCGTCTTCACCCATCAGCCGGGCAAGCTCACAAACGACTTCTTCGTCAATCTGCTCGACATGCGCACGGAGTGGCATCCCGCCGCTTCCGACGGCATCTACGAGGGGCATGACCGGAAGACCAAGGCGGCGCGCTGGACCGGCACGCGCGTCGACCTGATTTTCGGCTCGCACTCGCAACTGCGCGCGCTAGCCGAAGTCTACTGCGCCGACTCGAAGCAGAAGTTTGTGAACGACTTCGTCGCGGCGTGGACCAAGGTCATGAACGCCGATCGTTTCGATATCGCATGAATGTACCCCTTACCGATAGCTGGTTTCCTGCCGGTTGCACTGTAAGCGATCCATGCTGGCGATTGAGTATTTCTAAAAAGGGAATCTCGCCATGACCTTGTCACGTTTGAAATCGGTGGCCGGCATTCCAATACCGGATACGACGCTGTGCAACGCCGCGATCGACTTGCTGGAATTGAGCTCACCTGAGTTTCTCTGCACTCATTGTCTTCGAACCTACATATTCGGCAGTCTCGCTGTCAGAGGCCTCGGCCGCGTCGTGGTTGACGAAGAAGCCGCGTTTTGCGGCGCCGTTTTGCACGACCTCGGGCTGGTTCCTCCCTATCGTCGCGACAATCGGTTTGAGGTGGATGGCGCAGATGCTGCGCAGGAGTTCTGCGCGAAGCACGAGGTATCGCCGGAGCGCACCGACCTCGTCTGGAACGCAATTGCGTTGCACACGTCCCCCGGGATCCCAACCCGGCTGGCAGATGAGATCGCGTTAGTCCACCTCGGGGCCGGACTCGATTTCCTGGGCTTAGGCCTTGATCAGGTGCCACCGCAATTGGTCGAGGAATTGCTCGAAAAATATCCGCGGATGAACTTCAAATCCGAATTCCGAAACTTGTTGGTCGAGCACTGCCGGAATAATCCCGCCGCTCAGATCTTAACTTGGACCGACGATATTGCCCGCACCGCGGGCTGCACATTACACGGTCAGCCAATCCCGACGGCATCGCAAATCATGTCGGCCGCACCGTTTGATCAGTGACCGGAAACCAGAAGGCATTCAGCGCATGGAACACACACACGTTACGGCCCCGACCCGATTCGTAGAGGCGAGCGGAATTCGTTTTGCTTATCGCCGGTTCGGGCAGGAGATCGGACTGCCTCTGGTCTTTATGCCGCACTTTCGTGGCGGCAGGCATGGATCATTGGGATCCAGCGGTCACCGACGGATTTGCCGCGAACCGGCCGGTTGTTTTGTTCGATAACGCCGGCGTTGCGGGTTCGAGCGGCGAAACCCCGGATACGATCGAGGCAATGGCCGACCATGCCGCCGCCTTTATCGCCGAACTCGGGCTTTCGCTGGTCGACGTTCTTGGCTTCTCCATCGGCGGTTACATCGCGCAGGCACTAGCGCTGCGCCATTCTTCGGTTGTCAGACGCCTCGTGCTCGTCGGGACCGGCCCCCGCGGTGGGGAGCCGTCTCAAGACCCGAAAGTCGGCGAATACGGGGCATCGACCGATCCAAGAACCGGCGAAAGCGGCCTCGAGGCGTTCCTGTATCTATTTTTTAGTCCAACGGAAGCGAGTCAGGCCGCGGGCAAGGCCTTTTGGGATCGGCGTCATCAGCGGAAGGATGACGTGGATCCACCGAGTTCGCCACAAACGATGAAAGCTCAGAGGGCGGCCATCAACGCGTGGCGGGAAGTACGCGGAGAACGGTATTCGGAACCCAAAGATATCACCCAGCCTACCCTCGTTGTGAACGGAAATCACGACATCATGATCCCCACCATCAACGCCTACACGCTCTCACAAGGCATTCAAAAAGCACAGTTGATCATCTATCCGGATTCCGGTCACGCGTCGCTTTTTCAATATCCGGAACTATTTGTTACGCATAGCGAAATGTTTCTGAATGGCTCGCGCTAGCGAGAGCCCAGTTCTTGTATCGGAGCACGTTTAAAAGTGTCGATCGGAATTCGTCGGAGGTGGTTCGTCCGGGCGAGACTCATGTCGGACATCCACTTGTTCTAGGCAGGCTCACGCTCCGAGTGTCTTCCTCTAGTTCTGCAAATTGTAAGAACCTCTGACCGCGCTCAACAACGCCAATTCACCTCAATTAACTTTCCGGTTGCGCGAGCCGCAGCCGATCAAGGCGGAAAGTCCGCAACAAAGTTAGAGATCGCCTGGGCCACCTCGCTGGGCCCTTCAAGGGGTGAGCGCGCCCGTGCGGCCGGCGGCGGATAAGAGGCTTGGCCCATCACGGCCACGGATTGCATCGAAGTCAGACCGAAGTGGAACTGGCGCAGACATGGCAAACCCTCAAAGCACTGATTGCCATGGTGAATCATATCGAAGCCGATTCGGAAATCCCGCCCAAGAGTCAAACTTTCAAAGACTTGATATAACTCGCCTGCTCCAAAAGTGGCCGGCTTTTTATTCCGACACGAGCCATTGCGTTTCGAAGCGGCCCATTTGGCGGGGGCGACACCGTAGCAGCGCGTATGCACGGCGATCGTTTTACCCCGGCAGACAATTTCGACCCGGTCGACATGTCCCTTCGCCAGAACCTCTTGATGGCCGTAGCGTGTCGGCGCCGAGTAAGCATTATTCTTGTATACGCCCAAAAGGTGCCCGACTCTACTCAAATCTGGACGAAGTTCAGGGGCCCAGGTCACACCCAATCGTTGACGAGCGGTGGAAGCAATGGCGCGCTACAACGACGCGAACGCCTCATATAAGATTTGCCATGCGTGCTCCCGTTTCGCTTCGCCCTGATTTGATGCGGTTGTGCTGAGTATTACTGCGCGACAGATTGCAAAGTGCAAATGGAGTAATAATCGTATATCTGCGAGTCCAGCGGTTGATTGGGCCAATAGGCTCGGTGAAGGTCCGCTATCTTAACGATTTCCAGGATTGTCGTCGCAGCTCTCTCTGCAAGACTCCGAACATCACTGATGCCGTAATTCCAAGGAGCGCCCATAGAGGCGAACCGCTCGATAAGACTCGTTACCTCCGGATCGCCGGTCGCCTTCGCAATCACCTCCTCGGTCATGTAGTCAAAAGATATTGTGAAATGCCTGACGTGTCGCGAGATGTCAGTGAGGACCTGATTGACGGCCGCCGCGGTCAAATACATCGTATTGCCTTCCCATATGATATAAGTGGGGCGTTCAATGTTAAATTCAGTCTTCTTTAGCAGATCGACAACACCATCCCTGACATAATTGCCGGGTATGAATCTTACCTTGGCGTCTATTCGATTTTCCCCGAGTCTCGCCTTCTTGAATTCCAGAATACTCTCGTCATCAATTTCAAAATAATCGACAGTTGGCGATGGTTTTCTTAGGGCGCGAGTATCCAGTCCAGCCCCAAGTATGACAACCTGTTGATAGCCAAGCTGAAGTCGTTTATCGAGTTGGTCATCGAAATAGCGGGTTCTTATCCTGACCATTTTTTTAATTGGCGCAAAGGAAGCGAAGATGCGCTCTGCCACCTCCCTCGTTTCTTCATCGAGGAACAGCGGCACGATTGGATCGCGGTATAATGGGCAGATTTCCTTGTTTTCTTCCGCCCGGAACTCGGCCACCACAAAAGCCGTTCCCGTGACATTTCGAATAGCGGCCATGTGCATCTCTTAGAGCGCTTCCCGATCAGAGGAATCATCTGCTCTAGATTTGGAACGTGCAAAATAGCTTTGTCGAAGCGCTGGTTAACGCAAGATCTTTGTCGCTGAGTTCTCGCTGGGCCTGAATTAAGTCCATTATCTCTACACCATCTGTGGCTTTGAAATTACCCGCCCATTCAACTGTGAAGCGCAACAGAAGGGTTAAGCGGCCATCAGGAAAACCTCGCTTGGGGTTTGGTAGCCGAGTATCTTGCGGGGGCGGGTGTTGAGTTTGTTCCAGACCCTTTGGACGTCGGCGTTCGACAACGTAGAGAAGTCTGTGCCTTTTGGGAAGTACTGCCTGACGAGGCCGTTTGTGTGTTCATAGGAGATGGGATCCATGGCCGAAATGGGTAGCACAAGCGCTGGCCCATTTGCACGTTAACGTGCCAATGCCGCCCTGTCCGTTGGCTTCATGCCGGAGGGCGTCTTGACCAGCAACGGATTGTTCAGTTGCTGCCGTAGTCTCTGCAGGATGTATCGCCGACTGACTGACGAACATGCAATCCGCCGCGCGCGAGACGTTCTGTTCCTGCATGTGCAGATCGAATGCGACCAACAGATTCAAATCGAAATTGCGCAATTCTGGCATTTTTCAAGCACCGCTGGGCTGCCGTTTCGTCCGGAGGAAAGATCGCATGCGCCGATCGAGAGGCGCCTTTACGGCCTGCGATTTTCATTCATAGCGGAATTAAATCTCATCATTTCACACGGCGTCCATGTGCGCCTAGATTGCCGTCATCATCCCGCACGGTCACGTTCACGCCAAGTCGCGACTGTCAAGGCTTGGAGCGACCTGACATTTGCACAGCACGCCGGCGCACCTCCGGTCAGGTGAGGAGAATCCGATGACCGCAAAGGCTCTCGAAATTCCACCTAAACCATACACGGGCGAAAAAGCGAGGCTTTCCCGTGCCTATGATTATCTCATCCTCGTGCTGGCCCTGTTCTTGATCGTCGGCGCGTTTCATCTTCATGTTGCCCTGACTGTGGGAGATTGGGATTTCTCGGTGGACTGGAAGGACCGGCAATGGTGGCCGCTGGTGACCCCGTTGATCATGATCATCTGCCTGGCGGCAGTCCAGGCGGTGCTTTGGTCAAACTTCCGCTTGCCGATGGGCGCGACGCTTTGCATTTCGTGCCTCTTGATGCTGGATCGCGCGAATCTTCGCCTATCACCTGTGGAATTACTTTCAGATCAACGCGGTCCTACCGGCGACCATGCTGCCGAGCGCTTTGGTTCTGGACGTCATCTTGATGTTGAGCAACAGCTTGACCATCACCAGCATCTTCGGCGGAATTGCGTTCGCGTTGCTGTTCTATCCGAGCAACTGGCCGATTTCGGCATGTTTCATGTGCCGGTTGAATATGGCGCCGTTCAGCTGACCCCGACCAGGCGTGCCAACTACGTTAGCTTATTTCAGAACTGCTTGCATTGATTTATCCTCCTGATTACCGGAACACCCCAA
>Ga0181526_10003319_pt1 | contig 13201 bp, 12 predicted proteins | sample PEATcosm2014_Bin_35_FD_119750 | JGI IMG/M metagenome (GOLD analysis project Ga0181526, IMG submission 119750) | Peatland microbial communities from MTU Mesocosm Facility, Houghton, MI, USA - PEATcosm2014_Bin06_30_metaG | ecosystem: Environmental > Terrestrial > Soil > Wetlands > Peat | place...
GGAGCCGAAGCTTGTCCGATCGACATTGATTTGAGGCCTCTCGGCTGCTCCAAATTTAACGGCGTAACAATTATTTTCTCATAGGCTTCCGTGGTTCTGGCGGCTTTTTCGCTAGTTGTCTAATAAGTTCATCCGATGTGGAAGCTCGCTTCGAAAACGACGGCCAATGACGAGATACAGGACTTGATGCAGCATTTGCCAAATTGGACTCCAGCCTCCATGATCTAGCCACAAAAACCTTGGCACTTACAGTCATCGTCTGTACTTTCCAATCCGGAGCCGATGTACTTTCAATAGCCACGACGACGGGTGAACCCAGGCGTGGTCTTCCAACTGCCTACGTAGCTCCCGGCTTCCCTTTGCATAGTCACGGGTCTGATTGTCTGCCGCGAGCAGATTGTTCTGCTGGTCCACCCAAAATGTCGAGGACGATTTCCATTGCGAAATGTTGTAAATGTCCCCGTTCCGATCTACCACCACGGGCTTGAGACCTTGCGCCATGATTTGTTTCGTCATTGATCGACGCCCGCTTTCAAACTTGTAGACGTCAAACTTTGTCTTAAATGTTGTAGAGTGAAGCGAGACGAAGCGATCAGTTTCTATCATGAACGCATTGGTTCGGACATGAGGATTTGGGTACCGTCCGTAATTATAAAGATAGAGAATGTATTTATCAAACCGAAGGAGAAGGTAAAGGGCGCGGCCGATTCGAACGATATTACTATGTTCATCTATTTTACTTATTTTTTGTATGGCTAAATCCTCTTCGTTGCCTGCAATATCGCGGACGTTTGTTGTCTGTTGTCCTCCTGGAGAAGACTTCCTCAGATAATCGGGCGGACGTCTAATCTCGTGCCATCCATGATGGAGAATCACTTCATAGTATGAGCTGAGCGACTGCCAGGAACCGGTCGCGCCAACCAAGCCAACTCCCGGCAAGCTTAGTGCCGCATCAAATTTTTTCAACCAATCATCGGCGAGTAGCTCAGTGAACGTATTAAAAAAAATCAATCGCTGATTGGTCACGGCTTTGGCGGCAGCAAAATAAGAGCCGATGTCATAGCCGGTATCTTCAAGTTCTATAGGATTGATCGGCAGACTTGCGAACAGCGCCCGAGCCGATGCGATAGAGCGCCGGTCCGCGAACCCCTTGAATATAACGTGCAGATCGTGGTCAACGCCGGCCGGATGGGCGCGATAACTGTGCAGGAAAGTCCGAACCGGCAGCTCTCCTTCCGCAAACCGGTAAAGATAGACGACGCCTATGCCCGCCAAGCTCGGGTCTCCATCATATTTTGAATCAATGCCCACGCCGCGCGCCGCATTGTGCCTAAAAGACTACAGGCCATCGCCGGCGAAGATCAAGGTGTGCGCGGATTAGCATTGGATAGCAGCCCGATACGGTCCCTGCGGCGCTCGCCGGGAGGTCGGAATGTGCCCCGTGTGCGAGCGTTGATACGAAGCCAGCAACTTTGAAATGTCGGCGCAAAATTGCAATGCGCAGCCTGCCAGTCGCGTATTGCGTGCCGGAAGGCAATACTGCTATCCGAAACAGCAATCGATCTGGGGACGGTCATGGAAATCGGTAAGGTGGTCATACTTGCTGGCGGCGTCGGCAGCCGGCTTGCCGAGGAAACCGAGGTTCGGCCGAAGCCGCTGGTCGAGATCGGCAGCCGGCCGATTCTCTGGCACATCATGAGAATTTATTCCAAGTTCGGCCTTCGCGACTTCGTGATCTGCCTAGGCTACAAGGGCTACATGATCAAGGAATACTTCGCCAACTACGACTTGCACATGAGCGATGTCACCTTCGACATGACGAACAACTCATCGATCGTGCATCAGCGCCGCGCCGAACCGTGGCGGGTCACGCTGGTCGACACCGGCGACGACACAATGACCGGCGGCCGCATCCGCCGGGTGCGCGAATATATCGGCGACAAGGATTTTTGCCTCACCTACGGCGACGGCGTCGCGGATATCGATATCTCCGCATTGATGGAATTCCACAAAAAGCACGGGCTGCCCGCTACTATCACTGCGGTGCAACCGCCCGGGCGTTTCGGCACCCTCGATATCGATGCTGCAGATAGGGTTTCCAGCTTTCTCGAAAAGCCGCAAGGTGACGGCACTTGGGCCAATGGCGGCTTTCTGGTGCTGTCCCCGAAAGTGATGGACTACATCGAAGGCGATGAGACCGTCTTTGAGCAGGCGCCCTTGCAACGACTGAGCGCCAATGGCGAATTGGCGGCTTATCGGCACATCGGCTTCTGGCACCCCATGGATACGCTGCGCGACAAACGGTACCTCGAAGACCTTTGGGTCAGTGGGAGAGCGCCGTGGCGGATGTGACGAGGCCGTCGCTCAGCTTCTGGTCCGGCAAGCGCGTCTTCGTCCTCGGCCACACTGGATTCAAGGGAGCCTGGCTCGCCCTTTGGCTGCGCCGCTTAGGCGCCCACGTTTCCGGGCTGTCGCTTCCGCCGGAAGAACCCAGCCTGTTCGTCGCTACCGGGCTCAGCTCGCTTGTCGGCAGCCACTATGCCGATATCCGTGAATTCAAGGCCGTCACGGCGCTCTTGCAAGAGTTGCAACCCGAAATTGTATTTCACCTAGCGGCGCAATCACTGGTTCGTCGCTCGTATCGTGAGCCGGTCGAGACCTATGCCACCAACGTGATGGGCACGGTGCATGTTCTTGCCGCCGCTGCGGCGGTCAAGGGCGTCCGCTCCGTGATCGTGGTGACTAGCGACAAGTGTTACGAGAACTGCGAATGGCTCTGGGGCTATCGCGAAAATGAGCCTCTGGGGGGCCGCGATCCTTATAGCAGCAGCAAGGCTTGCGCGGAGTTGGTGACAGCCGCTTGGCGAAACTCTTTTTGCGGAGCGGGTAGGCGCAACCTCGGTATCGCCTCGGCCCGCGCCGGAAACGTCATCGGCGGCGGCGACTGGGCGGCCGACCGGCTGGTTCCCGATTGCATCCGCGCGCTGCAGTCCGGACAGCCGATCGGCATTCGCAACCCGGCGTCGATCCGTCCGTGGCAGCATGTGCTGGATCCGCTTTGCGGCTACCTTGTTCTCGCCGAACGGCTCACCGAGCAGCCAGACGCCTATGGCGAAGCTTGGAACTTTGGCCCGATCGATGAGGACGCGCGACCGGTCGGCTGGATCGCCGACCGTGTTGTCAGCATCTGGGGCGGGCATGCGCGGTGGGAAAAAGTGCCCGGCGATGAGTTGCACGAGGCCAATTTTCTCAAAGTCGACGCCGCCAAGGCACGCCGCCGTCTCGGCTGGTTGCCGGCCTTGCGGCTCGATGCCGGCATCGATTGGACGGCCGACTGGTACAAAAGAGTGCTGAGCGGACAATCGGCGCTTGCCGTGACTGAAGAGCAGGTCGATCGCTACACTCAGCTTGGCGTGACAGGAGAATGACCGCCAAACATTGCCGATTTTGCGACGCCGATCTTAAGCGGACCTTCCTCGATCTGGGGCGCTCGCCGCTGGCCAATTCGCTGCTCAGCGCCGAGGACATCGAGCGCAGCGAAGCGTTCTATCCGCTGCATGCCTATGTTTGCGATCAATGCTTGCTCGTGCAGCTGCAAGAGTTCGCGCATGCGGAGAACATTTTCAATAATTATCTGTATTTTTCATCCTATTCGCAGCTTTGGCTTGATCACTGCCGCGAATATGCCGAGCAGATGTCGAAACGCTATGCGCTCCATGCTCGTTCACTCGTCGTAGAGATTGCCAGCAACGACGGCTATCTCCTGCAATATTTCAAGGAGCGCGGCATCGGCGTTCTTGGCGTTGAGCCGGCGGCCAACGTCGCCAAGGTGGCGCAGGATAAAGGTATTCCCACCGAAGTGGCATTTTTCGGCGTCGAAACCGCACGGCGCCTCGCCGCTGCCGGCAAATCCGCCGATCTCATGACGGCAAACAACGTGCTCGCCCACGTTCCCGATCTGCACGACTTCGTCGCTGGCTTCAAGGTGTTGCTGAAGCCGACCGGAACCGCCACTTTCGAGTTTCCTCACTTGCTGCGCTTGATCGAAGATAAGCAATTCGACACGATTTACCACGAGCATTTCTCATATTTCTCGTTTTTCGTCGTCGATAAAATCTTTACGCGTCACGGTCTGCGCATTTACGATGTTGAGACGCTGCCGACTCACGGCGGTTCGCTGCGCATCTTCGTCTGCCATGCCGATGCGCCGTTTGCCCGTTCCGGCAAGGTCAATGAAGTGGTCGCCCGGGAGCGCGCGGCCGGCCTCGACCACATCGAGACCTACGCCGGCTTCGTCAATTCGGTGATCGAGATCAAATGCGGACTCCTTGAATTTCTGATCAAGGCGCGCAGGAGCGGCAAAGCGGTGGCCGGCTACGGCGCGCCGGCCAAGGCTAACACGCTACTCAATTATTGCGGCGTCGGGCCGGAGCTGCTGTCCTTTACGGTTGACATCAGCCCGCACAAACAAGGCCGCTATTTGCCCGGTGTCCAGATTCCGATTTTCGCGCCGGACCAAATATTTGCGGCACGACCAGATTTTGTGCTGATCCTGCCGTGGAACATCAAGGAGGAAATCATGGAGAAAATGGCTGCCATCCGCCACTGGGGCGGCCGCTTTGTTATCGCGATTCCCTCATTGACCATTCTGCCTTAGATGGATCCAGAATGAACATTCGTCCAACCGCGCTCACGGGCGTGATGATCGTCTGTGCAGCGGTTAACACCGATGAGCGCGGTTTGTTTGCCCGGACCTACGATGCTGCTTTGTTCGCGGCGGCCGGTCTGCCGACCGAATGGCCGCAATGCAACGCATCATGGAATGCCCGCAAGGGCACGCTTCGTGGACTTCACTTTCAGGCCCCGCCGCAACCCGATCCCAAGCTCGTTCGCTGCACGCGCGGGCGTATCTTCGATGTCGCCGTTGACCTGCGCCCGGATTCTCCGACCTTCCGCCGGTGGACGGCGGCCGAGCTGTCCGAGGCGAACCGCAATGCCTTGGCCATCCCGGCCGGCTGCGCGCACGGATTCTTGACCCTGGAGGACAATTGCGAGGTCTTCTACATGATGGGCGAAATCTACGTGCCCGAATTGGCACGTGGCGTGCGCTGGAATGATCCAGCGTTTGCCATCTCGTGGCCGGCCGAGCCGATGGCGATGTCCGACAGGGATACGAACTGGCCGGACTTCCGCGGATGATGCGCGTTCTGATCACCGGTCCGTCGGGTTTCATCGGCACGCATTGTTTACGCCGGCTGCTAAAGGAAGACTGCGAAATTCATGCGGTAAACCGCACCAGGGCGGCCGAGTACAATGATCGCGTCACCTGGCACGCCGCCGATCTGCGTGATGCCGCGCAGGCCGTTGCGATTATTGCCAGGGTACGGCCAACGCATCTTTTGCATGGCGCATGGGTTGCAACCCCGAAGGTCTACGGACATTCGCCGGAGAACATCGCTTGGTTGCAGTCCAGCATCGCCCTGGTAGGCGCATTTGGTGAGCATGGCGGGATCCGTTTCGTCGGTATGGGCAGCTCCGCCGAATACGCGCCAGCCGTTGGTTTGCCGTGCATCGAGGACGCGACGCCAATCCGCCCGGCGACCATCTACGGCAAGTGCAAGGCCGCGTGCTGGCTCGGAGTACAGGCCGCTGGCCAACAGCACGGATTCTCCTCGGCCTGGGGCCGGCTATTTTTGCCTTACGGGCCCGGCGATCCACCGCAGCGCCTGGTGCCGACCGTGATCGCCTCGCTCTGCTCGGGACAACCAGTGCAGATCACGCACGGAGCCAAAAAAAGAGATTTCATCTATGCGCCGGACGCGGCGGATCTCTTCGTTCGTCTGCTGCTTGCGCCGGGAAACGGCGCGTTCAATATCGGCACCGGACAGGCGACAACAATCCGCTTCGTCGTCGAATATCTCGCAGCGCGCTATGGAAAGCCCGAATTACTGCATTTCGGCGCAATCGGGCCCTTGCCGGGCGAACCTCCATTCTTGGTTGCCGACATGCAGAAAGTTCACGATCAACTGTCATGGCCGGCGCCGACCGACATCCGAAGCGGGCTCGACCAAATTCTCAGCTCCTTGGATTAGACGCACGCACAATGCCCAGCTACACGATCCCCTAAATCGCGAGGCCGCATCAATTTGCAAGATAGTACTACTGCGGTTGTCTAATTTATTTGACTTGAACTATGCGCCGATCTTAATTTGCGCCACATGCGCAGTGCCGTTCCAAGGATCGGCATCATCACGTAATAAAATAGCCTTGACGAATGCCCAGCAAGGATTTTATTTCGTTTGACAACACTGATGCCGTCTTTGCACATCCACACGCGATAAGCTATCCTGATTTTGCGGGTTGTTAAATTCGTCCAGGTATTCCTGATATATGATTTTCCTCCATACTCTTCGAACAAACTCACATTTTGGCCTTGCCAGTCGATCAGCTACCCATGGATCGGGACGTTGCAGCACCGCCGTCTGTCGAAACATGGCAGGTTACATTGGTGCTCCTCGGTAACGGCCTCATGAAATACCGTCGGGTAAAAACTGATCTTTCCTAAGGCGTCGAGTCATTGATGACCAGCGTTGCAATATTATTGGGAACGTTCGACGGCGCGAGATTCCTGCCAGACCAGCTTCGCTCCTTCGGGCATCAGACATTCGCTACCTGGCGGCTCTTTGCTTCGGACGACGGTTCCACCGACGCCACTGTAGCAATCTTGTCGCATTTCCTGGAAAAGCTTGGACCATCGAAGGTCCAGATCCGAAAGGGCCCATGTTGCGGCTTTGTCGCGAATTTCCTTTCCCTTGCTTGCGATCAAACGATCACGAGCGATTACTTCGCCTATTCAGACCAAGATGACATATGCGAACCCGAAAAGCTCTTACGCGCCATCGATTTGTTACAAACAATCCCGCCCGAAACTCACGCCATGTTTTGTTCGCGCACGCGACTCATTGACGAAGAAGGACGAGAGTGCGGGTACTCTTCGCTGTGCCGGCGAAAACCGTCATTCCGCAACGCTTTGGTGCAAAGCATTGCGGGGGGCCACTCCGTGGTTTTCAATGAAGCGACCCGCCGACTTCTCGTGGCGGGTGCATCGAGAGTGCAGGTGCCTTCCCAGATTGGTGGACCTATCTCCTAACGACGGCCGCAGGCGGAGAAGTCTGCTATGATCCAGTTCCGCTGGTACGCTACCGCGTCCATCCCTAGAATCTAGTGGGCTCGAACGTTAGCTGGTTAAACCGCACCCGCCAACTACAAATGCTGGTCCGCGGCCGTCTTGCGAACTGGACCGCGCTACACGTCGCCGCGTTAAAGTCGTTCCGACCCCGGATGACGCCGGAAAATCGCGAGTTATTTGACCTCTTTTGCCAAGCCCGAAATCAGGGCCTACTAAACCGACTGATCGGGTTTTATCGTGCCGGTGTCTATCGCCAGACGTTGTTGGGCAATCTGGGATTGATGTTTGCGGTCTGGGCTAGGAGAATTTGATCGGCATAATTCGCGAGCACAATCTTAGCAGGGGGCGCAGGCGCTGTTTGATCGATTTCGCGCCCGCGTCGGCCCGCTTATTTCCGCTCGTTCCGATGCCGTCATCGATCACTGATGCCGTCGACCTTTCCCAGCAATGCCGCGCCGCGTGGCTCTTATCGACGGCACTTGGAATAAAGAAGGGGGCGCTGGCGATACAAACGTCGCAAGCCCTGCTGATCAGACTGTCGCCGCCGCCATTATTAAAGCCCAGCCACGGTTGGCACATGACCCCTAACACGAAGTCATCTATTGATCGGCGACCTATGCCGCCCAATTGCCGGAGGTTTCCGCTCAAACCGCGTGGGACTGAGGCTTGTGGCTTGCAATCAACTGCACTAAGCCCCTTAAGATATTGTTCCCATTAGCTAGAAAGAGGCAGCAGACGTGAAGCGCGCACTGATTACCGGTATTACAGGCCAGGACGGCGCGTATCTAGCGCAGTTTCTGCTGCGCAAGGGTTACGAGGTCTATGGCCTCGTCCGCCGCAGCAGCGCCTCCGACGTCATGGATACGAAGTTGCGCTGGCTCGGCGTCGAAAAGGACGTGCGCTTTGTCGACGGCAATCTGATCGACCTGTCGTCGCTGATCCGGGTTATGCGCGAGTTAAAGCCGGACGAGATCTACAACCTCGCGGCGCAGTCGTTCGTAAAATCGTCATGGAGTCAACCGCTGCTCACCGGTGCCGTCACCGGGCTGGGCGCCGCCAACATGCTCGAGGCGATGCGCCTCGAGGCCGCCGGCGCGCGGTTTTACCAAGCGTCATCCTCCGAGATGTACGGCATGGCGCAGCAGCCGGTGCAGACCGAGAAGACGCCGTTCTATCCGCGCTCGCCCTACGCCATCGCCAAGGTCTACGCGCACTGGATGACGGTGAACTATCGCGAGAGCTATAAACTGCACACGACCAGCGGCATACTTTTCAATCATGAATCGCCATTGCGTGGCCTGGAGTTTGTCACCAGGAAGGTCACGCATACGGTCGCGCAGATCAAACTTGGCGTCGCGAAGACGCTTATGCTCGGCAATGTCCATGCCAAACGCGACTGGGGCCACGCCAAGGATTACGTCGAGGCGATGTGGCTGATGCTGCAGCAAGACAAGCCCGACGATTACCTTATCGCCACCGGCCGTTCGACATCGGTCGAGGACATGTACAAGATCGCGTTCAAGTGCGTCGGCCTCAATGCCGAAGATCACGTCGTCACCGACAAACAGTTCTTTCGTCCGGCCGAGGTCGACTTTCTCGTCGGCAATCCGGCGAAGGCCAAGGCGACACTCGGATGGCAGGCAAAAACCTCGCTTGAAGAGCTGATTCAGGAAATGAGTGAAGCCGATCTCACGCGGGTCAAGGCGCAATTGGGTTAGCTGGCGATGCCGATGCGCGTCTTAATCACCGGCGCCGACGGTTTTGTCGGCCGGCATCTGGTTGCCGCGCTTGCCGCGCTGCCGGAAGCGCCGGAGATCGTCGCGGGCACCTATGGCGAAGACGCACCTGGCCTCTTGAATGCCCGCGTGGTGTCGCTGGACGTAACGGACGCCGAACGGACTCTCGCCGTCATCCAGGCAGAACAGCCGACCCATGTGATGCATCTCGCCGGTATCTCGGTCATCTCACAGGCTAACCGGGATGTACGCAGGACCTGGGACGTCAATACGCAGGGCACACTCAACGTTGCTCTCGCGATCAAAGGGGGCGCGCCGGCATGCCGTTTGATATTTTGCAGCAGCGCCCAGGTCTACGGTGGCAGTTTCCGCTCGGGAAAGCCGCTGGCCGAGGATGCTTCGCTCGATCCGGAGAATTTCTACGCCGCGAGCAAAGCGGCGGCCGATATCTTGATCGGGCAAATGGCCAAAGCTGGCTTGCGGGCCATCCGCCTGCGCCCATTCAATCATACCGGCCCGGGGCAGCCTCCCCAATTGGCGGTGGCGTCATTCGCCTTGCAGATCGCTGCGATCGAACGCGGCGAGCAGAAGCCGGTGATGAAAGTTGGCAATTTGTCGATGCGCCGTGAATTCCTCGATGTCCGCGATGTCGTGGACGCCTACGTGCGGACGATCCAACGTTTCGACAGCCTGCCAAACGCATCAGTCTTCAACATTGCATCGGGTGAGGCGATTGCGGTCGATGCCATTCTCAAGATGCTGTTGGCAATGTCCGCGAAGGAAATTGAGGTGACTCCAGATCCGGAGCTCCTGCGTCCCAACGATACGCCGGTCATGGTCGGCAATGCCGAAGCGGCGCGACGCGCGTTGCAATGGACGCCGCGGCACAGGGTAGCAGACACTCTGAAATCAGTGCTTGACTATTATCGCCAGCTTCGGCGCTGAACGCGCCCAGATTGGGATGACAAGACGTCACGACGACGACGTTACGCCCCGTTTAACCGACCAACATCGATCAGAACAAAGGACCAAGTCCGGAGATGTCGGCAGACAGATCGCCCAGCCATGCGGCTCGGCGGAGCGAAAACCCAAGTTGGCGCGGTAGACTTCGCCCCAGCCATCCTTGTCTTAGCAAGCAGCTTGATTGTGCCGGGGCAATTGGTCTATCTGACCAGATCCGAAAGGGTGAATCCTCGAAAAGTCGAGTGACCAGGCGAGCGAAACGGTACCTGGACGCAGCTGCGGAGTGATATGATTGCATTAACGCATAGGCAAATAGTCGCAGCTGGAGAGGATCTTCGCGCCGGCGTCCATGACTGGCGCTTGAGCCGACTGCTGGCCTGGCAGGACATCAAGCAGCGCTACCGACGCTCGACGCTCGGTCCCATCTGGCTGACGCTTTCCACTGGGATCCAGATGGTCACGATGGGCTTTCTGAGCTCGTTCCTGTTTGGTGCGCCCTTCGAGAAGCAATTGCCGTTCGTTTGCTCCGGGATGTTGTTCTGGGGCCTCATCACCCAGATGATCAACGATGGCGCGATGGTCTTCATCTCCTCCTCGTCTTACATTACTCAGGTCAGGCAACCGTATACGATCTACCTTTTGCAGATTGCATGGCGGAACATGATGATCTTCGGCCATAACGTCGTCATCTATATTTTGATTGCTATTATTTTTGTTGTCGTACCGAGCCCGGGCATCGTGCTCTGGCCGCTTGCGGTCGTTCTCGATTTGTTGTGCCTTGCGTGGATGGCGCTGATCGTCGGCGTGATTGCGGCGCGTTATCGCGACATTCCAATGATGATCCAGAGCATTTTGAACGTGTTCTTCTGGCTTACGCCGGTGATGTATTTTCCTGAGCAGCTTGGTTCAAAGCGCTACATTGCGGATTATAATCCATTTACGCACGTGCTCGCCTTGCTGCGGGATCCGCTCCTAGGCCGCACACCGACGCTCAATGACTGGCTCGTAGTTCTCGGAATGACAATCGTTGGTTGGGTGGCGGCATTCTTGTTCTTCGCCCGCTTCCGCGTCCGCATCGCATACTGGCTGTAGCTCCCAATGCTGTCGATCGTCGCAAGAGATATTCACGTCGAGTTTCCGATCTATGACACCTATAGGCGTTCGTTACGCCATCAGCTCGGGCTTGGCACCATCGCGCGTAGCCTGGATCGCTTCAAGAGCAGGAAGCTGAAGATCGGTGGCGACATTGACACGGGCCAAGCCGGAAAGATGGTCGTCAAAGCATTGAATGGGGTCAGCATCGATCTCGAACAAGGCGACCGTGTCGGACTCCTCGGCCATAATGGCTCTGGCAAGACGACCTTGCTACGCACTCTCGCCGGCATCTACGAGCCAATCAGCGGAACCGTCTTGACCGTCGGCCGCTCGGTCCCGCTGTTCGATCTTCAACTTGGGATGGATCCCGACGCGACGGGAATCGAAAACATCTGGCTGCGCGGAGCCATGCTCGGTCTCTCTAAACAACAGATTAATGAGAGCCTCGACGATATTGCGGAATTCACCGAGCTCGGCAGCTACCTCTACATGCCAATCCGAACCTATTCACAGGGAATGCAACTCCGCCTTGCCTTCGGTATATCGACCGCGATCCCTCCCGATATTCTCATCCTTGATGAGATGATCGGCGCGGGCGATACAGCGTTTATCGAGCGCGCTAATCTGCGATTGAAGTCGTTCCTAGAAAGGACCGGCATCCTCATCATCGCGAGCCATAGCACCTCCATGCTTCGGAAATGGTGTAACAAGGGACTGCTACTTGAGCAAGGTAAAGTGGCGGCGCAGGGGTCAATCGAAGATGTCGTCTCGCAATATGAGAAGGTGACATGAGTGGGCTGAATACGACACATGCGTGCACCGAGTCCAATCCAACAATCACAACTTTGTTGACGGCGCTTGGTTCAAGCCTGTGCCGTTTGCTATCGCCCCATCCGCGTTTGTGTTGCTCTTCGCGTTGAATACTTGTCCGGTTGGACCATAAGTCAAAAGAACCCTATGTCGGAAACTGTCGCTATCATCACACGGACGAAGAACCGGCCGCGATTGCTCGTCCGGTGTATCCGGTCGGTATTGGACCAGACGTTTCGTGATTGGCTTCACGTAATCGTAAACGACGGCGGCGACGCAAAGGAAGTTGACAATATTGTCTGTCAGTTCGCCGCTGAATACGATGGTCGATTCAAAATCGTGCATCACGAGCGGAGTCGCGGAATGGAAGCGGCGTCAAATTCAGGGTTGCGTGCGATCGCAACCGAATATGTCGCGTTCTTAGATGATGACGACACTTGGCACCCTGACTTCCTCGCCAACATGATTAGTACTCTAATCGATACGCCAAGTGTTCAGGTCAAAAGCGCCATTTGTCAAACCGAGATCGTATGCGAAAAAATGTCCGGTAACGACATTATTGAGCTTGGCCGCGAACCTTTAAGCCCAAGCTTCGTTTGCCTACGTCTTGACGACCTTGTCATTGAAAACCAATTTACCAATAATGCGATGGTCTTTCATCGATCCGTCCTCGACGAAGTTGGGTATTTTAATGAAAGGCTTGACGTCTTGGGCGATTGGGATTTCAATCTTCGTCTTCACCTCCGCTATGATGCGGTAGTTCTTAATAACGTTTTGGCGCGGTGGCATAGGCGAATTCCAAGTGGCGAACGCGATTACGAGAATTCAATTCATGTCGCCGGCGAACGTCACAAAATGGCCCGTGTGCAAATCATAAACGATGCAATACGCGGTAAATGGCTGAATGGCAGACCTGAGCTCCTATTGATTTTGGTGCTCGGCCGAAAACTGGAGGAACTCCGGGCTATTCTTGAACGTGATCGCATTCCCCATTCGTCCGTGTGGCATTTGATCTACGCCGACATTCGCAAGGGCATTGCCTCGATTCTGGGGCGGCGTTGACTAGCACGAGAAACGACAAGGTTCTGACGCCGGGCGAGCGCCCACGCGTCTCCGTCGTCATGCCGTTCAAGAATCGCGCCGCTCTGATCGGCGAAACGATCGACAGCGTTTTGTCTCAAACCTGGACCGATTTCGAGCTGATCTGCATCTCCGATGGGTCGACGGACGAGAGCGACGACATCGTCAGCAGTTACGCGGCGCGGGACGCGCGGGTCCGGCTTCTCTTAAACGAGATGCACCCCGGCGTTGCTGGCGCCGCCAACACCGGATTGGCTCATGCGCGGGGCGAGTTTGTCGTCCGCATCGACTCCGACGATATCATGCTGCAGAACCGCATCGCGGTACA
>Ga0181526_10003325_pt1 | contig 13184 bp, 12 predicted proteins | sample PEATcosm2014_Bin_35_FD_119750 | JGI IMG/M metagenome (GOLD analysis project Ga0181526, IMG submission 119750) | Peatland microbial communities from MTU Mesocosm Facility, Houghton, MI, USA - PEATcosm2014_Bin06_30_metaG | ecosystem: Environmental > Terrestrial > Soil > Wetlands > Peat | place...
ACTTGGCGACATCCTCTGGTGCGAACTTCGGAATCCAGAGGTGCACTAGCAAGTCTATGATTCTAGTGCGGCTTTTAGGATTTGAAGTTCCTATAACGAGCGCGCCACACATCTGATAGGAACTTCAAATCCGCCGCACTAAGTGCACCGCGAGCAAGGAAGCAGACAATGAGTGATATCGTCACTGAGATCACCGGCGGCATCCTGCGGGTCGAACTCAATCGCCCGGACAAGAAGAACGCGATGACGGGTGCCATGTACACGAGCCTGGCGGACAGTTTCCGGGGGGCCGCCGACGACGAGGCAGTCCGTGTCGTGCTGTGGCACGGCGCCGGAGACGCTTTCTGCGCGGGCAATGACATCGGCGATTTTCTCAACAATCCGCCCGGGCCGAGCGAATCCCCGCAGGCCCGCTTGATGAATGCGCTGATCGATTTTGACAAGCCGATCGTCGCGGCCGTGCAGGGCGTGGCGATCGGCGGCGGAACCACGATGCTGACGCACTGCGATTTCGTCTACGCTGGCGAGAGCGCGAAGTTTCAGCTGCCGTTCATCAATCTCGGCCTGGTGCCAGAGTTCGGATCGAGCTTTTCGCTGCCGGCGCGCGTGGGGCACGTCCGGGCAGCGGAATTGATCCTGCTGGGGGAGGCTTTCACTGCCACGCGGGCGGCCGAGCTGGGCCTCGTGACCCGGGTGGTGCCCGACCGGCGCGAGCTGGCGACCGCAACCGAGACCGCGCAGAAGCTGACGGCAAAACCGAGCGCGGCGTTGCGTGCCTCGAAGCGTCTCCTGAAGCGATTCTCGATTGATCAGCTCCGAGCGGCCGTGAAAATTGAAAGCCAGGAGTACGTTGAGCGGGTGCGCTCCGCAGAAGCGAAGGAAGCGTTTTCGGCGTTCCTCGAAAAGCGCCCGCCAAATTTCACCAAGACGACGACGCCTGTCGCGGCCGAATAGGTCCGTGCCGTAAAACACGGTCGATGCCGATCTCCACACACCAAAACAGGACGCGAGCATCGGCGCAGACCGGCGTGCTGGAGCAGAAAATGGGAAACGCGTCGAGCCTGGAGCTTCCCGGCTGGTCGCGCGGAATCGAGGCGCAACTGTGATGCGAAAGGACAGACTATGAGCGTAGTCGAAAACACCAAATCGAAGGCTTCATCGGGCGACACCCGGTCCGGCCGATTATTCCTGCTCGAGTTGAGTGGCGGCCGCATTCACTCGATGAATCCCGACGGCTCGGACCGCAGGACCATCGTCACCGACTGCCACCTTCCGGACGGCATCGTCGTGGATGCGGAGGCGGGCCACATCTATTGGACCAATATGGGCGTTCCCAACCTCGACGACGGCTCGATCGAGCGCGCCGACCTCGACGGCGGCAACCGCAGGATCATCGTCCCGCAAGGCGTCACCCACACGCCGAAGCAGATCCACCTCGATAAGGAAGGCGGCAAGCTCTATTGGAGCGACCGCGAGGGCATGCGCGTGATGTGCGCGAGCCTCGACGGCTCGCGGGTCGAAACGCTGGTCGAGACCGGCCGCGGCGATACGGACCGGCGCGATCAGACCCGGTGGTGCGTCGGAATCACTGCCGATCCGAAGCGTGGGAAAATCTACTGGACGCAAAAAGGCCCGACCAAGGGCGGACTGGGCCGCCTCTGCCGCGCCAACATCGACATCCCGAAGGGCGAGAGCCCGGCGAACAGGTCCGACATCGAGGTGCTGTTCGAGCGCCTGCCGGAACCCATTGACCTTGAGCTCGATCCGACCAACCGCGTCCTTTACTGGACCGATCGCGGCGATCCTCCGCGCGGCAACTCGGTCAATCGCGCGCCGATCGACGGAAAAACGACCAAGCCCGAGATCCTGATCACTCACCTGATGGAAGGGATCGGCATCGCCCTCGACGTCCCGGGAAACCGGATGTTCGTCACCGACTTTGCCGGCTCCGTCTATTCCGCCGATCTCGATGGGGCGAACGAGCGCAACTTCCTCTACGCCCAGGGCAACCTCACCGGCATCGCCTACGCCGAAGTCTGACAAACCGATTGGAGATCGACATGACCGACAAACCCATTCGCCGCATCGGCATCATCGGAACAGGCGTGATCGGCGCGAGCTGGACCTCGCTGTTTCTCGCCAAGGGACTGCAGGTCGTCGCGACCGACGTCGCGCCGAACGCGGAAACCGCGCTGCGGAAGTTCGTGGAAAAGGCCTGGCCGGCACTCGAGCGATTGGGCCTGTCGCCCGGGGCGTCCCAGTCGAACCTGTCGTTCACGCCCGCGCTGGCGCAAGCAGTCGCCAATGCCGAGCTCGTCCAGGAGAACGGGCCGGAGCGAATCGAGTTCAAGAAGAAGCTTTACGGCGAGCTCGACCAGATGCTGTCGCCCGACGTGATCATCGCGTCGAGCTCGTCGGGTCTCACCATGAGTGAGATCCAATCCGGCGCCGCCTCCCATCCGGAGCGCTGCGTCATCGCCCATCCGTTCAATCCGCCGCACTTGATCCCGCTGGTCGAGATCGTCGGTGGGGCGAAGACCTCGGAAGCGACGATCCGACGCGCAGCAGAATTTTATGGGTCCATTGGACAGCGGACCGTGCGCCTCAACAAGGAAGTACCGGGCCACGTCGCCAACCGCCTGCAGGCAGCGTTGGCGCGCGAGGTCTACCATCTTGTCGCCGACGGCATCGTGAGCGCCGCCGACGTCGACACCGCCCTGTGCTGGGGTCCCGGCCTGCGCTGGGGCATCATGGGCAACATGATTATCAACCACCTCGGTGGTGGGCCCGGCGGCATCGAGCACTTCTTCCAACAATTCACCGGCCCGATGACCGCCTGGTGGAAGGTGCTCGGCTCGCCGGCGCTGACGCCGGAGGTGCAAAGGAAGCTGATCGACAGTGTGCATGCCGAGGTCGGATCTCGCGCCATCGAGGAGTTGGAGGCGGAGCGAGACGAGATTCTGCTCGGTCTCATCGAGCTGCGCACCGGACGTCCGCGGGGCTCCGCGGCGCACACGATCGCGGCCGAGTGATTAGGTGTGCCGCGAAGGCGAGAGGAACTGGCCGGCGGTTTCGGCGCCGGTCGCCGCGCTGTCGATCGGCCAGATCCATTCCTTGGCGGATGAGATCGCAGGCCGTTCAACGGCGACGAACGAGGTGTCCCATGAGCACGATGTTGGCGGACGATCGGCCCGACCAGGCAACAGCGGCGGTCGACGCGCCCCGCCGGGAGCGCAAGCGCGTCGTCATCATCGGCGGCGGCTTTGCCGGTATCGCGGCGGCGCGCGCGCTGCGCCACGCCGACGTCGAGATTGTGCTGATCGATCGGCGCAACCATCACATCTTCCAGCCGCTGCTCTATCAGGTGGCGACCGCGGTGCTTGCGTCCGCCGAGATCGCCGCTCCGCTGCGCCAGCTCGAGGCGAGGCAGCAAAACCTCAACGTACTGCTGGCTGAGGTCACCAGTGTAGACGTTGCTTCCCGCACGGTCGATGCGTCCGTGCCGGCAGTGGGCATCCGCCGGGTTTCATTCGATTATCTGGTGGTCGCGACCGGCATGCGCCCGAGCTATTTCGGCCACGACGAGTTCGCCCGTTATGCGCCGGGGCTCAAGAGCCTCAACGATGCCGAAACGATCCGGGCCAGGATCCTGAAGGCGTTCGAGGTGGCCGAGGCGACCGATAACGAAGACGAGCGCGCGCGCCAGATGACGTTCGTGCTGGTCGGCGCGGGACCCACGGGGGTGGAGCTCGCGGCGTCCCTGGCGCAGATGGTCCGGGTGACGCTGCGCGGCAACTTCCGCCGCATCGATCCGGCGAAGGCCACCATCATTCTCCTCGACGGCTCAAAACGAGTCCTGCAGACCTTCGCCGAGTCGGTGTCGACGAAGGTGACCCAGCGCCTCGAAAAGCTCGGCGTCAAGGCGCTGACAGACGTCAAGGTCGAGATGGTCGATGAACAGGGCGTGATCGCCGGTGGAACCCGAATCCCGAGCGCGACGGTGCTGTGGACCGCGGGCGTCGCGGCATCGCCGATCGCGAAAATGCTCGGCACCGAGACCGACCGCGCGGGGCGGGCCCTGGTCGGCCCATTCCTGACCGTCGCGGACGCGCCCGGGGTGTTCGTGGTCGGCGACGCTGCATTGGTCATGCAAAGCGGCCGTCCCGTGCCTGGCGTCGCGCAGGCCGCCATCCAGGAAGGCCGGTATGTGGGGCGGCTGATCGCGCAAGAGCTGAAGGGGCAAACGGTCAAGCATCCGCTTCGCTATTTCGACAAAGGCAACATGGCGGTGGTCGGCAAGAACTACGCAGTGCTGGAGCGAGGCTGGCTGCGCACGAGCGGCTTCCTGACCTGGGTGGCGTGGGCGTTCATTCACGTGCTGTCGCTGCCGCAGGTGCAGAATCGGTTGCGCGTGCAGCATCAGTGGCTTTGGTCCTATTTCACCGGTCAGCGCAGCTCGCGCCTGATCCCCGAGCCGTCGCGAACGCCCGGCGCTGACAGGAAATGATCCCGGCATCGTTGGTCGGCCGCACCCCATCAAATAATCGAGGAGAAGAAGGCCATGTCGAAGGTGCTGGTTCTCTACTATTCTTCCTACGGCCACATCGAGGCGATGGCAAATGCTGTCGCCGAAGGGGCGCGGCAAGCCGGTGCCCATGTCGACATCAAGCGCGTGCCCGAGCTGGTGCCCGAGGAGATCGCGCGCAAGTCACACTATAAAATCGATCAGGCGGCGCCGATCGCGAAGGTCGACGACCTCGCTGCCTATGACGCCATCGTCATCGGCGCTGGAACCCGGTTCGGACGCCTGTCGTCGCAAATGGCCAATTTCCTCGACCAGGCAGGTGGGCTTTGGCTGCGCGGCGCGTTGCACGGCAAAGTTGGCGGCGCGTTCACATCGACCGCCACGCAACATGGCGGGCAGGAGATGACTTTGTTCTCGATCATCGCCAACCTCCTACACTTCGGCATGGTTGTTGTAGGCCTTGACTATGGCTATGTCGGCCAGATGACTCTTGATGAGATTACCGGCGGCTCACCATACGGAGCCACTACGATCGCCGGCGGCGATGGCTCGCGCCTGCCGACGGCGAACGAACTCCAAGGCGCTCGCTATCAAGGTCGCAAGATCGCGGAAGCCGCAAACAAGCTGCATGGATAGCCATCGGAGCTTATTCCTGTCAGGGCTGCGGCCACGGGATCCGACCAGAAGCCGCGCCCGATACGCGGACGCGCGCGTTGTCTCGACCGCGGCGAAGTCGGCAAGGAATTGCCGGCGTTCACCGGCAAGGTCCTGCCAATCGAGGCGCGTGATGGCGGCGCCAAGGCGTTCGGCGCGCAGACGCAGCGCGTGAACCAGGGCGACGAGCTTCGGCATCAGGTCGCGCGGAAACACCAGGCGGCTCACGAGCGACGCGCAGACAATTCCGAGAATGATCTCGGTGAATCGCGCCAACAGGATCGGGAAGGCTTGGTCAGTGTGCACAGCGGCCGGGATGCCGACGACAGCTACCGAGTAGCCGGCCAGCAGAAATCCATACGAAGCGAAGTTGCGCAGGGCGCCCGCCGCGAAAGTGCACAACGCGATCCACAGCGCCACGGCGGCGAGGAAGAGATCGCCATATTGGGACAGTCCGAACACCAGCACGATCGACACCAGCAGCCCGCCGATCGTCCCAAGGATGCGGTGGAAGCCTTTGGCGAGGACGAGGCCGCTGTCGGGCTGGGAAACAATGAACACCGTCAGCAGCGCCCACCTTGGTTCGTCGAGCTCAAGCCAGAACTCGAGGAACAAGGCGAGGAGGCCGGCCAAGAAGGTTTTCAGCGCGAATACGACGGCGACGACGGCGGGATCGTCCGCCCAGCCAACCGGTGGCACCGGCGCGGACGGCGGCGGCGTACCTGGGAGGGTCGTTGAAGCACCTGCTGACATCACAGTTCGGTTCGTTCCCTTGCGACGTTCGCCGGATTAGAGCCTGTTCACACACATGCGATCAGCGCTGTCCTTTGTCGCCCCAGAGGTGGGAGCGGCCGGTCCTCGGGGAGAACGGACCGGCCGCCGGCGAGCCCGGCGTCGGGACGAAGCGGGGAGCGCGCCGGGGTGCCAAACACGTGCGCAAGCCGCCTGTCTGCGTGAGGCAATTGGTATGCGAGAGGGCGCGCCGGCGCGAGTGAAGTAGTCCAAATATCAGCGAATCGTCGCGAATGGCCCGCAGAGGCATCGGCTGCCGATGCGCAGGAATGCATCTGACGGCGATCGGCTCGAAGGCCTGTTTTGCCACGGATGCATCGAGTGCGGATTACTGACGAACGGCGTGCCGGCAATCGCCTCGGCCAACCGCCGGCGCCGTTTTCATTCGACGGTACCGGGGAACGAGGTCATCCGAAGCGACGCACGAACGATATGATTCGCCGCAACCAGGGACTGGCCAAACTGGGGGTGAAGTAGCCAATTGCCGCACGCTTGCCGATCTCGGCCAGGGTCGGATACGGCACCACGATACCGGCGATCGCCTTGATGCCAAGCTTGCTGGCGATCGCCAGCGTCCACGTGGTGATGAGCTCGCCGGCATGCGCGCCGACGATCGTGGCGCCGAGGATACGGCCGTTGCGGGCGGTCACCACCTTGATGTGTCCGCGGGTCTCGCGCTCCGCCTGGGCGCGGTCGTTCTCGTGATAGGGCCAGCGCAGCACCCGGATGCGATGGTGGCGCTCACGCGCTGCGGCCTCGGTCAATCCCACCTGGGCGAGCTCGGGATCGGTGTAGGTCACCCATGGGATCGCGTCGTAATTCGCCCGCACCCGCAGCCCGAACAGCGCATTCCGGATCACCAGACCGGCGTGATAATTGGACACGTGGGTGAACTGCGGGCCGCCGGTGACGTCGCCGATGGCGTAGACCCGGCGATTGCTGGTCTTCATGCGCCGGTCGACGACGATGCCGCGCGGCTCGAACCTGACGCCGGCGGCCTCCAGCCCGAGCCCGTCGACGTTGGCCCGCCGTCCGGTCGCGACCAGCAGATGGCTGCCCTCGATCGCCTCCTCGCCGTTCGCTCCCGCGACGATGACGCGGAGCCTCTCGCCGCTCTCGACCCGCAGAATCCCGGCGTGCGCCCGCACCGCGACTCCGTCGCGCGCCAGCTGATCGAGCACGATCGCGGCGCATTCGGGATCGTCCTTGGCGAGCGGCGCCGCCGCCTCGATCACCGTGACCTCGGCGCCGAGCCGACGATGGGCCTGCGCCATCTCCAGGCCGATCGGGCCGCCGCCGACGACGATCAGATGCTCGGGACACCCGGTGAGATCGAACACGGTCTCGTTGGTGAGGTACGGCACGTCGGCGAGGCCGGGGATCGACGGCACGCTCGGCGCCGAGCCGGTCGCGACGACGAAGCGCCGCGCCCTGACCTCGATGTCGCCGACCGCGACCGTCTGGCGGTCCGTGAAGCGCGCCGCGCCCTCGATCACCCGCACGCCGAGGCCGGTGAAGCGCTCCTTCGAGTCGTTCGGCGCGATCGCCGCGATGACCCGATGCACATGGGCATGGACCTTGGCGAAATCGACCGTGGGCAGCTTCAGCGCGATGCCGAACGGAGCCGACTTGCGAATGGCCTCGGCGCGCTTGGCGGCCGCGAGCAGCGCCTTGGAGGGCACACAACCGTAGTTGAGGCAATCCCCCCCCATAAGCCCCTTTTCGATGAGCACGACCGAGACGTCGAACGCCGCCGCCGCCGCCGCGACCGACAGTCCGCCCGAGCCGGCGCCGATCACGCAGATGTCGGGTGTCAGCAGCTCCGCCATGCCCCCTCCTGACGCCCGAGCATGTTGAGGTATCAGGCGTCAGGACGAAAGAGAAGCGCCGCCGTCCGAGCTGCCGAGGCGCGGCGCCTGGGGGCCCCGGGCCGGGGCGGCATCCGCGACCGAGCGCCAGCGCCGGACGATGACCGGCACCAGGGCGACGACGCCGAGCGCCACGACCGCGACCACGAGCTGCGGGGTGATCACGGCCGACCGGTCGAAGTCGAGATGACAATCGGTGCGCCCGGCCGCGATGCACGCCCGGAAAACCGATTCCTGCGCGGCGATCACGCTGTCCAGGCCGGCGCCGAACATGGCGAACGCGAACGTCGCCGGGATGATCCCGATCACCGTCGCCGCCACGAATGTGCCGAGGCTCACGCCGACCAGCGCGGGCGCGATATTGACGAGAAAGAACGGGAACAGCGGGACCAGGCGGAGGAACAGCAGATAGCTGAAGGCATTGGCGCGAAAACCCTCGGCGAGCTTGCCGAGCCGCGGCCCGACGCGCCGCGCCAGCGATCCACCGCACGCCGTGCGGGCGATTTCGAAGATGACCGTGGCGCCGATGGTGGCGCCGACGATGGTGGCGATGCCGCCGACCAGCCAGCCGAACAGCACCCCGCCCGACACGGTCAGTAGCACGGCTCCCGGGATCGACATCGCCACCGCCACGACGTAGATCGCAATGAACGCACCGACGGCAAGCGCATAATGCTCGTCGATGAACACGTCGATCGCCGCCCGGTGCCGGATCAGATTCTCCAGCGACACCTCTCGGTGCCATCCACCCGCATACACAACCACCATGGCGACCGCGACCGCCGCCACCGGGCAGAGCCGTCGCAGCCACACCCCGCCGCGGTGGCGGACCGGGCGCATCATGGCGGGCGGAACGTCGGTCGGCATGCTATGCTCTCGCAAGCGGCGGAAGGTGTCGGCTGAGCGCGAAGACGCCGGCACCATAACCAGTAAAAGACAGTAAAGCTTAAAATTGCTACGCCTCTCACCGTGATGTGACGCCCGGTGCCGCGAGCGTGAACGCGTGATCGGCCTGCCGCACTTGCGTGTGCATTGCACGCGCCCGGCCAGGGTTGCATTGACTTGGATCAGGCCTGTCCCATATAAGCCGCGGGACTTTTGCGCGCCGACTGCCGTCGCGTGACGTCCCCGCGGACGTTGCGGTCCGACCGTCCTGGTGGCATCTACGCCAGAAAGTTCTCGACGATTGGAAGATTGGCAAGAGCGGCCTCGACCGGCGGAGACACATTCGTGAAGCGGACATATCAACCGAGCAAGCTCGTGCGCAAACGCCGTCACGGCTTCCGTGCCCGTATGGCCACGACGGGCGGCCGCCGGGTCGTCGCGGCGCGGCGCGCCCGCGGCCGCAAGCGCCTGAGCGCCTGAGGCCGGCGGCGCCCCGCCGGTCGCCGCCTTGGAACGGCTGCGGCAGCGGGCGGACTTTCTCGCCGCGGCCGCCGGGACCAGGGCGCCGGCATCCGCGTTCGTGCTGCAGGCGCGTCGGCGCGACGACGAGGGACCGGCGCGAGTCGGCTTCACGGTGTCGCGGAAGGTCGGCAACGCGGTCGAGCGCAATCGCGTACGGCGCCGGCTCAGGGAGATGGTGAGGCTGTTGCCCGTGGGACCGATGCGCGTGGGCTTCGACTACGTGCTCGTTGGCCGGCGCGCGGCCCTGGCGCTGCCGTTCGGGCGGCTGTGCGTCGACCTGACCGCTGCGCTCGATCGCGTCCATGGCGGCCGCCGGCCGCGACACGACGACGAGAGATCAAAATGAACGACCAGAAGAACATGATCCTCGCCGTCGCGCTGTCCGGCCTGGTGCTGCTGGCGTGGTGGTTCTTCATCGGCATGCCGCAGATGGAGAAGCAGAAGCAGATCGCCCAGCAACAGCAGCAGGCGCACCAGCAGCCGGTGGCGCCGTCGCCGGCGGCGCCGGCCGGCACGCCGCAGCCCGGCGGGACCGCGCAGGTGCCGGGTCCGGCGGGCGGCCAGCAGACCCTCGCGCTGTCGCGCGAGGAAGCGCTCGCGAGCTCGCCGCGGATCCCGCTGCGCACCGATCTCATCAGCGGCTCGATCGCTCTCATCGGCGGCCGCATCGACGACGTGTCGCTGAATGCCTACCGCGAGACCGTCGACCCCAAGTCGCCGCCGATCGTCCTGCTGTCGCCGTCCGGCGCGCCGAGCCCGTTCTACGCCGAGTTCGGCTGGGTAGGGTCGCGAGGATCCAGCGTGAAGGTGCCGGGGCCGGATACGGCATGGCGGCAGGTCGGGGCCGGCGGCCTCGGGGTCGGCCAGCCCGTGACGCTCGCCTGGGACAACGGCGACGGGCTCGAATTCCGCCGCACCATCACGGTCGACGACAAGTACCTGTTCACCGTCAACGACGAGGTCGCCAACAAGGGCCACGCGCCGGTGACGCTCAGTCCGTTCGCCCTGATCTCGCGGCACGGCACCCCGAAGACGCTTGGCTACTACATCCTGCACGAGGGCCTGATCGGCGAGCTCGGCGACCAGGGGCTGCAGGAGGTGACCTACGCCAAGATCGAAGAAAAGAAGGCGATGACCTTCAAGGTCACCAATGCGTGGCTCGGCATCACCGACAAGTACTGGGCGGCGACGCTGCTCCCGGATCCCGCCACGCCGATCCAGGCGGAATTCACCGCAGGCGCGATCGGCACGACCAAGACCTACCAGACCGACTACCTGCTCGACGCCCAGACCATCCCGCCCGGCGGCAGCACGGCGACTACGGCGCGGCTGTTCGCCGGCGCCAAGGAAGTCGCCACCATCAACGGCTACGAGAAGGAGCTCAACCTCAACCGGTTCAAGCTGCTGATCGATTGGGGCTGGTTCTGGTTCATCACCCAGCCGATGTTCGCCCTGCTCGACTACTTTTTCAAGCTGGTCGGCAACTTCGGCGTTGCGATCCTGATCGTCACCGTCGTGGTCAAGGTGGCGTTCTTCCCGCTCGCCAACAAGTCCTATGCGTCGATGGCGAAGATGAAGGCGCTGCAACCGCAGATGCAGTTGCTGCGCGAGCGCCACGGCGACGACAAGGTGAAGCAACAGCAGGCACTGATGGAGCTCTACAAGAAGGAGAAGATCAATCCGGTCGCCGGCTGCCTGCCGATGCTGATCCAGATCCCGGTGTTCTTCTCGCTCTACAAGGTGCTGTTCATCACCATCGAGATGCGTCACGCCCCGTTCTTCGGCTGGATCAAGGACCTATCGGCGCCCGATCCGACCACGGTGTTCAACCTGTTCGGGCTGATCCCCTGGGATCCCGGGACGGTGCCGATGATCGGGCATTTCCTCCTGCTCGGGGCCTGGCCGCTGGTGATGGGCGTCACCATGTGGGTGCAGATGAAGCTCAATCCGGCGCCGCCGGACCCGACGCAGAAGATGATCTTCGACTGGATGCCGATCATCTTCACGTTCATGATGTCGGGCTTCTCGGCCGGCTTGGTGATCTACTGGTCGTGGAACAATACGCTCTCGGTCATCCAGCAGTCGGTGATCATGCGGCGCAACGGCGCCAAGATCGAGCTGTGGGACAATCTGAGATCGGTGTTCGCAAAGAAAAAGATCAGCACCTGACCGTCCAATTCACCGCGGCCGAGATCGAGGCGGCGCGCCGTCTGTTCGCCGGCGACTGGCAGTTCGTCCACGCGGCCCCGTCGGTGGACGCGCTGCCCGCCATGGCGGGGTTCGAGATCGCGGTGGCGGGCCGCTCCAATGTCGGCAAGTCGAGCCTGATCAACGCCCTCACCGGCCGCCGGGCGCTGGCGCGCACGTCGCACACGCCCGGCCGCACCCAGGAGCTGATCTTCTTCTCGCTCGACGGGCGGCTCACCCTGGTCGACATGCCGGGCTACGGCTATGCGCAGGCGCCGCGCGACAAGGTCGCGGCGTGGACCGAGCTCATTCACGCCTACCTGTCGGCGCGCGCCAACCTCGCCCGCGTCTACGTCCTGATCGACGCCCGCCATGGGCTGAAGGAGACCGACACGCCGGTGCTCGACGAGCTCGGCCGCGCCGCCGTCAGCTATCAGATCGTGCTGACCAAGGCCGATCAGGTGAAGGCGGACGCGCTTGCCGCCCGCATTGCCGCAACCGCGGCGGCGATCGGCCGGCGGGCGGCCGCGTTCCCGGAGATCATTGCGACCTCCTCGCGGACCGGGGAGGGGATTCCCGAGCTGCGCGCCGCCATCGGCCGCCTGGCGGCCGAGCGGGACCGATAGAGCATCGGCCCCCTCGTCATGGCCGGGCTCGTCCCAGCCATCCATGCCTTGCTTGTTGCCAGCAAGACGTGGATGCCCGGCACAAGGCTGCACAAGGCCGGGCATGACGGCTGAAAGGCCGTGACATCCGATCTCCTCGCCGCAACAGGCGCTGGTCTTCGGACGCCGCCGCCGGTACAACGGCGCGGCCCGGAACCGCCACCAGAGAGCGCCATGGACGTCACGCCCCTCGACAAGGCCCGGATCCTGTCGGAAGCGCTGCCCTACATGCAGCGTTACGACAAGCAGACCGTGGTGGTGAAATACGGCGGCCACGCGATGGGCGAGGAGGAGGTGGCGCGCGCCTTCGCGCAGGACATCGTGCTGCTCGAGCAGGCGACCATCAACCCGGTGGTGGTTCACGGCGGCGGCCCGCAGATCCAGAGCATGCTGGCACGGCTCGGCATCAAGTCGGAGTTCGCGGCCGGCCTGCGCATCACCGATGCGGCGACCGTCGAGATCGTCGAGATGGTGCTCGCCGGCTCGATCAACAAGCAGATCGTCGGCTACATCAACGCGGCGGGCGGCCGTGCCATCGGGCTCAGCGGCAAGGACGGCAACATGGTGCTCGCCCGCAAGGTGAGCCGCAGCGTGGTCGATCCGAACTCGCATATCGAGAAAGTGATCGACCTCGGGTTCGTCGGCGAGCCCGAGAAGGTCGACACCACCGTATTGCGCCAGCTGCTCGGCGGCGACCTCATTCCGGTGCTGGCGCCGGTGGCGGCGTCGGCCGGCGGCGGCACCTTCAACGTCAATGCCGATACCTTCGCGGGCGCCATCGCCGGTGCGCTGAAGGCCAAGCGTCTGCTGCTGCTGACCGACGTGCCGGGGGTGCTCGACCGGTCGGGCAGCCTGATCAAGGAGCTCTCGGTCAACGAGGCACGCCTGCTGATTGCCGACGGCACGATCTCCGGCGGGATGATCCCGAAGGCCGAGACCTGCATCTACGCGCTCGAGCAGGGCGTGGAAGGCGTGGTCATCATGGACGGAAAGGTGCCGCATTCGGTGCTGCTCGAGCTGTTGACCGATCACGGCGCGGGAACCCTGATGCATTTGTGATGCGCGAGACGGCCACATCCCTGCTCG
>Ga0181526_10003327_pt1 | contig 13178 bp, 8 predicted proteins | sample PEATcosm2014_Bin_35_FD_119750 | JGI IMG/M metagenome (GOLD analysis project Ga0181526, IMG submission 119750) | Peatland microbial communities from MTU Mesocosm Facility, Houghton, MI, USA - PEATcosm2014_Bin06_30_metaG | ecosystem: Environmental > Terrestrial > Soil > Wetlands > Peat | place...
ACCGCCGCCTTGCAACGCGGAGCTTCCCTGCTGCTGGTTTCGCGCGGCGTGGTCGAGGCTGCCCACAAGAAAGAAGAGTTCGGACTGCAGCGCGTCAAGGACCATTTCGAGCGAGCGCCGCAAGACAACGCCAGCCAGATTGCCAACGTCATCCTGGACGGCGTGCAGCAGTTCCTGCGCGCCTCCCCGGAACAGAATGACGTGACCGCGCTGGCCCTGGTTCGCGCCGGTGCAGACAGGGCTGTGACCGTGAGCGCATAATTCAGCCTAAGCCCAACCCCGAATTCCGATTAGGCTATATCATGTAATAGCTGCGCCTAGAAGTTGCGCCGCATTGGGTTTGTAACGTTCGAAGGCCGGAAAGCTCGAAAGTTCGTGGAACTATGGAGCGTGCGCGAGGGAAATACTTTATAGGGTGAAGTTCAGCAGCCGGGAACCCCACTCACTAAACTCGAGGGCCTGAGCCACCGGGCAGTAGCCACGCATCTAATAATCTAAGTAAATCCTGTTGACTGGTTTAGATACCTGTCTGGCAAAAGTAGGGTGTCAACGGGATGATTTCTTCTATGACATTACTAACCCGTCTCGTCATCGCTGTTGTGTGCACCGGGGCCTTTTCGCTCCCAGTTCTGGCTCAGCAAACAGCATCGCCCAACACCAGTCCTGCGCCATCGTCGAACCAACCTCAGCAGCCCCAAGCGGGCGCCACCCAGCCTTTGAGTTCGGAGGATGTTTTGAAGCAAGAGGAAAAGCAGCGGGCGCTGGGTATCGTTCCCATGTTCGGCATGACCAGCGTAAAAAATCCGCCGCCCCTCAGTTCGCGGCAGAAGTTTCAACTGATGGCTAGAACCATGATTGATCCGTTCAACTTCGTGTCGGCGGGTCTGACCGCAGGCCTGGGACAAGCCACAAATTCCTTTGATGAGTACGGTCAGGGAGCTGCTGGGTTCGGGAAAAGGTACGCCGCGGCACTGGCCGATAATGCGGATGCCAATTTCTTTAGCAACTACTTCTATCCGGTGCTGTTCAAGCAGGACCCCCGCTACTTCCGGGTGGGTGAGGGCAGCATCAAGAAACGTACTTGGATTGCGATCGAGGAAGAATTTGTCGCCAGAAAAGACTCTGGCGGCCACACGTTTCATTTCTCCAACGTCCTGGGAGCCATCACGGCGGGAACGATCTCCAATGCCTACTATCCCCAGGATGATCGCGGCGTCGGCCTGACCGCCGGTCGCGCCGCCACGGCTTTGGGTTACGGATGCCTAGGCGACATTTTTCTGGAGTTCTGGCCAGACATCGACCACAAACTCTTCCATAAGCACGAAAGCCAGGCCCATCCCAGCGAGCCGCCCGGAACTTCGCCAAAATAGCTAGCCGGCTTCGCCGCCAAACCGCTGCAACGCGAAAGGCGTCAGGTCAACGAGCGGCGGCTTGCCTAGCGCCTGCAAAGCCAGCGATTCTCCCAGCGCAGCCGAGTGCTTGAACCCGTGTCCCGAGCACGCCGAGGCGAACGCAATACTCCCAGCGCCTCGAAACTTGTCGACGATAAACTTTGCGTCGGGCGTCACCGTGTACAGACAGGTCATACTGCGCACGCATTCAGCCGATACATCCGGGAACCGGGGCGCAACGTATTCGGAGAACAGTGCGGTGATTTCGGATTCGCTGATGGAGCGCGACACCGCGTCGGGATCGATGGTGGCCTGGTACTGCTCGGTGGAGATCTTCACTCCGCCGTGCGGTCCATCGACGGCGGGAAATCCGTACATCATGTCGCATGGACGGTTGCCGGTGATCCAGATGAAGATCGGAAAACGCTCGGGCGTGTAGCGCTCGGGGTTCCTGGCCAGCGCAAACCAGCACAATATCTGCCGGTAGATTTTGAACCAACGAGCATGGTCTTCGCCCAGCAGCTTTTGGATCCAAGGCCCGGCAGTCACAATCACGCGGTTCGCCGAGTAACACTCCGCGGTGGTCTTCACTTCCACCGTGCCGTCATGGAGCGGCGTGATTTCCCGAACCATCTCCGATGTGTGGACTTGCGCTCCTCGCTGTCGCGCTAAACTGAGCTGCGTCTCAATGCAAACTTCGGGACGAAGGAATCCCGCCCCGCTTTCGAAATAGCCCAGCTCATCGCCGCGCAAACGGAATTGTGGATAGCGACAGCGAATTTCCTCGGCATTCAAGACTTCGTGAGCAATCGCGAATTCCTTCGCCGCATCGATCGTGTCCTGGACGAATGAAGTTGAGCCATGATGATCGCCGGGCATGTCGGGGGACGCAAGAACCAGCCCACCGTTACGGACCATCAAGCTGCGACCGGTCGCCGCCTCTAGTTCTTCCCATATCTGGTTGGAGCGCAGCACCAGCGGCACGAAGTCGCGGCCTTCGCCGATGGCTTGACGGGTGATGCGTGTGTCGCCGTGCGACGAGCCATGATCGTGCGGAGGAACAAAGCGGTCGATGCCGATGGCGCGCGCTCCCAGCCGGGCTGACTGATACAGCGCCGCGCTTCCCACCGCCCCCAGTCCCACGACCAGTACGTCCGCAACGTTAGGCATCAATCCATCATAGAGCAGCGTGTTGCGTTGCACCTGTACACGCTGAGAGGTTATATTTTTGTTGTCGATTAATGTTGAAATGGAAAAAAGTCTCAATTCCTATCGCTGTGTTTCAGCGCCAGAGAGATTGCGTAGTTACCTACTGTGCCGGAAAATCGTGATCTAGAATCCAATGCTACTCAGCAGCCTGCTCAGGAACCCGAGCAGCCGGGGTACACCTCGCCAACGGCTGGGCGCGGGTCTCGTCTCCCCGCTATTTTCGGCCTGCTTTCCGGTGCTGCCATCGCCGTTGGCGGGTTCGCGGTCAGATCATTGGTTCGGAGCGTCCGGCGAAAGATCAACCGCACTGAAGCGGACCCGGTTCGGCTGCCAAGCGACACCCAAACTTCCTCCGGCGCGGACGAACCGGCTTCCACTATATCCGCCAACGATATATACGTCACCGACCTGCAGTTGGCCGCCGCCAAGCATCTGCGCTGGCTCATCGACAAGATCGAACTTTCAGACAACGAGTTTGTGGCAGCAGGTTGGTTTCTCAGCTTCGCCCATGGGCCGGAAGAGATCCAATTTCTTTTGAACGGGAAACCCTTCACTGCGACCGACTGGCCGCTGCCCAGTCCAGACTTGCTCAATTACTACGCGAACATTCCCGGGGCCGGCAACGCAAAATTCGTTTGCCGGCAGCGCTTCGCCGATCTCCAGGAAATCTTCCCCGATGGCTATGCACGGTTGAGCGTGGTCAACCGCCTGGGCGAGCATCGCCGCTCCTACCGCTCGGCATGGTTCTTCCCCGACCCGCGCTCGCCGCTGCCGGTTCCCGACGGGGCCCGGATCGCTCGCGTCATCGGCACCGACAACCTGGAAAGTTTCCTCATCGGTGGAGCGACGGTCGCCAAGCGCTTTGAGAGTTTTCTGCAAGATCGCTTCGATCGCAGCCTCGCTTCGTTTAGCAGCATCCTCGACTGGGGCTGTGGTTGCGGCCGTCTGACGCGACATCTAATTACGGCGACGGGATCGACGGTCACCGGCGCCGACATCGACGCCGACAACATTCAGTGGTGCCGTGACAACCTGAAATCCGCGAACTTCGAGCATCTGGCGTTGCGCCCTCCCATGCCTTTTGCCGATGAACAGTTCGACCTGGTGATCGGCATCTCCGTGCTGACTCACCTGGCGGAGGAGGACCAATTTCTATGGCTGTCGGAATTGCAGCGCATCACGAAACCGGGCGCGCTGCTGCTGTTGTCAATCCGCGGCTCGGCGCAGATGTCGCTCTACAAGCAACCGCCGGAGCTATATGTCGCATTACAGCGAAAGGGATTTCTGGATTCAGGGCTCAATACGCAACTGGAAGGTGTGCTCGACGATGGCGAGTTTTACCGGGACGTCAATCAATCGCGTGACTACATCTTTGCGAAATGGGACAAGTATTTTGATGTGCTGGAAGTCGTAGATGCGCTCGCCAGCAACCAGGACCTTGTCGTGCTGCGCCGCCGCGCGTAGAGCAGTCCCCTAGCGGCGTTGCTAGAACTCATCTCATAGATCGTTCTGGTTCGTATCAGGGCACGACTTCCAGTCGTGCCGAACCAGGCGCAACAAATACCAGGGCTTCAGCCCCTGCAGAAACCAGGGTTTCACAGGGGCTGAAGCCCGAGTCATCGTTGGCCGGTTATGGCACGTCTGAAGACGTGCCCTGATACAAACCCGAGCCGCAGCGATTTTATAAGATGGGTTGTAACAGCTAACTACTAACTGCAAAAAGCAACAAGCGAGAAGCGAATAGCGAATAGCCGCTCTTCTTATTGCTGAATCGCCTGGATCGCCTTCGGACGCACCTGCTCGTTCTGGATCTGCGAAGCGTCCCAGCCTCCGCCCAGCGCCTTGACCAGGTAAACCTCGGTGACCATCTGCTGGCCGACCAACTGCGTCGCCAGCCGCTGATTGCTGAGCAGCGTCGATTGTGCGGTAATCACGTCCAGATAGCTGGTCACTCCGCCGACATAGCGGTTGTTCGCAATCTCCAGAGCGCGCCGCGCGTCCGACACCGCAGCGTCCTGCGTCGAGGTGGCTTGCGAGAGTTCGTTCAGTCCAGTCAGGCCGTCTTCCACTTGTTGAAAGGCGACCAGCACCGCCTCGCGATAATTCGCCACCGACTCATCGTAAGTGTGCTTGGCTGCGGCCAGGTTGGCGTGGTTGCGGCCGCCGTTGAAGACCGGCTGCAGCAAATCGCCGCCCAGCGACCAGATCGCATTGGGCGACGTGAGCAGGTTGGTGATGCTGGTGCTCTGGTAGCCGCCGGTTCCGGAAAGCGTCAGCTGCGGATAGAAGGCGGCTGTGGCGACGCCAACCAGCGCGTTCTCGTAGGCCATCTGGCGCTCGGCCGTGGCAATGTCGGGACGGCGCTCCAGCAAGTCGGAAGGCACGCCCAGCGGGACGGGCACGGGAGCCGCATTCAACGGCCGCACCGGTACGCTGAAGCTTGCGGCGGGATTGCCGGTCAGCACCGCGATGGCGTGTTCATACTGCTCACGCTGCTGCTTCACCAGGTAGAGCTGGGTCACGGTGGAATCGAGCAACGTTTGTTGCTGCGCCAGGTCCAGTCCCGAAGCCACGCCGCCGTTATGGCGATTCACCACCAATTCCAACCCCTTCTGCTGAATGTCGACCGACTCCTGCACCACCTGAGTTTCGGCATCGAGTTCACGCAGACTGAAATAATCGGCGGCCAGCTCCGACGTCAGCACCAGATTGACGTTGTACATGTCGGCAGCAGTCGACTGCAGATTGGCATTCGACGCTTCCATGTTTCGCCGCACTTTGCCGAAGAGGTCAGGTTCGTAATTCAGGAAAAACGGGATCTCGTAGGTGCTCTGCGTCAGCGGATTGCCAATGGTTACGACTTCCGGCCTATGTCCTGAGTAGCGATTGCGCGAAGCGTTAGGATCGACCGTGCCGGTGGGAAAGAACCCCGCCGAAGTCACTCGCGCCAGCGATCGCGCTTCTTCCAGCCGGTCCTTTGCCGCCAACAATGATTGGTTGGCGTTCAACAATTGCCGCTCGTAGTTGTTCAGCTCGGCATCGTTGAAAACTTCCCACCACGCGCCCTTGGGAAGCGAATCTTTGGGAGCGGCCTCGCGCCACGGGGCTTCCGTCTTATAGGCCGTGGGAGCTTGTGCCACGGGCCGTTTGTAGTTCGGTCCCACTACACATCCGGCCAACATTCCGATGACCACGACACCGGCTGCCAGGGTCAACCCCTTCATGACTGCTGGCCTCCCTGGTGTTCAGGAGCGACGTTCACCTGCTGGCCTTGTTCAATCGAATCCGACGGATTGACGATAATGCGATCATTCTCATCCACGCCGCCGACAATCTCCAGCGTGGTTCCGTAGTCGCGGCCAATGGTGATGCGGCGCAACTCGACCTTACCGTCGCTTCCAACCACCGCAACCTGCGGTCCTTCGGTGCGGAACAGCATCGCATTCACCGGCACCGTTACTTTTTTCGCATCGATGTGCGGTTTGAAATGCACCTCGCCAAAAGATCCGGGAAGCAGTTTGCCGTCTTTGTTGGGAACATCGACTTCGGTCAGCAAAGTACGCGTCGACGGATCGATGGCATCCGCTGTACGCACCACCGTCCCGGTGAATTTCTGATCCGGAAATTCCTGCAAGGTGACCACCGCCACCATCCCGTTCTTTATGGCGGGAGCGTAGGCCTGGGGAACGAAGACGTACACGCGCAAGGGATCGATCTGGGCGATGTCGAACAGTTCTTTGCCGCCCGTGGATCCCGACGTACCGGAGTTGCCGGCATTGATCAGCGTGCCCGGATCGACGGTGCGCCGCGTCAGCACTCCGGTGAACGGGGCGTATACGTGCTTGAACCCTTCCAGGTCCTGCAGTCGCTTTACGTTGGCATCGGCCGCGGCCAGGTTCGCAATGGCCTGCTCATAGCCGCTGCTCTGGGTGTCGGCTTCCTGCTGCGACACCGAATCGGTCTTGCGCAGGGTCTGGTAGCGGTCGGCATTGATCTTGGCCAAATCCATGGCGGCCACCACCTGTTGCCGCGCCGCCCGCGCCTGCAATAGTTCCTGATCCACTTCGGGGGTGTCGATGTCGGCCAGCAGCTCGCCCTTATTGACCTTGCTGCCAATGTCTTTGTACCAGCGCAGCAGATAGCCGCTGGTCCGCGCGTAGATGGGAGATTCGACGTATGCCTGCAAGGTGCCGGGCAGCACCAGTTCCTCGTCGGGCTTTTCTGCGATAGGATGCACCACGGCCACCGTAGGCACCGCATTCTGTTGCGTCGTGTCGGCCAGCACGCGGCTGTCGTGAACTCGCATGAGCAGGGTAATCGCGCCCGCCAGCACCAGAGCCAATACCACGGCGCCAATCAGCAGCAGCGCCTTGCGCGGCGGCGCGGCGGGGAGTTTAGGCGGAGGCGTTATTTCCGCAGGCGCATGACGGGCCTCACCGCCATTGTTGCGGTTGTCTGCGTGACGTTGCGTCCCGTCTTCGCCAGGGCGGTTTGGCTGCAAGCGCTCTTCGCTCTCTTCAGCCGGATTGTGCGGCGTGTCCATCGTTTTCGTATAAGACTCCCTGAATTCTATTACCGCTGGGCCTGGGCCTGCCGAACTTCCCGGTGGGTATGAATCATGGCAAAGACTGTGGGCACGAAGAACAGCGTGGCCACGGTTGCGAACAGCAGTCCCCCAATAACGGCGCGTCCCAGGGGCGCATTCTGTTCGCCACCTTCGCCCAGACCCAGGGACATCGGCAACATGCCGATAATCATGGCCAGCGCCGTCATCAGCACCGGACGAATACGTGTGTAGCCCGCTTCCAGCGCCGACTGCACCGCCGGAATTCCAGCCTGCATCCGGTCGCGCGCAAACGACACCATCAGGATCGAGTTCGCGGTCGCTACGCCCATGCACATGACGGCGCCGGTGAGTGACGGCACATTCAAGGTGGTATGAGTGAGCAACAGTATCCAGCAGATGCCTGCCAACGCGCCGGGCAGGGCCGTAATGATGATGAAGGGATCAAGCCACGACTGGAAGTTCACCACGATCAGAAAATAAACCAGCACAATGGCCATCACCAGTCCGACGCCAAGACCGAGGAACGAGCTATTCATCGTCACCACCTGACCACGGACCACTAACTGCGTGCCCCGCGGTAGATGTTGGCGGAACGGTTGCAGCACCTTATCGATGTCGCGGGCCACGCCGCCCAGATCGCGGTCCTGCGTGCTGGCGTAAACGTCGATCACCGGCAGCACGTTGTAATGCGAGACCACTGCCGCTCGCGATACCGGCGTCAGTTGCACCAAGTTCCCCAGCACCTGCGCGGTGGGCGTGCTAGGATCGTTGACCGGCGTATTCATCAGGTCTTGCAACGACGTCACGCGATATTGCGGAGACTGCACGGCTACTTGATAGCTAACGCCGTTCTTGGGGTTCAGCCAGAAGTTGGGCGCAGTTTGAAAGCTGCCGCTGAGCGAGACCAGCACGCTCTGCGCCACGTCGCGAGCGTTCATCCCCACCTGGGTGACGCGGGTCCGCTCGATGTCCATGTGCAGGGTCGGCAAGTCGAGCATCTGCTGCACGTGTACGTCGGCCGTGCCGGGCACATGACGCAAGCGGTTTGAGATCTGCTGCGCGATAGCGTAGTTCCCCGCCATGTCAGGGCCGGTGAGCTGAATGTCGATGGGCGCCGGCAATCCAAAGTTCAAAATCTGGGTAACGATGTCGGCCGGCTGGAAGAAGAACTCCACGCCCGGGAATTGCCGGGGCAACTCTTCGCGCAGCGTGCGGATATAGCCCTCGGTGGGATGATGGTGCTCCGAGTTCAAGCCGACCAGTATCTCGGCGTCGCTGGTCCCAATTACGCCCGAGTTGCTGTACGACAGGTTGATGCCGGAATACGGCAGGCCGATGTTGTCGAGGATGGTGTTCAGCTCATCTTTGGGAATCTGCGTCCGCAGATACTGCTCGATCTCGTCGCACAGCCGCGCGGTTTCCTCCACCCGCAGGCCGGAGCGGGCGCGCACATGAAGCCGCATCAAGCCCGCGTCCACGTTGGGAAAGAAGTCCTGCCCCAGGAACAATACCAGCACCATCGAAAGCGCGCAGAACGCGATGAAGCAGGCTGCGAACACTTTGCGATGCTCCAGGGTGGTTTCCAGCAGCTGGTAATAACCGTTGCGGAAGCGATCGAAGCCGCGCTCGAAGCCGCGCTGAAAGCGGCCGAAGATTGTCTTCGGTCCCGCCGCTTTGTGCTCATGCCCGCGCATGATGAACATCACCAGCGTGGGGATCAGGGTCCGCGACAGGAAGTAAGAAGCCAGCATCGCGAAGCATACGGCTTCGGCCAGCGGTACGAACAAATAGCGGGCCACGCCGGCGAGGAAGAACATGGGCACAAACACGATGCAGATCGACAGCGTGGAAACGAACGCGGGGACGGCGATTTGCGATGCGCCATCCAGAATCGCCTGCCGCATCTCCTTGCCTTGGGCAAGGTTGCGCTCAATGTTCTCGATTTCCACCGTGGCGTCGTCCACCAGGATGCCGACCGCCAGGGCCAGGCCTCCCAGCGTCATGATGTTGATGGTCTCGCCCAGCGCGCTGAGCAGCAGCACCGAAACGAAGATCGATAGCGGAATCGAGATGGAGATGACGATGGTGGGCCGCCAGTCGCCCAGGAAAAGCAGGATCATGGCCGCGGTCAGCGCGGCGGCGATCAGTCCTTCGCGCAACACGCCGTTGATAGAGGCGCGCACGAACAGCGACTGATCGAACAACGGCTTCACGGTGACGCCCGGGGGCAGAGTCTGCAAGGCGATCGGCACCATATTCTTGACGGCCTGCACGATGGTGATGGTAGACGCGGAGCCTGTTTTGTAAATCGACATCAGTACGCCGCGCACGCCGTCCTGGCGAACAATGTTGGTCTGCGGCGCAAACCCGTCGCGCACGTGCGCTACATCGCGCAGATAGATGGTCGAGCCGTTCATCGTCTTGACCGGAAGATCATTCAGCTGGGCGATGGTTTGCGGAGCGCTGTTCATCTCCAGCTGATACTCCAGCTCGCCAATCTTCGCGGTGCCCGATGGAGTGATGACATTCTGGGCGTTAACGGCGTTGACGATGTCGCTGGGCGAGAGCCCGTGGGACTCCAGTTGCGGAAGGTCCAGGTCGACCTGCACCTGGCGAATCTTGCCACCATAGGGATAAGGCGTCGCCGCGCCCTGCACGGTGGCCAACTGGTTACGAATAAAATTCTGGCCCAGGTCGAACAGTTGTTGCTCCGGCATCGTCTTGCTGCTGATGCCAAGCTGGACAATCGGCGTCGAAGATGCCGAGTAGCTGATGACCAGCGGGGGCGTCGTACCGGGCGGTAGACCACGCACCGTGGTTTGCACAATCGCGGTCACCTGCGCCAGTGCGGTCTGGATATTGGCTTGCGGTTGAAAAAAGATCTTGATGACGCCAACCCCGTTAACCGATTGCGACTCGATGTGCTCGATATCGTTGACCGTGACCGTCATGCCGCGCTCGGAGTTGGTGATGATGCGGTCTGCCATGTCGCCGGGGGCGAAGCCGGTGAAGTTCCACACCACGCTGACGACAGGAATATTAATGACGGGGAAGATGTCGACCGGCGTGCGCAAGACCACCAGCGGCATCAGCAGAATGATGACCAGCGCCATCACGACAAAGGTGTAAGGGCGCCGCAGCGCTAAAGCAACAATCCACATCGGTCGGGTGAAACTCCAATCGGGCCGGACGAAGGCGATTACGGTTTACAAATTCGTAAGCAGCGCAGTTGCTATGATACGATACGATACGTATTGGATTCAATACATCGGCCCCGGGTCGCCCAGGAAATGGCATCTTCTGAACAAAACCACGCCAACGGACAGAATGGCAGCAAACGCCGTCCTGGCCGCCCGCGCTGCGAACACTCGCAGCAGGCGATTCTGCGCAGCACCCTGCGGTTGCTGCAGAAGACGGGTTTCGCCGAGCTTACCATCGAAGCCATTGCCGCTGACGCGGGCGTTGGTAAAACCACCGTGTACCGCTGGTGGCCCAACAAAGGCGCGCTCGTCGTGGACGCCTTCGCTTCCAGCGCCGAAGACGAATTGCACTTTCCCGACTCCGGCTCCGTGTACACCGACGTGAGCCTGCAGATGAACCAGTTCCTGCGCATTCTTCATTCGCGCCGTGGCCGCATCGTCTCCGCGGTAATCGCAGGCGGCCAGTCGGATGCGGAGCTGATCGAGGCGTTTCGGGCACGTTTCCTCCGGCCACGGCGGCAGGAGGCCTACCAGACGTTGCGCCGGGGAATCGAACGCGGCGAACTTCCCCGGGGCCTGGACCTCGATCTCGTGCTCGATATTCTCTACGGCGCAATCTACATGCGCTTTCTCATTCGCCACGACGAGCTTAGCGAACGCTATATAAGCGAAGTGTGCCGGCTGGTTCTGGACGGGGCGGCGAGAAACGGACGCCGGCCAGGCAAGGTCAAGTCGCAGCTCAGCTCCTCCAATAGGCGCAAGCTGCCGGCCGCGCTGCGGAACTGAAGGCTATGACATATGGTGACCGACGCTACGATGAGGTCCTAAGAATTGACCGCAGCGTAACGATTTTGTCAAAAAGTGCTTGCGTTTCATATCGGAACAGTGGGTATAATTCCCCGTCCAAAAAGCTGAGGAGCGGCTGTGGCCTTCTGCGACCCGTGCTACAGTGGTTGTAAAGAACCTCAATTTGCGAGGTTTCATATGGCTCTCGAAAAAGAACTCGCCACGTATATAGAAAAACTTCCAACGTTGAAGGAACATGAAGGCAAGTACGTTCTCATACACGGGGACGACGTTGTCGATGTGTATACCAGCTATGAGGATGCGATCAAAGAGGGCTACAGTCGTTTCAAGTTGGAGCCATTCCTGGTGAAACAGGTACACGCTCTCGAACAGGTGCGGTTCGTGTCTCGCTTCGTTGATCCTTGTGCAGTAAAGGCTTCCTAGCGTTGCCTCACTTCACGCTCCAAGTCACTGGCGCTGGTCCAATGGTGGATGCCCTTGTGTCTGTTAGCCAAGCTAGGGCGGCGGCTCTCAGAGCGGCGAATCAGACAGTCCCTGCGCCAGTTCCTATTAGAGCCCTGATCGATACGGGAGCGAGCTGTACGTGCGTAGACCCGAGCGTTTTGCAAAGTCTCAGCCTCACCCCTACGGGAAGCACTTCCATCAACACGCCATCCACTGGAAACCAACCTCACACGGCTAACCAATACGATGTCGGACTCCTCATTCCATCCGGCCATGCGCAGCGCCCGCCTTTCTTTCTGCCCACCATAGCGGTGGTGGAATCCCTGCTAATAGTTCAGGGTATCCACGCTCTCATTGGGAGAGACGTGTTGCGCCACTGCCTTCTGTCCTATAACGGCCAAGCTGGATATTTCACGCTGGCATACTAACCACTCTTCGACCTCTTCAGGCTCTGCGAACGGGCCGCCTGCGGCCTCACTTTTAACGCACTAGCCTCCCACTCATCCGCTCTTATACAATTTAGAGTTTCCTATTGTTACGCCATCCTTCTAAGGAGCAGACAAGTCCGGCCAGACTGGCCGGAAGTGCGGGCGAGGGTTCTCCCGCTGTCGTCATACCAAACATGAAAATACATGAGTACCAGGGAAAGGCCATTCTCTCGAAGTATGGCGTGGCCGTGCCGCGCGGTCAGATGGTGGAGAATCGCGAAGACGCGCTCGACGTGGCCCGGGCACTGTTTCAGGACGGTGCGACGGGCGTGGTCGTCAAAGCGCAGATTCACGCTGGCGGACGCGGCAAAGGCGGCGGCGTCAAGATTGCCAAGTCGGTGGAAGAAGCCGGTGAGCTTGCCACCAAAATGCTGGGCATGAATCTGGTAACCCACCAGACCGGTCCTGAGGGCAGAACGGTACTGCGTCTGCTGATCGAAGAGACGCTGCCCATTGCGCGCGAGCTGTATCTCGGCATCGTGCTGGATCGCACCAACGGCCGCAACGTCTTCATGGCATCGGCCGCCGGCGGCATGGAGATCGAAGTGGTTGCCGCAAAAGATCCCAACGCCATCATCAAAGAGCACATCATGCCCGGCTTTGGGTTGCAGGCATTCCAGGCGCGCGAGATCGCGTTCCGGCTGGGACTCGACGCCAAGTACATCAGCGGGGCAGTGAAGTTCATGATGGCGCTGGCGCGCGCGGCGGAAGATACCGACGCGTCGCTGGTCGAGATCAATCCCTTCATCACCACGACCGATGGCCGCCTGTTCGCGCTCGACGCCAAGATGAACTTCGACGACAACGCGCTGTATCGCCATCCCGACATCAAAGATCTGCGCGACTTGAGCGAAGAAGATCCGCTGGAGGTCGAGGCCAGCAAGTACAACCTGAATTACATCAAGCTGGACGGCAGCGTGGGCTGCATGGTGAACGGCGCGGGCCTCGCAATGGCCACGATGGACATCATCAAGTTCAGCGGCGGAAGTCCCGCCAATTTTCTGGATGTCGGCGGCGACGCGTCCGAGGAGCGCGTGAAGAACGCTTTCCGCATTCTCCTGAGCGACCCCAA